>Ga0310695_10012335_pt1 | contig 11993 bp, 14 predicted proteins | sample RumenRJG_04DNA_FD_203882 | JGI IMG/M metagenome (GOLD analysis project Ga0310695, IMG submission 203882) | Bovine rumen microbial communities from Lethbridge, Alberta, Canada - RJG_04 (v2) (version 2) | ecosystem: Host-associated > Mammals > Digestive system > Stomach > Rumen | place: Canada... | reverse complement strand
TTTTTGATAAATCAATCTTATCTTTACGAAAAACAGGAGAAGGCAGACCTATCGAAAAAGTGTAAGGTCTTCTGGAGTTACCCGAAAAATATCTTTCAAAGTATGCACCGTTATTGATACAGGAAACAGACCTTTTCAAAAACGAGAGAAATACCCTGTGATAATCTGACGGAATACCGTTATTTTGCAAGATGAACTTCACATTCACTCTCATTTTCAATCACCTCCTATCCGATAAAATTGTAAGAAATTTAACGTTTCTCACATTGATTTAAATATAACACATACAAAATCCTTTGTCAACCCTTTAATTCTTTTTTGTAAGATTCTGTCGAAAAGTGATAAATTTACCCTTTACTTTTCAATCGAATTGATGTACAATAATTTATACAATTAAATCTATTCATTTTGGAATGTAAATTTAATACTTTTTTGTAAAACTCCTTTTTAAATCTATCCATCTTGGAACACGAAAAAAGACAAGCATTTTTTTGATGCTTGTCTTTTTTAATAGAGCTATCATGATGTTTCGCTTTTGTTCAGTCTTTCAACAAATTCAATCAAATTTTCCTGTTCATCAAGCTTTTCAAATGAACCTATAAGCTCTGAATCCATATATATGTCATATGTTGTCGCTATGGGAGAACCATTTTTTAAAATAAGATATACATGATTTCCAAAAGTATGTTTGACTATATGATTTTTATAAGAAAACTCTATATCAGCCAATTCCGGATAATCATATATTTCAAAAACCTGCTGCATAGTCAGCTTTTTGCTCGAATTTATTTTGTGTATCATCGGAGTGTCCATAAATCCTGCCACTCCTCCGTTATAAAATTCTCCGTCTGCATTTATCAAAAGAAACTCACCGTTTTTAAGTGAAATGCTGTCTGTATGTGCCATATTGACAGCATAAACAAACTCACCTTCAATATAGCAGTTATCATGAGTTTTATATACCAAAAATTCCTTGTTCTCAAATCCTTCGGCAAACAGTTCATCAGTCACATAAATGCTTTCTTCAACTCTTTCGGAAACAACGCTCGGCACTCTATTTTCGGTAATGTAACTGCTTTCTGCTTCCTCGGAAACATCGCTCGGCACGCTGCTTTCAGCACTATAACCCCTTTCGTCTTTTTGAGAAACATCGCTTGATACTGTAATTTCCGATACTTGCTCTGATAACTCGTTCCGACTCCTCGAAGAACAGCCATTCATCACACTCAAAACGAATAAAATCATAATGACAGAAATTATTTTATACTTCATTTTTTATTACTCCATATCGTAGGTTTTATGCCATTCTATCACTTTTTAATTTCTCTGTCAATCAAATATTCTCATTTTTTCGGGGTTTTTGAATGAGTAAACAAATTATGAATTGATAAATGAGCAAATTTGAAAATTTGCACAAATAAATTATGTATAATCTCTTAAAAAATGCAAAAAATAACTATGAAAAATTTGCATTTAAGGAGATTTTTATACTATGAAAGCAACAGGAATTGTAAGGAGAATAGATGATTTGGGCAGAGTGGTCATTCCAAAGGAAATCAGGCGTACACTGCGTATCCGTGAGGGCGACCCGTTGGAAATTTATACCGATACCAATGGAGAAGTCATTTTCAAGAAATACTCCCCTATCGGTGAATTATCGAGCTTTGCGGAACAGTATGCGGAAGTTTTAAGCAAAATTTCAAAATGCCCTATCCTCATAAGCGACAATGACCATATCATTACCGCTGCAGGCATTTCTAAAAAAGAAGTGCTTGAAAGACGTATCTCCCCCACCCTTGAGGAATACATTGAAAAACGTAAAAGCTTCTATGCAGGCAAGGGCGGAGAAAATGCACTCATGCCCGTTGAGGGAGTGGAAAAAAGTGCAGCCGTGATGTACCCCATCATTTCTGCAGGTGATGTGACAGGTTCTGTAATAATGCTTTTCAACGAAGAAAAAAGTATGCCTACGGAAACGGAAAACAAATTGATACAGACCGCTGCAGCATTCCTTGCAAAACAAACAGAAGACTGAACCAATTAGCAGTTAGCAATTTATTTGCTGACTGCTGATTTTTTTGTTGAATTAGAGAGAACTGTGTGATAAAATTTTGTTTAAGGGGGGGATTTTCCTTGAAAAAATACCATACAAAAGAACAAATGTCAGAGGCATTTTTGACAGGGGCAATTTTGTCAATAGTCGGAGGATATTTTGACGCTTACACCTATATTGCAAGAGGAAAAGTATTTGCCAATGCACAAACGGGAAATATTGTTTTACTTGGAGTAAAGCTCATGGAGGGCGACTTTCTCAAAGCACTTACATACTTTATCCCTATATTTGCGTTTGTGTTGGGAGTATTTGTGGCAGAGTACATTAAAAAAGTCGGAAATTCAAAACATCTCCACTGGCGGCAGATAATTATTTTAATTGAAATCCTGATAGTGACGGTGGGGGCATTCTTGCCAAACGGTGAAAAAGGCTTTAAAACTTATGACATGATAGTCAATATAGCAATATCATTTATATGTTCGCTGCAGGTACAGAGTTTCAGAAAAATTCATGGTATCACCTGTGCTACAACTATGTGTACGGGAAATATGAGAAGCTTTGCGGATAATCTCGTACAATACACCGATACAAAAAACAAACAGTTTTTGAAAAATGCATTCAAGTATTTTATGATAAATCTTTTCTTTATAGTCGGTGCGGTAATAAGTGCCTTAATTACAAATGTATTGGGCGAAATGTCTGTTATATTCTGCATTGTGGGATTACTGGCGGTATTTTTACTGATGTTTAAAAAGCCCTTTGAAAGTGATACTCACTAAAAAAAACGTTCTGCATATTATGGAAGTAAAAGCCATTAGAATGCAGAACGGGGTGAAAGCGTGGGATTTACAGAGATATTCCTGTTAAGCATTGCCACAAGTCTTGATGCTTTAAGCATAGGGGCTTCATGCAGCTTTTCGGGAATAAAAACTCCCTTCAAAGCTAAATTTATTATGTGTATCATATCCTTTGCCGTGACAAGTATCGCTGTATGTTTCGGGGGATTTCTTATCAATATCATTTCTGATATGCTTGGAAAAATCATAGGTACAGCATTTTTAAGCGGTCTGGGAATATATATTCTTATAAGTGCAATTCTTAACAGAGAGCCTGTTGAATGTGACAGGGATAATTCGCATAATATCGACAGTAGAGAAGCCTGCTTTATAGGCTTTGCCATGTCAATAGACTGTTTCATGGTGGGAATGACCGCTGGTATGTCTGGAAATAAAGGTATATTTATTCCAATAATATGCGGAGGATTTCAAATGCTTTTCCTTTATATTGGAGAGTTTGCCGCAAAACATATAGCACGGCATTTAAAGAAAAAGCATTTCAATATATTTTCAGGTACTATACTCATATTAACGGGAATTTCAAGATTTTTCATATAAAAAAATCGTCTGTAAACCAAATTGGCTTACAGACTGTTTTTTATTCATCTTTATGCAGAAGTTTTTCAACCTTGGGATTGTTTTCTATATATACTTTCAGCAATGCCGCAAATTCATGAAATCTTAATTTGCGTTTTTTACGGATATTTTCCACTGCCGACGGTAAATCTGTTACAGACTGGTCTGTTTCTTCAAGACCTGCCTGTATGCCGTACTTCTGTACATAACTCATTGACAGACCTATAATAAGCCAGAATATATACACTCTGTAAGAAAGGTCTGCCAGCAGGGCAAGCTCAAACATGGAATATATTACATACGATATACAGAACGCTGCCGCAAGTACAGGCACGCTTCCGTCATCACGACATTTTTTCTTATACATGAAAATCGTTTTTAAAATATCCTTTGCTATCGTCAGAGAAAATACAATGAATAAATTCAATCCCACTATTCCGTAACTTATCATAATAGTAAGCATTCCATTATGAAAATCGTTATATCTCAATCCGCCTATATATAAATCTCCATAATCGGATATGTTTGCCTTGCCTATGCCAAGAATGGGAAATTTCTCGAACATTTCAAGTGCCTGTATCCATATCTTGAAACGCCCGCTGTCAATATTTGTATTCTCGTGACCAAATACATTTTCCCTGTACTCGTCATCTTTCAATTCAACTATTCCGTCTTTTGAAACAGTTCCTGTTGAAAGTTCCGCTTTTGACTGTCCCGAAGTTATCGCAAGAGATACCTGACTTTGTGTGAGAACTCTGAAAAATACAAGTGATGTGATTATCACCACAAATGAAAGTGCCGTTGCAGTTATTCTTAAAATAAACCAACGCATTCTTTTTTTACCGAAATCCCTGAAAAGTATGTAAAACATTACAAATGAACAGTATGCCACCAAAAACAGCAATGCCGCATTTGAATCCGACAAAAATAATCCCACTGCATTTATCACAATACAGCATATATAAAATATTTTTCTTCTTGCAGAGAGCTTTTTTTCTGCCCTTATCATTCTCCACAGTATGTGACATGCAATTACTGCCATTGCCCCATAAAATCCTGCTACATTTGCATTGAACAAAATTCCCACAAATCTGCTTTCATGCAGGACAAAATACATTCCTTCCCACTCTATGCCTTTTGGGAAAATTGCAAGACCTATCAATCCAACTATCATTATGATACTTGTCACAATCACGATAAATTGCAAAATCCTTTTGATTTCCCTTTGACATCTTATATTGCTTTTTTCAGAATACAAGCCGTATATTTGAAAAAAATATACCCCCATTACATAAACTATCACAAGATTATCTGCAAGATTTCTCTCAGAATGTATAAGCACCGTCAGCAGTGCAAATCCTAAAAATAAATATATTATCTTCCTGTATCTTATCCGCTTTATTCCGCCTTTTATTATCAGCTTATATACTCCGAGATACATTGACCACAGCATGATAATTCCAAGTGTGATATTTGATACTCTCTCTATCCCGAAAAACAACGCTGCAAACAATACAAACCTGAAACATTCCATACTGTTGAAAAATTTTTTCAACATCACTCCAAGTTTGCCCAAAATCTCCATGACACCACTTCTTTTCGTTTTTATTTAAGTATATAATTATTTTACATAAAATTCAATCTTTAAAAGCAAATTTTTAAAGATTGTCAAATAATTTCCAAAAAACAGCCATTTTATCTGATTTTTTGTGCTGATTTTTTCAGACTGCCTTTAAAAATATATTTTTCTTATTGAAAATTGCCGTTTTATGTGATAGAATGACTTTGGAAAAAAGAAAAAAGGAGATTTTTAATATGTGCGGATTATGCGGATTTACAGGAGATGTACCTGACAGAGACAAAGTCCTTGAAAATATGACCGACGTTATCACCCACAGAGGTCCTGACAGCTTCGGCTACTATAAAGACAAGGACAATAATATCTCTATGGGTTTCAGACGTTTGAGCATTATTGACCTCGATAACGGCAGTCAGCCTATTTATAATGAAGATGAAAGCCTTGTCCTGACCTTTAACGGCGAAATTTACAATTATAAAGACCTGCGTGAACAGCTTATCGAACTTGGACATACTTTCCGTACTCAAACGGATTCCGAAGTATTGATACATGGATTTGAAGAATGGGGCGAAAAACTCCTTAACAAACTTCGTGGAATGTTCGGCTTTGCCATATACAACAAAATTGACAAGTCTGTTTTTATCGCAAGGGATTTCTTTGGAATAAAGCCCATGCACTATGCCGTTATTGACAATCAGCTTGTTTATGCCTCCGAAATAAAAAGTATTCTGGAATTTCCCAAGTACAAAAAGAAATTCAATTACAAGGCACTTGACAATTATTTGTCATTTCAATATGTCGTACCGCCAGAAACGTTCTTTGAAGGCATATACTGCTTACTTCCGGGACACTATATGTGGTACAGAAACGGTGAAGTTAAAACAACTCGCTATTTTGAAGCAACCTTTGAACCCGATAAAAAACTTAAAATCGAAGATGCCATTGACAATATCGAAAAGGCTTTTGAAAACTCTGTCAATGCCCATAAAATCAGTGATGTTGAAGTAGGCTGTTTCCTTTCAAGCGGCGTTGATTCAAGCTATGTTTCAACGTACTTTGCAGACCAAAAGACTTTTACAGTCGGATTTGACTTCGGCAAAAAATACAATGAGATAAGCTGGGCGGAAAATCTCTCCAAAGAGATAGGCGTGGAACATCACACTCATCTTATCGACTCGGAGGAATTCTGGACAGCCGTGCCGAAAGTTCAGTATCACATGGACCAGCCACTTGCAGACCCGTCATGCATTGCCCTTTATTTTGTCTGCAACCTGGCAAGCCAATTTGTAAAAGTCGTTCTCTCGGGCGAGGGTGCAGACGAACTTTTCGGCGGTTACACTGTATATAACGAACCCCATGTATTCAAATTTTATCAGACTGTCATTCCCCAAAAAATGCGTTATGCCCTTGCACGTTTTGCCAAAAAGATGCCCCATATCAAAGGCAGAGGCTATATTCTCCGTGGTGCAAGAAAAACAGAGGATAAATTTATCGGCAACGCTTTCATGTATGACGATACGGAGAAAAAGCAGATTTTAAAAGACAACTCCATTGTCACACGCCCTCAGGATTTGTGCAAAAAATTCTATGACCGTGTGAAAGACTATGATGAAGTGACGAAAATGCAGTATCTCGACATTAATTTGTGGATGATAGGCGATATTCTTTTGAAAGCCGACAGAATGAGTATGGCAAATTCCCTTGAATTGCGTGTGCCGTTCCTGGATAAAGAAGTATGGAAAGTTGCCCGCACTATTCCCACAAAATACAGAATTGCAAAAGGCACTACCAAATATGCCATGCGTCAGGCGGCTTTAAGACATCTGCCGAAAGCCACTGCACAAAAAGAAAAACTTGGTTTTCCCGTGCCGACAAGAGTGTGGCTTAAAGATGAAAAATACTACAATACAGTAAAAGAAATGTTCACTTCCGAAACGGCTGAGAAATTTTTCAATACGGACTTGATTGTTTCCTATCTTGATGACCATTTCAACGGAAAAGAGGATAACAGCCGTAAAGTCTGGACTATCTATGTGTTTCTTGTATGGTATGACATATACTTTGGGGATAAAGATATTAAACGCCCCGACGGTGTAACTCTGCCATCAAACGAATTATGAGTTTTTTCGGTATAGCCGGTCTCCCATTTTGTCCCTGCAACGCCATTATTTATGCATTGAAATAAATGCCCCTGCAATGTAAAATGTAATTGACGGAAACGTCAAATACTTTTTAAGGGAGTTCTTATTATGAAACATTTTACAAAAATCACCGCCATACTGTTTTCCGCACTGGTGTCGCTTTCATGCACAGCCGTGTGTGCAAATGCGGCTGATGTATCGGTCAAAAATCCTGTCTGCTGCGGTAACTGGCAGCAGCTTCTTGAACAGTGCCAGTCGGGAAATTGTAAACAATACGATTGGCAGTGCATATGCGAAAATTGCAGTCTGAATGATTTGCTCAAAAATATCGGGGGATACTGTCCCGACGGTAATTGCAGTACCCCCCTACCGTCAACCGAAAAAACAGACGAAATTACACCCCCCTCCGTTCCGCAGACTCAGGCAAATCCCCAACAGCCCGTATCAACCGAGGTACAACCTCAGTCTTCGGAATTTCGCACCGCATACGAAAATGAAGTAATTTCTCTGGTCAATGCCGAAAGAGAAAAGGCAGGATTAAAAGCACTTGATGCGGACACGGGAGCAACAAATGTGGCACATATCAGAGCAAAGGAAATTGTGCAATCCTTTTCACATACCCGTCCCGACGGTCGTACCTGCTTTACTGCGGCATCTGATTTGGGTGTCAGCTACCGCACGGCAGGCGAAAATATAGCTTACGGTTATGCAACGCCCGAACAGGTAGTAAACGGCTGGATGAATTCCGAAGGGCACAGAAAAAATATCCTCTCCCCTTCCTTTACCAAAATCGGCATAGGCTGCTATGAAAGCAACGGTGTGCTGTACTGGTCGCAATTCTTCATCGGCTGACCTTTTTAGCCCGTAGTTTAAAATTTCTGTCCGAGAATATTTTCGGACAGAAATTTTTTTGCCTTTTCACTTTATTTTTTGACCTTGCCGGGCTCATCAAGGTTTCCTAGTGCTTGCCACACGGATAAATTTCACCCGATTTTGTGAAGCACCTTTATTTACAGCCTGTATGTATATTTTTGCAAATTTTCAGTATTTTATTGTCAAAATCAGCCACATTGCAATAAACCAACCCGAACAATGTCATTCGGATAATTTTATACCAATTATTCGTTCATTTGAAATGTACATTATTTCTTTTAAACTGTCCTTTTTTTCATCATATTCCAAAAGAGAATAAGGCGTTTGCCAATTTACATTATAGCCCACGGAAATATAATATTTATCTCCGTCAACAAATACTCTTTCCACCCAAATCCAATGTTTTTTTCTGCCCTCAAATCTGTCAACGGCATACAAAGCTTTTTTTACACCCCGAGGAATTGCTACTTTTTCAAGCTTCGAATTAAAAAAGCTGTCACCCATATTTTCAAAAGCTTCTTCTATGGAATTATCATCAAGCCAAAAACCATCGGTAATATAATATTCATTGACATTCGGTTCAAATTCACCGCAGATTTTGAAACCGCCACTGCCATTCAATTTAAGATATGAAATATCGGTGTTGCCGACAGCTTTTGTTTTTACAAAAATCGAATTTCCCATAATGGAACTCCCTGTTAGTTTAAAATCTATATCTGCACAACCGTTAAAAAAAATGCACGCATATATAACACATAATATCAGGCAAAATCCTCTGACCGAATATTTCATCATTTTATCCCTGCTTTTCAATTTTTTCTTTTTTTTCATACATTTCTGCCTGTCCCGGTATAATTATGACACTGTCATTGTCAATTTCCTTACTGCTGATTAACCAGATGTAATCACTGCAGATTTCCGAAATATAAACAATATCCACTTCATTGCTTTTTTCTTTATCTTCCGCCTTTTCCCCCTCAGCAACCGCACCATAAATTTTAACATCTGACGGAATACAGATTTCTGAATTTGATTTCCAATTTGGAATATATTCCGTATCATTCACGGTAACGGTATCATAGTTTTTTGAAATCACAATATCGGAACGGTAAACTAAATGACTGGGTTTATGTACGGAAAAATCATCGGAAATAAGTCCGCTTAATACAGATGAACAGGAACATAAACATACCGACATCAATACTGAAACTGTAACTATTGATGTGATTTTCTGTTTTATATATTTTTCCTTATTGGGCTTAACGGCTTTTAATGCATTCAACATTTTCCTGTTATTCATTATCATCACCTCCTTGGCATATCGACATTATAACATACGGTCTTAAATATGTCAATAATTTTTTATTGTAATTCGATAAATAATTATCGTTTTACGTGATTATTGATAAAAATTAAACCCCTGTCGACAGATTTATTCTCAACCGACAGGGATTAAAAATCCTAAAAAAATTTTTTATTATGCCAAAACCGCTCCGAGAGTTTCACACTTTTCAATAATATCATCATCGGGAGCGTCGTTGCAGATAACGCTTTCAGCCACCGGAACAGCACCGCATTTTTTACAGTCATCTTCCCATTTTCTCATCCATTCACCGTCACCCCAGCCGTATGAACCGAAAAGCACGATTTTTTTACCGTTCAACTTGCCTTTTACTGCACTGAACATCGGCTCAAACTCGCTTTCTTCCAATTCCTCCGTACCCATCGAGGGACAGCCGAATGCAATACCGTCAAAGTTATCTGCCATATCGGCACTGAAATTCGATGCCGTAAAAAGCTCGGTTTCCGCACCCTTGTCCTTTGCACCTTTCACAACGGCATTTGCCATTGTTTCGGTGTTGCCTGTTCCGCTCCAATATACCACCGCAATTTTACTCATAAAAAATCTTCCTTTCAAAAAAAATAATCTATTCCAAAAGCATTGACGCTTTGAGGACAATTTAACATGATACCGCAAAATTTTCTATTCTGTATCCCTTTTCCACGAGTGAACGGCATAATTCCGTACAGCGTTTATATTTGTCAAAAGTTTGTCTTGCTTTGTTTTCGTCACCGTAAACTTTCCAACAGCCCGCACATTTGCACCCACAGCCCTTATTTTTGATAAATCCGCATACATCTTCGGGCGGATAGCCTAAAAACAGTCCTATTTCATGCGGAAAATCATCATTTGTCTGTAATTTTTTCATCAGGCTGACAATGCAGAGATTGACATTTTCACAGCAGTATCCCATTTCCGCAAGAATATCCGAAGCCTGTTTGCAGTTCAGGTCTTTTTTTAACTTTGACGGTCTGTAAAGATAGACAAGCGTTATACCGTTCTGATGTCTGAGAGGGATTACCCGAAGTCCTTTGGGAGTGAGTTTTCTGTTCATTTCCGTGAGGGTTTTATGTTCGTCGCGTTTTGTTTCAAAACGGCATGAAAACATATTTCCCGTTTTCAATCCCATCAGTGTAGGCGAACAGTGCCTGACAAACATTTCTTCCGACATAGATTTCAATTTGCAATGTGCAATCAGCAATATGCAATGAAAATGCTAACCGACACTGCACTCCTTTCTTTAATTTTTCCGAACAGTCAGCGTTCACAATAATTATGCATTATGCATTATGAATTATGCATTATGAATTATGCATTATGAAGTTACGAGTATTTTTCGAGAATATTTTTAAGTGCTGCCTTAGAGCTATTATGTGATCTTTCAACGGGAATATTCAGATTTTTTATTCCGTCAATGGCACACTTTACCATTTTATGTGAAATCGTGTTCGTAAACAGTACCATTAAATCGGGATTTCCGATATTCTGCAGTCCCCTGCACATTTTCGGATAAACCCTTGCTTTGCAGTCATAAGACTTGCATAACTCAATATATTCCCTTATCATACATTCATTTCCGCCTACTATCACTACACTCATATTTACACCTCTATTAGTATTAGATTTATCTAACTCAATCATTAAAATATCGGTTAGTTTAATTTAACTAACCGATACAAAGATTATCATACTTTTTGTATTTTGTCAAGTACCTTTTGAAAAAATCCATATTGGCAAAACAGATAAAAAATTGCTCAAAAGACTTGACATCAAATATTAGATGTGCTAAACTATGTGTTGGTTAGCTATGTTTAATTTTATCTGCCTAACTATCATCTATTGATTCAAAGGGGAGGAAAAAACAATGATACCTTTGACATTGGCAAATACAGGTGAAGATTTGGTTATTAAAAAAGTGGGCGGTTCACCTGATGTAAAAAAACATCTCGAGGACTTGGGATTGATTGCAGGAAGTACTGTAAAAGTCATGAACACTTTTGCGGGAAATGTTATTCTCGATGTCAAAAATTCAAGAATTGCCGTCAACAGCGACATGGCAAAAAAAATCATGGTATGAAAGAAGGAGAAGTTTATGAGGACTATCAAAGATGCCAAGACAGGCGACAAAGTTAAAGTTGTCAAACTTCACGGTGAGGGTGCTGTCAAGCGTAGAATTATGGACATGGGCATTACCCGCAATACGGAAGTATATATCCGCAAGTTTGCACCGCTCGGTGACCCCATTGAAATTACCGTAAGAGGCTATGAACTTTCACTGAGAAAAGCCGATGCGGAAATGATTGAAATAGAATAAAAGGAAAGGTGAAAAAAAATGGCTGTAAAAATCGCTCTTGCCGGCAACCCCAACAGCGGTAAGACAACTTTATTCAATGCCTTGACGGGTGCTAATCAGTTTGTCGGAAACTGGCCGGGCGTTACCGTTGAGAAAAAAGAGGGCAAACTCAAAAAACACAATGATGTTACTATAACGGACTTGCCGGGAATATACTCGCTGTCACCGTACACTCCCGAAGAAATCGTGGCAAGAAATTATCTTGTTGACGAAAAGCCCGATGTTATTTTGAATATCGTT
>Ga0310695_10012334_pt1 | contig 11993 bp, 7 predicted proteins | sample RumenRJG_04DNA_FD_203882 | JGI IMG/M metagenome (GOLD analysis project Ga0310695, IMG submission 203882) | Bovine rumen microbial communities from Lethbridge, Alberta, Canada - RJG_04 (v2) (version 2) | ecosystem: Host-associated > Mammals > Digestive system > Stomach > Rumen | place: Canada... | reverse complement strand
GGTTCTTTTTGAGGAAATGCTGGGAGAGTTCGCCCAGCTGAAAAAAGAGACCTACATCTCCGAGGGGGTACAGAATCTCTACAGACTCTTCTTTGCCTACAGCGATGCCGATGCCAGAAGGCTGGTCCTGCCCGGTTTCCAGTACGGGATTCTTTTTAAATCCATGTTTAAAGAGGAAATCGATGCGGAAGTCTTCGGCTACGACGAAAATGAAGAATATATAGAGATTATCAATATCCTGGCCTACATGAAGAAACTTCCCTTCACCTCTGTCCACCTTTACAAGAAAAAAGACTGGACCAAACAGTCTGGTCTTGGCGGCACTGTCGACAGAATCTGCGCTTTCATGCCCGACGGCGTGGAGGCCGGGGAATACATGATGAACTTAAGCGACCTGCCCTGGGACCGGGAGTTTTTGACTTCTAAAACAAAAGGGGAATTCCCCTTTATCCTTTCTGCGCTTCCCTATCTGAAGAAAAAGGGAGCCATGGTCATCATTTTCCCCAGCGCCCTGCTCTATAGAGAGGGGCGGGAGGTTCAGATCAGAAAATATTTTCTGGAAGAGCTGGACTGCCTGGATACCATTATGCTTCTGCCGGATCAGATTTTTAATTCTTCCGGTCAGAAGGAAGTCCTCCTCTACCTGCAGATGAATCGAAGACATGAGGATGTCATGTTCTTTGACTGCAGCGACCTGGATAAGATGGACCAGGAGCAGATTGACAGAATCAAGGAAGCACTGGAAGAAAGAAAGGACATTCCAGGTTTCTGTACCAGTGCCAGCAAAGAGAGAATCAAAGAAAATGATTACAATCTGAATCTTCCCCGCTATATCGCCAAAAGCGTGACAGATATCAAGCTGGATATCGAGGCGAGAAGGAGAAGAATCGCAGAGATTGACCGGGAACTGAAAGAGATTGATGAAAAAATCGCCATGTATCGCCGGGATCTGGAACTGTGAGGTTAAGGTTGTGAGAAAAGAGAAAAGATACACCAGGATGCTGCTGGCACTACTGTTTCTTGGTTTGCTGCTGCTGACATCCTGTATGAATGACAAGGTAAAGGCACCGGAAGACGGAAATTCCCCGGAACAGACGGCGGATATCGTCGTTGGGGTCGAGAGGGACCACGCACCCTGGTTCCAAATGGATAAAGACAGCAAGGCAGCAGGAATCTACGAAGACCTGTTCAGAGAATTGTCTCAGGCGGGCGATTTTACCTATGCTTTTGTGGAAGTTGATCCGGCAGCTGCCCGGCCAGCGCTTAAGGCGGGGACGATTCACTGCTATCTGGGAACTTTGGTGCCGCCCACCGGTGAAACCCTGGGCCTCTGGCAGTCTGATGTCCTTTTTGCTTCTGCTCTCTGTCTGGCAGTCCCCCGGGACTCGGCCATCACTGAGCCCGCCGGAATCAAGGGCAAAGAAACAGCCGCAGTCAAAGGAACGCCTGAAGAGAGGTATGCCAGTTATCTGGCAGGCAGATACAAGGCTTTACCCGTGACCTTTCCCGGCCAGAGAGATGTGTTCAGGGATGTGGAGCAGGGAGTTTCAGCGGCGGCGGCCTCGGACTATGCCTGCGTTAAAGAAAAAGGGGAAGACTACCGGATCCTGGAAGTCAGTGACAGTATAAAGAATGCTCACTGTCTCTTTACCTTAAAGTATAACAGCCAGGCAAAGAAACTGGCCAAAGCCATAAAAAAAATTAAAGAATCAGGAAAACTGGAAGAGATGAAATCATCTGTTCCCAAGCCCTGATTGGCCGGATGGATAAATTTTGACATAATAGAGAACTACAGCAGGTACCGTCATGCCCGACATGGCGGTCATTGGTAACAGATTGACCAGAGAGGCAGGTGCCATATGGCAAATACAAAAGGGAATAAAACAAAAAAGAAGAGCCGGGGACGGACATCTTCCGGACGTGCAGGAGCGAAGACAGCATCTGTAAAGAAGACCTCCGCCCGGAAGAAGAAAGAAGAGAGGGCAGCCAGATCCACAGAGAAGATGCTTCCCAGGACTTCCGGTGATGCAGTAGCCCTCCGCCAGCAGGAGGGGATTCCCATGAGCGATGAGATCGGTCTGGTCCTGTCTTTCGGTCTCATGGTTTTAATGATGTTCAGTAATTTTGGCTTTTGCGGCATGCTTGGCATGTGGCTGTCCAGCTTTTTCTTTGGCATCTTCGGACTGGCCCAGTATATCATGCCTCTGGCCTTCTTTGCAGGAATGACTATTCTTCTGGCCAATGACTATTCGAATCTGGCCATGAAAAAATGCGCGGCGGGCTTTGTGATGCTCATGACGGTATCCGCCTTTGCCCAGCTGATGTATCCGGATAAAAACGTGGCAGTTTCCGAGCTTTTCTCCCTGTCTGTCAATCACAGGGAATGCGGTGGAATTATCGGCGGCGGTATGGCTCTGACCCTAAGGTCCGGTTTCGGGACAGCAGGGGCTGCCATTATTCTTGTATGCCTTTTCCTGCTTTCCAGTATTCTGCTGACCCAGAAGTCACTGGCCGGCTTCTATAAAAATGTGGTGGAGTATATGAATCGCTTCAGGGCTGATCAAAAAGTAAAGCGTGCCCAGAGAAGTGAGGAGAGAAAACAGCGAAGAGAAGAGGAAGCTGCCCTGGAGAGGGAACTGCTTGCCTTGACTCAGACTGCGGAAGCGGAGCCGGACTATGACCTTTCAGAGGACCAGGAACCTGAGCAGGATTCTTCAGGGGCTGGCCCCGGCAGCCGTGTTCCCCGCAGGAGGAGGAGAAGAAGGAGAGACCTGTTTTCTGTTTTCAGAAAGGAATCTTCCAGCCAGTCAGGCAATCCTTTGGATGACAAGGTTGTGGAACTGGAAAATCTTAAAAAACAGCAGAACACTTCTCCGATTCACTTTGACAGCAGAGCAGCTGCCTCAAAAAAGCGAACTGTACCGAACCAGCCGGTATTTATATCTACAGAACGTATCTTAAGAAAAGATTCTGTCAGAGAGCTTCATCCCCAGGCCTATCCTTTTACGCCGGATGACGGAAAGACAGCACCTTTTGATGGAGAGCTCGACTACAGTGCTTTCCGCCGCTATGAAAGAGACGGCCTCGATGACTATATTGAGAAAAACAGGCAGGGACAGACAAAAGGAATGTCTTCCGGGGCTTCTGATTTGACCCAGACCTCTATTGTCAACGAGATTCGGATCCACAATATGGTTGATGAAGAAGACCATCTTTCGGAGGAGACGACCTCCGCAGGAACAGTGTCAGAACAGATATTATCGGCAGCTGGGACTTCAGGAGAAAAACAGCCTGCAGCATTTGTTTCTGAAAAGATGCAGCCTGCAGCCGAACAGCCGGCGGACAGCCGGAAAGAGGCAGATCAACAGAATCTTTCTGAGGCATCCAGCTTCCATGTTATGGACGCTGTGACCGATGAGACAGACCGCCTGCCCTCCGGTCAGAACCTGAAAGAAATGATGAAGAACAGGGAAGAGGATACTTCCGGTTCGATAGTAAAAGAAGAAAAGAAGTCTGCAGCAGAGGAGAAATCAGACTTCCATGAAAAGGCAGCGGATATTCGAATCAATCGGGCGGCAGAACCAAAGGCTCTGCCTGAAAAGAAGACAGCTGTAAAGGCTGGCAGAAAGAAGGGGAAGAAGGCCTATGTTTTCCCGCCGGTAAGCCTCTTAGTCAGAGAAGAGCAGAGTTTTCCGGCTGACCATGATATGATTTTAAAAGAGACTGCACTGAAGCTGCAGGATACCCTGAAGAGCTTTGGTGTCAACGTCACCATCACAGATATCAGCTGCGGGCCCACCGTCACCAGGTACGAGATGTTTCCGGAGCAGGGGACCAAGGTGAGTAAGATTGTGGCCCTGACAGATGACATTAAGTTGAATCTGGCGGCCGAGGACATACGTATCGAAGCTCCGATTCCCGGCAAGTCTGCCATCGGAATCGAGGTGCCCAACAAGCATAATCAGATTGTACATTTTCGCAATCTGATCGATAACAGAACCTTTAAGAGGTTTAAATCCCGTCTTGCTTTTGCTGTGGGTAAAGACATCGGCGGCAAAATCGTTGTGTCAGACCTGGCCAAGATGCCCCATCTGCTGATTGCAGGGGCTACAGGCTCCGGAAAATCTGTCTGTATCAACACCCTGATCATGAGTCTGATCTACAAGGCCTCCCCTGAGGACGTCCGTCTGATCATGATCGATCCCAAAATGGTGGAACTGAGTGTCTACAACGGAATACCCCATTTGCTGATTCCTGTGGTGACAGACCCGAAGAAGGCCTCCGGTGCCCTCAACTGGGCAGTCAGTGAAATGACAGAGAGATACCGCAGATTCTCCGAGACCGGCGTCCGTAATATCGAGGGATATAACAAGAAAGTAAAGGATCTCATCTCCAGCGGCAAAGTCCCTGAAGGGGAGCTGGAGAAAATGCCGCAGATTGTCATTATCATCGACGAACTGGCAGACTTGATGATGGTTTCCCCCGGCGAGGTGGAGGACGCCATTGTCCGCCTCTCCCAGCTTGCCAGAGCAGCGGGTATCCATCTGGTCATCGCTACCCAGAGGCCCTCTGTCAATGTCATCACCGGCCTGATTAAGGCCAATGTTCCTTCCAGGATCGCCTTTGCCGTATCCTCAGGAGTGGACAGCAGGACCATTCTGGATATGAATGGGGCCGAGAAGCTGCTGGGTAAGGGAGATATGCTCTTCTATCCGGCCGGACTTCAGAAACCGGTTCGGATTCAGGGAGCTTTTATCAGCGATGAGGAAATCAACGCGGTTGTCGACTTCATCAAAGAAAAAGCCGGCAGCAGTGACTATGATTCCAGTGTGACAGAAAAGATTGAGAAGAAGATCCAGTCTGTCAGCAGTTCCCAGGACAGGGATGAGTATTTTGAGGCGGCAGCCCGCTTTATCATAGAGAAAGATAAGGCGACCATCGGTATGCTGCAGAGAATGTTCAAGATTGGTTTTAACCGGGCAGCCCGGATTATCGATCAGCTGGCGGAAGCCGGAATTATCGGGCCCGAAGAGGGAACTAAACCCAGAAAAATTCTGATGTCCGCAGAGCAGCTGGACCAGTATTTTGAAGAATATTGATAAAAATGCCGAAGGAAATGTCCCCTGCATAAAGCAGGGCCTTTTCCGGCAAAGATGATGATATATTCTGTCAAACCTTTACGAAAAAGAAAAACTGATGTATGATAACTGCAAAAGGGAGTAATTATGCCAGTGATAATTGACGGAAAAAAGATATCAGCAGAGATTAAGGAGGAGCTGAGGGAAAAAGTCAGCAGACTGAAAGAAAAAGGGCTGACCCCCTGCCTGGCAGTGATCCAGGTGGGAGAGGACCCGGCCTCCACGGTTTATGTGAAGAATAAGCAGAAAGCCTGTGACTTTATCGGGATGGAGTCGAGAGCCTTCCATCTGCCTGACAGTATCTCTGAGGAAGAACTTCTGGGACTGATCGCAGACTTGAACCGGGATGATAGCGTTCATGGGATTCTTGTTCAGCTACCGGTACCTGCCCACATTGATGATAAGAAGGTGATTGAAGCCATTTCCCCAAAAAAGGATGTGGATGGCTTCCATCCTATGAGTGTAGGAGCCCTTTCCATCGGAGAACCGGGATTCGTTTCCTGCACCCCGGCGGGTATCATTCAGCTTCTTAAAAGGTCACAGATTGAGATTGACGGTAAAGAGTGTGTGGTGGTGGGCAGAAGTAATATCGTAGGCAAGCCCATGGCCATGCTTCTCCTCAGGGAAAATGGCACTGTGACAGTCTGTCATTCCCACACCAGGAATCTCAGAGAGGTCTGCCGGCGGGCAGATATTCTTGTGGCGGCCATCGGCAAGCCGCGGTTTTTTGATGAATCTTATGTGAAAGAAGGTGCGGTGGTCATTGATGTGGGAATCCACAGAGACCAGAACAATAAGCTCTGCGGGGATGTGGACTATGACAGGGTTGCCGGCCATGTCTCAGCCATCACTCCCGTTCCGGGCGGTGTCGGCCCCATGACCATTGCCATGTTGATGAATAATTGCGTGGAGTCCGCTTGGGATAAGATAAAGAATGAGTAATATTTTATTTGTGTCCCTTGGCTGTGATAAGAATCTGGTGGACAGCGAGAAGATGCTGGGACTGCTGGGGGATTCCGGTCACCGGATCGTCCAGGATGAGGCCCAGGCCGATATCATCGTGATCAATACCTGCTGCTTTATCCATGACGCCAAGGAAGAGAGTATCAATACCATCATTGAGATGGGACAGTGGAAAGAAAAAGGAAGACTGAAGGGCCTGGTGGTCACAGGCTGCCTTGCCCAGCGGTATGAAAAAGAGATCGAGGAAGCACTCCCCGAAGTTGACGCCGTCATTGGGACCAGCGGCTACACCGAGATTGTCAAAGTGATTGATCAGGTGCTGGCCCGGAACGGCCGGACAAAGGGAAGTCTGCTGGGCTGCCTGCCCTCTGTGGACCTGCTCCCGGCCTCGCTCAGTGACAAGAGAGTGGTTACCACCGGAGGATATACGGCTTACCTGAAGATTGCGGAGGGATGCGACAAAAGGTGCTCCTACTGCATCATACCCTATATCAGGGGCCGTTACCGCAGTTTTCCCATGGAAGACCTCCTGGAGGAGGCCAGGCTGCTGGCCGCCCAGGGAACCAGGGAATTGATTCTGGTAGCTCAGGAGACCACGGTTTATGGCCAGGACTGCTATGGCCATAAAGCCCTTCCGGAGCTGTTAAGAGGACTCTGTGCCATAGAGGGGATCGAGTGGATCCGCCTCCTTTACTGCTACCCGGAGGAGATTACAGACGACCTGATTGCCGTCATCAAAGAAGAAAAGAAGATCTGCCGGTATCTGGACATTCCCATCCAGCACAGTGAGGACAGGATTCTCAGAAGGATGGGGAGAAGGACCAGCCGCCAGGAGCTGATCGAACTGATCAGGACTCTTCGGTCTGAGATTCCGGATATTGTACTCCGGACAACGCTGATCACAGGTTTCCCCGGAGAGACAGAAGAAGACTTTGCCCACATGCTGGACTTTGTCGATGAGATGGCCTTCGACAGGCTGGGCGTATTTCCCTACTCACAGGAGGAGGGGACCCCGGCTGCCGCGATGGAGGATCAGGTTCCGGAGGAGGTCAGAATCAAAAGACGTGATGAGATCATGGCACTGCAGCAGGAGATATCTGCTGACCTGTCCGCCGCGAGAATCGGACAGAAAATGCCTGTTCTTATAGAAGGTTACTTGTACAATGAAAATGTTTATATTGGCCGTACCTACATGGATGCACCAAAGGTAGATGGTAATGTGTTTGTCAGTGCGCAGGAGGAGCTGATTTCCGGGGATATCGTTCCGGTCCGGATTACCGGGGCCAATGAATATGATTTGATGGGAGATGTTTATTATGCCGATGAATTTACCAAATAAGCTTACGTTAATGCGCGTTGTGCTTGTTCCATTTTTTGTATTTTTTATGCTGTTTCAAGGGATACCCCATGATATTTCCAAATGGATTGCCCTCATACTGTTTTGTGCAGCCAGTCTGACAGACCTGTTTGACGGAAAGATTGCCAGAAAATATAATCTTGTGACCAACTTTGGAAAGTTTATGGATCCCCTGGCAGACAAGATTCTCGTATCCTCTGCCTTTATCTGCCTGGTGGCATGGGGAAAGGTGGCGGCCTGGATCGTAATCATCATCATTGCCAGAGAGTTTGCCATTACAGGATTCCGTACCCTTGCCAGTGATAACGGCGTAGTGATCGCTGCCAGCTACTGGGGCAAGTTCAAAACAAATTTCCAGATGTTTGCCATTATTTTATGTATAGCGGACCTTGGTAATGTTTCACCCTATATCCATATTGCAGAACAGATTCTGATTTATATCGCCCTGATTCTTACGATTATCTCCATGGTAGATTACTTTGCGAAGAATCTGGATGTTTTGAAGGAAGGAGGCTCGGATCAATAATGAGTTCTGGTCGGAGAATTGAGGAAGAACCTATCGAGAAAAAGATCGCCCGAATATTAAAATATAAGAATCTTTCAGTGACAGTTGCTGAATCCTGCACAGGCGGCCTTGTCGCAGGTACTCTTGTCAATGCCGACGGAATATCCGAAGTCTTTAAAGAAGGATTTGTGACTTATTCTAATGACGCCAAGATCAGGCTTTTAGGGGTTTCGGAAGATACCTTGAACACCTATGGAGCGGTGTCCAGACAGACAGCGAAAGAGATGGCGGAGGGTGCTGCAAAACAGGCCTGTGCCGAGGCAGCCGTCTCCACCACCGGCATTGCAGGCCCTGACGGCGGTACCAAGGACAAACCGGTGGGTCTGGTCTTTGTGGGCTGTACCCTCAAAGGACACACTGTGGTCAAGAGGTGTTTCTTTGGAGGAGACCGACAGACCATCCGTTACCGTGCCGTGCGGGAGGCCCTGAGCCTTCTGTATTGTCAGCTTCTTGCTGACGACAGTGAAAAACCTGTCACAGAGGATGAGGAATAACGCCACATCGTGACAATCAAAAGAGAACGTAGAGGAAGCGTCGCAGCAATGCTCCCGCCCAGCCACAAAGCAATGGGCGGATCATGTGCGGCGCTCCTTTTTGTTTTACTGAAAAACCACAGCCCTGTCTGATTGATTCACCAGTACGGATTAATGTAGGAAGCCTCGATGTCCTATGTGTTTTGTCTCTGCCGGCGGCTATGCTTTTTTGGCAGGATGAGCATTTTTTAAGTGCATGTCAGGTAGAGGAATATCCATAGAAAAAAGCATGGCGTAAGTACCGAGGATTTTCCGAGCATAGCTTTCGCGCCGTGAGCATGTTTGAGCCTGCTTTTGCAGGCGAGTTTGCGGAAGGCGCGAATCATCAGCAGCGCAGGAAAATCCGAGAGTACAGCTGATTTTTTCTATGAATATTCCTTCCTGACATGCTTAAAACAATTCTGCCAAAAAGCATAGCCGCTGGCAGCGGACAGAACGCAGGACACGAGGGTTCCAGCCTTTTTTGCAGCCTGGGATTTTCATTGACCCTTGAAATACTGGGATATTTGATATATAATTTATAGAACAAGGAAAGGGGCCGGCTGACTCTGACAGCCGGACTTAACAGTCAGAGGGGGTATGGCATGTGTTGATAGAGATAGATTTTAACAGCCAGGAGGCAATCTATGTGCAGCTGCGCAATCAGATCGTCATGCTCATCGCGCAGAACAGACTGCAGGATGGAGATTCACTGCCGTCTGTCAGAAATCTGGCGACTAAGCTTGGCGTGAACATGCATACGGTGAACAAGGCTTACGCCATGCTGAGGCAGGAAGGCTATTTAAAACTTGATCGAAGAAGCGGAGCTGTCATTTCTGTGGAGATCATGGATAAAAAGAATGAGATGATGAAAATCAATGATTACATGCAGATGATTGTTGCCCAGGCCATCTGCAAGGAGATCAGCAAGGATGAGATGCTGAAGATTGTGGACGAGATGTATGACAAGTTTTTTTGACATAGACACTGTCCATGGAAATGGGCTGACAGCATAATGTTAGTATCATAAAAGAAATCAGATAAAGGAAATCACTATGAAAATTGATTTTAATCAATATGCTGCCGCGGCGCTTCAAAAGGCAGAAGAGGACGCTCAGGCATGCAGACAGACCTATATCGGTACAGAACACATTCTGCTGGGACTCCTTGACCAGAGAGAGTCCCTGGCAGGCCAGGTGCTCTATGCCTGCGGATTAACCTATGAGATGCTTCTGGAGTCCGTTCTGGCAGAGTCGGCAGCTCTGGGGATCCCGGAAAAAAAGACCCAGCCGGCTTATAGTCCCAGGGCAGAGGCTGTCCTGGCAGGCAGCGCTCTGGAAGCGGAGAGAATGGAGGCAGCCAGCATCGGGACGGAACACCTGGTGATTGCCATATTTAAAGAACGCGATTGTATTGCACTCAGACTGATGAAGGGACTGGGAATCGAACTGAAGAAACTCTATGTCGACTTGCTGACAGCCTGCGGCATCGACTCCAGGACTGCCCTGGCTGAGTACAGCCAGCTGTCAGGGGCTAAGAGCAGGGAGGGGGCTTCCATGATTGAGGCCTACTGCCTGGATATGACCCAAAGAGCCCAGGCCGGAGACACAGATCCGGTGATTGGCCGCAGAGAGGAGATTTCCAGAATCATCCAGGTTTTAAGCAGAAGGACCAAAAACAGTCCCTGCCTTGTGGGGGAGCCCGGTGTGGGTAAGACGGCCATCGTTGAGGGACTGGCACAGTGGATTGTCAGGAAAGAGGTGCCCCAGACACTCTGGGATAAAAAACTCATGATGATGGATCTGTCCGGCATGATTGCCGGGGCCAAGTACCGAGGAGAGTTTGAAGAAAGAATCAAAGGGCTCCTGCAGGAGGTCCTGGCTCGGGGCGATATCCTCCTCTTTGTGGATGAGATTCACACCATGATCGGAGCCGGCAGTGCAGAGGGGGCTATGGATGCTTCCAATATTTTAAAGCCCTTCCTGGCCCGGGGAGAGATCCAGCTGATTGGGGCGACCACCCTCGATGAGTACCGAAAATACATTGAGAAAGATGCAGCCTTCGAGAGAAGGTTCCAGCCGGTTACGGTGGAGGAACCGACGGAGGAGGAGACTGTTGAGATTCTTAAAGGACTGAAAGAAGGGTTCGAATCCCACCACCATGTCCGCTACCAGCAGGGGGCTCTTGAGGCGGCAGTAAACCTGTCCAAACGTTACATCAGTGACCGTTTTCTGCCTGATAAGGCCATCGATGTCATGGATGAGGCGGCAGCCAGAAAAAGGGTAGGCCTTTTCACCATGCCCCAGGAACTCCGGGATCTGACAGACCAGTATGAGAAGCTGGGCAGAAGGAAGGAGGAAGCCCTGATTGAGGGCAATCTTCGCCGTGCCCGCCTTAATAATACCAAACAGAAGACTGTGGAGGGTGAACTCTCCCGTCTCCAGGAAGAGTGGGAGACCAGGAAAGAGAAGAACCGCTGCTGGGTTACCGCTCAGGATGTGGCCGCTGTAGTCTCCTCCTGGTCCGGTGTCCCTGTCACCAGTCTTACCCAGTCGGAGTCCGGCCGGCTTCTCAAGCTGGAGGAGACCCTGAAAAAGAGAGTGATTGGCCAGGATGATGCGGTGGAATTGGTGGCGAAAGCCATCAAGAGAGGTCGTGTGGGTCTCAAGGATCCCAGACGGCCCATTGGATCTTTCCTTTTCCTGGGGCCCACCGGCGTGGGCAAGACCGAGCTCTCCAAGACTCTGGCTGAGGCTCTGTTCGGCGATGAAAACGCCATGATTCGCATTGATATGTCTGAGTATATGGAAAAACACAGTGTATCAAGACTCATTGGTTCGCCGCCAGGCTATGTAGGCTATGAGGAGGGAGGCCAGCTGAGCGAACAAGTCCGGCGTCACCCCTATTCTGTGCTGCTTTTTGATGAGATTGAAAAGGCCCACAGTGATGTGTTTAACATTTTGCTGCAGGTCCTTGATGACGGCCGGATCACAGATTCCAGCGGCCGGAAGATTGATTTCAAAAACACGGTAATCATTATGACCTCCAACGCTGGTGCCCAGAGGATTATGGCCCCAAAAAATCTTGGATTCAGTTCCCGCAAAGATGCGGCCCGGGACCATGAACGCATGAGCAGTCAGGTGATGGAGGAAGTGAAGAAGATCTTCCGGCCTGAATTCCTCAACCGGATTGATGGCATCCAGGTCTTCCATACCCTGGAAAAGCCGGAGCAGAGGAAGATTGTAAAGCTGCTGCTGGATGAACTGGCCCAAAGAGTGAAGCAGCAGCCCGGATTTGATCTTGATTATACGGAAGAGGTAGTGGATTATATTCTCGAGAAAGGCTATAATCCTCAGTTTGGTGCGAGACCCCTGCGAAGAACAATCCAGAACGAGGTGGAAGATTATCTCTCAGATCAGTACCTGCAGGGAAATTTTCGAGGGCGGAAAAAAGTTAAA
>Ga0310695_10012331_pt1 | contig 11994 bp, 9 predicted proteins | sample RumenRJG_04DNA_FD_203882 | JGI IMG/M metagenome (GOLD analysis project Ga0310695, IMG submission 203882) | Bovine rumen microbial communities from Lethbridge, Alberta, Canada - RJG_04 (v2) (version 2) | ecosystem: Host-associated > Mammals > Digestive system > Stomach > Rumen | place: Canada... | reverse complement strand
CTGAGTGGCAGTGGAAAGTGGCTGCTCGACCGCTACCAGGAGCCTGATGTGCCTCGCAATATTGCTTTTGTGGACACCCGAAACGGCCAGAATTATTTCATCTTCCTCGATGCCTCGGCTAGAATTAAAAGATCGCAAAGCAGAATATTATGAACTTTCTGAAGAAAAATGCCTGCAGGCAGTCGGAACATTAAATACGTGATAATAAGATAATAAAGCCAATTTTGCCCCACCACATAAACGTATACTTGTGCCGTGGCGCTCGTGGGAGGCGGCAGTTATCCCATGCCGGGCGAAATTAGCCTGGCCCACAACGGGGTGCTCTTTCTCGATGAGCTGCCAGAGTTTCAACCCATGCGGTTTTCTGTCAACCTTTCACCCCGTTTCTGTTCGGTTTCTATCACCTTTTCTGTGACGCTTACATTCACCTTTTCACTTACCTTGGGCACTGTTATCTTTAGGATGAACTCGTCGGTTCTGAAGGATGGGACATAGGCACCATTAGCCTCTTGTTCACGACAGATACGGTCAAAACCCTCGCCGAACTCCTTGACAAAGTGATATGCTTTGAGGAAGGCTAGCCGTTAATAGGTCATACCACATTAACAATTTTATCACCGCATGTGCTGAGTTGTGGCACACCCTTGTTGTACCTTTGCGACGTGAATGATTGCAAAGGCAATTTTTTTGAGTTTTTCCCAACCGCGTCAATTTCTTTTATAAATTGAGCGGTGGTAGAAAAAATTTCGCTACCTTTGCAGTTTACAGGCAAGTGATTCACCCTTACCTCCGGCAAACGACCACTTAACTGATTAAGATACAACAAACTCCCCTGTAGTATATGAGCTTTGGTCGGCTCGCTGGGCTACATCGGAGTTTGTTTTTAGATATACTGAACAATGTTTGACGAATTCAGCACAATTCAAGATTTGGGAGCGTATGAGAATGAGATATTCAACGCTCTACAAGAATATTGCGATGACCGCGAGGACTACGATAAAGACGTAATTCTCGCCATCAACCCAACAACACTTTCGGTCAAGGTTGACACTCGCAATATGTTTCCCAAAAACTTCGATATGTACGAAGTCGATACCTTGCTCTCAGGCAATGAACCTGACTACGATGCCATCCACGACCTCGCCACTAATTACATTTTCGTGAGATAAAGATGCCATCTAAAAGAAAATATACATTCATAGACCTATTCGCTGGATGCGGAGGTCTTTCAGAAGGGTTTTTACAATCAAAACACTTCTGTGGACTAGCTCATGTTGAATGGGAAATGCCAATGGTAGAAACATTGAGGCATCGTTTAACGACGAAATGGAAAGAATCAAAAGAATCTTCTTTGAAAAAGGTTATTCATTTTGACATCCAAAAAACAGATGAACTTATTAATGGCAGTTGGTCAAAAGAATCTTTAGCTATTTATGGCGCAACTAATCACGAAGACATTAAATCTCATGGACTAAAAGGTCTAATTGGTAACACCCATGTTGATTTAATCATAGGAGGTCCCCCATGCCAGGCTTATTCAATTCATGGCAGGGCTACTGACAAAGACTCTATGAACAACGACTATAGAAACTATTTGTTTGAGAGTTTTTGTAAAGTCGTGCGCCAGTTTCAACCAGAAATCTTCGTTTTTGAAAATGTTGCAGGTTTACTTAGCGCAAAACCTGGAGGTGTTCCTGTAACGAAGCGTATCTATGAAGCCTTTGACGCAATCGGGTATCAAATACTAAATCCTGAATTACTCAAAGGCGCATTATACAATGCGTTGGACTTTAATGTCCCTCAAAATAGACCCCGTGTCATTATTCTTGGTATCAAAAATAACTCTCAGTTTTCATTAAGTGAGTTATATGATTCAATTGAAAAAGGGAAAAGCACAAAAAGAAAGCTAACGGTTAGAGACGCTATTGGAGACCTACCTCCGTTATATCCTTTGCCGAAACAAATTAGAGATGGACGTAGAACTCGTTCACATCAGACAAATCCCAACCCAAATATAACTCAACACGAGGCAAGAAACCATGGCCCTCGTGAACAGGGTATATTTAAGGAATGGGTTGAAAATAATATGAATCATATCAGTCATCAAGATATGATTACATATTATTTTAAAAAAACAGGTCACAAGACTTTATATCAAAAATATAAAAGTCTTGAATGGGATAAACCGTCTCATACTATTGTTGCGCATTTAAGTAAGGATGGATATATGTTTATTCATCCTGACCCTGCACAACAAAGAAGCATAACAATCCGCGAGGCAGCTTGCATTATGACATTTCCCATTGATTATATGTTTTTAGGAAACACAGCCTATAACTTCAAGATGATAGGCAATGCCGTTCCTGTTAAGTTTGCAACCGCCATTGCAAACTGCTTATATAAAGTATTGGAAACTAAATAGATATGAATATATTAGTAGCATGTGAAGAAAGTCAAGCTATTTGCATTGCGTTCAGAAAACGAGGGCATAATGCTTTTAGTTGCGACATATTGGAATGCAGTGGAGGACATCCCGAATGGCATTTCAAACAAGATGTGTTGAAAGTCATCCCAAACCATGGTGGCACTCTTGAAACAGGTGAGAATTATTTTCTTCCTGAAGGAGAAACATGGGATTTAATGATTGCCCATCCACCATGCACATATCTTTCAGTAAGCGGCGCGAGATGGCTATACCATCCTGATGATGCTCACCTACCCATTGAACAACGCAGAGAACATCCGCATCATCTTGGTCGTCGAAAACTAAAGCAAGAAGCCATCGAATTTTTTATGCAATTTACTCAAACGGACATTAAGCATTGGGCGATTGAGAATCCTGTAGGTTGCATGAATACTGAGTATCGAAAACCCGACCAAATTGTTCAACCCTTTTGGTTCGGCGATAATGCTTCTAAAAAAACTTGTCTTTGGCTTCACAACCTACCTTTGCTTACACCTACAAACATGGTTGAAGAAGGTCCTAGAGTAGTTTTGTCAAGTGGACGCTCCTTGCCAAAATGGTACTCCGACTCTTTCAATACTAAAATATCGACAGAGGAAAGAAGAAAGTTAAGAAGTAAAACATTCCCAGGTTTTGCTGAAGCAGTTGCAGAACAATGGGGCAATATTGAGATATAAAATGGCAAACCAACTTAAAGTACAAATTTTCCGCACTAACGACATTGTTGATGATGGAGGCAAACAATTCGAGCTGGGCAAGAATTGGTGTGAAGATTTCTTTGGTATAGATACTTCTTTACCTTATTACACCATTAATCTTAAATTCAAGTCAATTAGTCGTGGATTTAATCATCTGAACGACAAAATAATTGAACTAAAATTAGCTGACGTTTCGAATCGTGGAGACCGTAAGGCATACTCAAATAGTGATAGCGGCAGGTCTCAAATAAAAGATTTCTTCATTGATGATTTGCATCTCAATGAAGATAATATCAAGCGCGATTATTTTGCAATTTTATTGACACAAAATGAATACTTTCTCTATTTTGTCCCCAAAGAGTTGTACGACAACTTCTTAAAGTTGTTCAGTTCTACATCAACGACCGTTTCTGTAGAACCAACACCACACGAAACCAAAAAGGAAAGTACGACTCAGCAAATCATCTACTATGGTGCGCCGGGTACAGGAAAATCGCATGCTATTGAGGAAGCAACCGAGGGGCAAGATGTGATACGGACCACCTTCCACCCCGACAGTGACTATTCGACTTTTGTCGGTGCTTACAAACCGACGACTAGGGAGATTCCCATGCGCGACGTGACCGGCAAAGTCATTATCGAAGACGGTAAGCCAGTGACCGAAAACCGCATCGTATATGAGTTTGTGAGCCAAGCATTCCTGCAAGCCTACGTAGGAGCGTGGGAAAAGTTTGCCGCCAATGGCGACCAGCCACAGCCGCAGTATCTCGTTATTGAGGAAATCAACCGCGGCAACTGCGCCCAGATTTTCGGAGACCTTTTCCAGCTACTGGACCGCAATGCGTCAGGCTTCTCTGAATATCCCATCAAGGCCGATGCCGACATGAAGAAGCAACTGAACAAACTACTATCCGGCTTAATCATAGACAACGCTGAAGCTATCAATGCTCTATACAAGGGCAAGGACGTGGTGAGCCAAGTGCTTGATGGTGACGTTCTGTTGCTACCTAGCAATCTCTATATTTGGGCTACCATGAATACCAGTGACCAATCACTGTTCCCCATCGACAGTGCTTTCAAGCGTCGCTGGGATTGGAGATATGTGCGCATCGATGATGCTCACAAGGGTTGGAAGATTGAAGCAAATGGTAAGCGTTACGACTGGTGGGATTTCTTGGAGAAAGTAAACAAACTCATTGGTGACACCACAAGCAGCGAAGACAAGAAGCTGGGCTATTTCTTCTGCAAGTCCACCGACGGCATCATCACCGCCGAAACCTTTGTGAGCAAAGTGGTGTTCTACCTGTGGAACGACGTGTTCAAGGATTACGAGTTTGAGGGTGACATCTTCGTTGATGAGGATAAGGCCTCAAAACTGAGTTTCGACAAATTCTATCAAACAAACTTTGCTGGGCAAACCGTTGTTAACGAAGCAAAGGTTGATGTGTTCTTGACCAACCTCGGAGTTAAGTTTGCCGATGACAACACAATGATAGAGGGCGAGGAGGAAGACGAACAAAGCGATAGCAAGACACGATATTACATAAACGGCGATATGTTTAAGCGTAAGTCATATTTCGGAAAAGAAATAATGACCCAATACCTTAAGGCACATCCCGAGCTGACTTTCCAGCAAATTAAAGAAACTTTCCCTGATAGCTTGTTGGGAGAAGGGATAAGCCATCGAGGACTCATCGTATCTGATGACACGCCGTTAGATAGCTATAGCAGATACTATACACCAGAGCACTTTTCATCGTCGGATGGCGTCTCATTCCGAGTGTTTAAGCAATGGACAGTTTCCAATATTGACAACATTATTGATTTCGCAAGAAATCAAGGTATGAATATTGATGTGACAGAGGAATGAGAATCCTGATAGAGGAATATCAGTACGATGTTGCGAGCGTAAAAGACGTTCTTCATGGCATAGACGCGCTCGAAAGCATCGAGGGCAAGGTGTCAATCCATTATGTGGGCTATTACTACAACACCCTGCTGCACGATTGCGTCTTTATTCTCCCGAAAGTATTGCTCAAAGATCAAGGCGGACAGGAACTCGCCTTCGGCAAGTACCGCCCAGAGGACATCGCCAACCTCGACGAGAACAATCCGCTTGAAAAGACGGAACGCGATTTCATCTACAAATTTGCGGTGTGGATTTACCGTGCAATCTCGGTCTATAAAAACAGCCGAGACACCGACACAAGCATCATCTACCACACGCAAATCGCGCAGATGGGTCGCGGTCGCCGCCGCCTTAGCAATACTTACCTCGACATCTTGTTACAGTTGTTGCAGTTCAACCGCGACAACCAAGACTTTTTCTTCTTCATTCTGAAGAATTTGCATTCGGGCTTGAACAAAATAAACTGGACACGCACCATCAGCCGCGAAACCGCCATTGTGCAAGATAACAGTCCCATTTATCTCAATCCCATTAACAAGAAACGTCAGATCAACTTTGATGAGGAACTGCTTGTTATCTACTTCTCGATACTCAACCATATCAGCAAGTGCTATGGTTTCACAGCCGAAATCAACTGCAACTTCGAGTTGATACAAGGCAAACGCTTTGAGCACTACCTCAAAGGTTATGGCTTGACGCGGCTGCGACAAATCAAGTATAAATACTTCAGCGACAAAGCGCTGGAACTATGGAGACTATGCTTCGCATTCTTCGACGAGTCGCGCCAAGTGTTTATCAATACTGCAAAAAAAGAATACTTGCTCGTCAAGAACTTCTACATCGTCTTTGAGGCCATCATAGACGAACTCATCGGTGACACTCCTTTGCCCGACGGCATGGACAAGAAGCAAGACGACGGCAAGATTGTCGACCACCTCTATACCGCCAAGAGTTTGATTGAGGGCGATACCGGCAATACTTACTACATTGGCGACAGCAAGTATTACAAGATGGGCCATGAGTTGGGCAAAGAGTCAATATACAAGCAATACACTTATGCCCGCAACGTCATCCAGTGGAACTTAGACCTGTTTAATGACCCGAATAGGCCAAACCCGAAAGTCAAGCTGCGTGACGACGTTACCGAGGGGTACAACATTATCCCCAACTTCTTTGTTTCGGCAAAGATGAACGAGCAGTTTGACTACACCAGCGATGACATTGAGAAGACCGACCGCCGTCACAACCGCCACCGTCAGACTCACTTCAATAACCGCTTGTTCGACCGTGACACGCTACTGCTGTTCCACTACGACGTTAATTTCCTATTTGTGCTTGCCCTCTACGCTCGTAACAACTCTGGGCAAAAGATGGCTTGGAAGTCCAAGATGCGCGACCGTTTCCGCAAAGAAATTCAGGACTGGTTACAAGACGATTATCAGTTCTACGCCATGCGAGCCCGACAGGGCGTGAACGCCAAAGAGTATTTTGAGAGCCACTTCCGAGACATTCTCGGAAAGGCCTTTACACCATACATTGACGAAGAAATCTATTCGCTCGCCCTTGACAAAGCGGACGAGACCGATAATCTTGCTCTGCTTGCAGAGTTGAGAAAATATTTCTTCGTAGAAAAGTGTGATCTCGGGGAAAACCCCGATGAGGTATTGAGTGCAGCAATAGCCGGCAATCAAACCATCGTCAGTCTCCCAGATAAAGACGGAGTTCTCATGGTGATGATGGAGAACTACGACGCCAAATGTGACAATTTCCTCAGCAATGGGAAAATAGCCATTGGCATCAAATATACCCTTGATACAATGGAAATTGTTGAGAACCTCAGTAGCATTAACTATATCCTGTTTCACCACAGAAGCAGCGAGGGCCAACACCTATTCCAACTCAAAGGCGATTGCGTAGTGAAGCCGGAAACAGAAGTCGAGGATAGCCGATACAAGAATGTGAAAACAACCCAAATGTATATAATCGCAGACATTGAGCCGACCGAACTTGACAGCTCGCAACTGCGCAGTAACGTAAAACCATTTACACCTCAAACGCGCTACGACGCTCAATTCGCCAGGCTTGAAGAATTGTATCCGCAATAATGGACGAGATGCCGAGTAAAGAATAGCTCATTTTGCTTGTAAACTCGCTGTGTGAAAGCCACCTATACCAGCAAACAAATCTATGAATGTATATTTCTTCTTCGCCATTTGTTCTTTTACGACTTAGTCATTTTTTGAGCGTCTCACTATAGATATTACTGTTACCCACTAAGTGAATTATAGTTAATCACTAACTCAAAAATGGGCATGCTTTTATCGATTCTTACTTTACTCCACTAATCATTAATGGTTTTCTCTTCGCTATTTACAATTGTGACTAATGCTTGTTTGTTCCTCAGGAGGAAGGTATATATGGGATTCACTTTTGCATCCTTAAGGAATTTGTCGTATTCCTTTATCAACTCTTCTACGGATTCCTTTAAGGTTTTACCTTCAATGTATGACACAAGTCCTTTGGTCGCACATCTTACAAAAATATTCTCATAAGCTAGAACTACCCATGCTTGGTTATTATATCCTACATAACCTAAAACATACGACTCGTTAAATTCCTTTCCAATGCCGTTTGCAGAATAGCAGGCAAATGTGTAAAATATAGAACTATAAAAGTTTTTTGCGTTATCATTAGCTTGTATATAAACATCTTTACCGCACAAAAGAGCGTCATCTGTTCCATGAGAAAATGCGGAAAATACATACTCATCTGCTTCGGATGTGTAATTGTTAACATTTTCTTTGGTTAAATTGCTAGAAGTTAAAGACTCATAATCAAAGCCATTCGCCACAGCGACCTCACGAATTCTGTCGTGGCAAGATTGGAAAAAATGTCCGAGATCTTTATCTTCGTTGTCACAAGCTATATATATGGGATTATTCATGATTTTCTTTCTTCATTAGCTCAATGGTAAGATTGACCAAGTCTTGTGTAAATTCTTTCCCTTTGGGCGTATCTTTTCGGACTTCATCCAACATTTGATTCAGAGAAATAGTCTCTCCACCTGTAGAAACGGCAAATATGTCGTCATGATTACCTGGCTGTGCCATTATCCAACGCTCTAAAGCATTGGATAAAGAATAGTTAATATCTGCATCTGCTCGCTTAACCAGTTCCACCATATTGTCGGTTGATTCAACTTTATCGCGGATTGCATAGGTCTTTAGATTTATCAAGCTGAAAAATTCCGAAGTTTTTTCATCTAGCCCCGTCCAAATAATAACAGGAATTTGATATGACAGGTTCCGTAACGAGGCAAGTGTTCTGTATCCACTCTCTCCGCCCGATAATTTCAAATCAAGTAATAGAATTACTTTACTTCCTAAAGACTCCTTTATTGCAGCTATTGCATCTGAAGCCTTTTTGAAGAGTTTGACTTCATCAAAAGCCTGTCCAAGTTTTACAATAATGGGATGATTACTTTTCAATTCATCATCCACAATGTATACTTTGGTTGCTGATTTTTCCATATTGCTCATTTATTAAAGGGTAATGTTATTAAAAATGTTGCGCCATGTTCTGCATATTCAGGTTCTACAACCTTAATCTCACCATTCAGTGCTTCTATACGTTTTTTTACTGTAAACAAGCCAATACCTGCGCCACCTTGATTCTGAGTTGTTGTTTTGAATATCTCAAAAATGCTTTCCCAATCTTCCCGAGGAATACCACAACCATTATCGGAGAACCGTATTGACATTTTGTCTTCTTCGATGAATCCGGTGCACTTTATGATAGGACTTTCCGTTTCATATAAGGCCTTCATGGAATTTGATATTAGATTCTCAAATATATCCTCAAAGAATTTACGATTATGGGTTATCTTTAAATCTTGAGAGTACTCTAAAATGGTTTTAATGCCCTTTGCTTCAAATCTGTCTTTATAAATAACATTGAACAAATATTTAATAAGACTAAACACCTCAAAGGTCTCGAAGTCACTACCGGAACTTGCATAACTAAGCATGAATTTAACCCCTATGCTCAGTTTCTCCATTTCACGATAGATATTTGTTGCATAGTCCTTAAAAAGACTGTCATAAACAGGATTTGGAAAATCCGTTTTGAAAAATTCAGCCATTGCCTTGATGTTACCAATGGTTGTTTTTACCATATGTGACAGCTCGGCAGCGTAATCTTGCAGAGACAATAAGCTCAAGAACAAGTCCTCTTTACGTTCCGAGTCCTCCTTAAGTTTTTCATATTGCTTAATTCCTTTGCTGACATGCCTTTGAACACTCCTCGCTTTTCTGTCAATTTCAGATAGTCGTGATTTAACTTCAGGTGGAGCATCTTCTGACATTTGGGAGATAATGCCAGAAATTTCTGTTAACCGATTGCTTGCATCTACAAGCCTACTAATTGTTTTTGCGGCATCCTTTTTCTTTTCGAATGCCAAAAACTTTTCTACTGCCTGTATCTGATCAATGATATATTGCTTTAATTCACTATATTCTTTACATTCAATGAAGTCCTGTCTGTTAGTTGCATCTTTTATCTTAGGGTTATCTTCTTTTGTGATGTTTAGATATCCGATGAGATTATTCGAACTGATTTTGTCGAAAAAACCTGAATATCTTCTCTTATCAATTCCCAGAATATCTCGTTTCTTTTCTAAGCTCGACTCGTTTTCTGCAAAGGGCGTCGTAATGATGCCATCTCTATAAATGATAATACCATCAATTCTGTCACCTTTATAGGCAGTTTTATATCTACGAATTTCATTTTTATCTAGATAGAAAAATTCCATCGAAACTGGGCCAAAGCTTCTTTCACCAGAAACTCCGATTTGGACTGTTCCTGTTTTTTCGTCAAAAAACAAATACTCTTGACCTTTGTATCCATTATTTTCTATGGCGTTCAATTTGTAGTGATGAGCCGTTGCAATATTAAAATCATTCAAGACCTCTCTTTCTGAATAATCAGAGAACTCGTTACTTTTTACTATAATCTGAAATGGATAGGTTGGTTTTAAGATGGGAGATACTAACTTTGATAATTCAGAATAAGCACGTCCCACATCAGAAACAGACCATGTCTGCTCAACAAGACCTAACTCAATTTTAATGGTAGTGCCATGTTCTTCTCTATCACAGCTTTCTATCCAACAGTTATTTTCAATTTCCGTAAAGAAAATATTTTTCTTCACATTATTCTTCACCTGGGTGTTTGCTAATTCATCATACTTGCTCCAATCCAATTCCAAAATGATTTTGCGTGTTGTCCCCTTTTGAGTAGTTTCAATCTTTACTTTGGAACCAAGTTTCTCAACGGCAAACCGTCCCACGCCTTTTTCTCCAACAACTTTACGATTATATGGCGCAGGAGAGACACTTTGAGCCCTTTTACTATTAGTGCCAATAACCATCCACTTGTAACGTATGTCATTCATGGACATTCCGAGTCCGTCATCCTTGATACAAATATAACTATTTTCTGAAAGGGTATTCACGTTGTGAAACTCCAAAATGACACTATCGGCATTGGCATCATAACAATTTTTCACCAACTCAAACAAAGCGGTGATTCGGTCAGTAATTAACTCACGTCCTAGTAGCCTAAACGTGCTGACATCAAAATTGAATTTCAATTTAAACGGTTCTGCCATAACTCAGTACTTTTTCAAATACAGCTTTTGCTAATAATGGTGGTACTGCATTGCCGATTTGTTGCTGCATATGCATTAAACTCCCTTTAAAGATGAATTTATCTGGAAAACTTTGCAAACGTGCAGCTTCTCTTACAGACAATCCCCTATCTTGGTAAGGATGAATCAGCATGTTCTTTCGATAATTAGAAATAACTACAGAAGGCTCATTCGCCTTTAAGCGTCTGTATATTCCACTATGACAATTTGCTTTATTTGCATAGTTCTGCATTAATTCATCTGGAATAGCCTCCCAATTCTCGCCTTGTTTTATATAGCGGTATCTTTCAATGACATAATCAGCATTCCGTGACACATAGTTCTGGCGGCTTCGTTTTGAACCCTTACGCATCATTCTTGCATACTCACTGGCCTTGTTTGCAGGCAATTTATAGGATAAAGAATCCACCTGTTGGCCATTCATAAGATTAGGCAAGTCTCCTATTGCATCATCTACCGTAATATTTGTGCCGAATGGTTCAGGATATTCAAACTTTATTCCAAGCCGATTGCCTACCATAAAGAAGCGGTTTCGATGTTGGGGCACCCCATAGTCTGAGGCCCATAACACTTTAGGGAACACTTCATAACCCATATCCCTAAAACTCTGTTCCACCAAATGCTGTATCTTTCCCTTTTCAAAATGAGCAAATCCTTCTACATTTTCAAACAGAAACCAGTCTGGTTGGATTTCATTAACAAAACGCAAGAACTCTTCAAACAGTGAATTATTAGGGTTCTTCATGTTTCGAGTCATTGTATTCGATAAAGAAAACCCTTGACATGGTGGCCCCCCAAATACTATTGAAACGTGCTCACCTACATCCAAATGCTCTAACGGATTGATGTTATGAATATCATCTTCCAAAACAAGAGTATTAGGATGGTTATGTCTATAAGTCATCGCAGCGCATTTGTCTTTCTCAACTGCAAACTTTACTTGAAAGCCTGCCATTTCTGCTCCCAAGCTCAGTCCTCCAGCTCCACTGAATATGTCTATTCCTATAGGCATGCCTTTAATTTGTTATTGTTACAATTCAGTGTCCTTAACTCAATGTCATTCTCACATGCTCCGCTTAGCCCCTCATTGGTGTATCTGTAGGCTTGATGGCCTTTGCTAAAGGTATTGGCCAGATAGATGCGCATGTCCTCTCTGTTTTCGGGACGTTCGTCAAGCACTGTGCTCTTGCCTGAACTGTTGTGCCCCAGGAAGACA
>Ga0310695_10012330_pt1 | contig 11995 bp, 13 predicted proteins | sample RumenRJG_04DNA_FD_203882 | JGI IMG/M metagenome (GOLD analysis project Ga0310695, IMG submission 203882) | Bovine rumen microbial communities from Lethbridge, Alberta, Canada - RJG_04 (v2) (version 2) | ecosystem: Host-associated > Mammals > Digestive system > Stomach > Rumen | place: Canada... | reverse complement strand
CGCTTCGGCGTGGCAAGGATGCGACGGTAGTCGTCGTCGGATAATATCAAATTAATCTTCATAGTCATTTGTTTTTTTCAATCATCGGTATGATACCTATTTTCTTAAGAATGTCGTAGAGAAAGAGGCGGCCTTGCTGCGTCCAGCGCGTGTACATCCGGCAGCCGTCGGAACCGTCGTTGTGGCGGTAGCTGAACGTGTAGCTCTGCACCAGTCCCCGGTCCTTGTAGGCCGCGTAGAGCACCCACTGGCCGCCGACCGAGTACTGTATGCCGGCGCGGTTGAGGAGCCGGTTGAAAGCCACTGCCGACATGCCGTAGTCCTGCGCCACCTGCGAGACGCTCACCGTGTCGGGGCAAGCCAGGATGATGGCGGTGTAGTCGGCCAGTGGCTTCAGCCTTTTCACCGTTTCCTCAGCCTCACGACGGCGGAGCTGTTCTTGTTGCAAGTTCTTCAAGAGCGCAATGCCAAACTCCGGCTGTGCGATGATGCGCTCCAAGGTCGGCGCCGTGGCATAAGCCCCGTGGCGGCGGATGGTGGGCAGCACCTCGGCGGTGACCCAACGCTTGAACTGTTTAGCCTGCGGCAGCTTGGAGGAGAGTACGAGGGAGTAAAGGCCCGACTCGTTGATGAACACTGGAGTTTGGCTCCTGCCGATGGAGTCACGAATCGTTACCCCATCTGTTTTGTCCTCAGCGTCTACATGGTCTATCAGAGCTTTGCGGTGGTTGGCATATCCCAGTGCCTCGGCCACGTCCTTTCCTACAAACCACGGCTCACCGTCTCTCTCAATCGCCCGGATGTCCCCGAACATCTCGTGATGGAATGTTGTCAACTCATTGTTCATTTCTTCTCGATTTTGATGATTCTTACATTGTTAAACCACCGTCCGTCTTTCTCATGGGCATAGAAGCTGAGCGCAGCCTCCACGATGTCGCCCTCACGGAAGTCGGGGTTCTCGGCCCAGTCGCCACGCAGGGTGGCCACGATAAGGTCGGGATACATCACAGCCTCGGTTGACTCGAGCACGACCTCGCGGCTCTTCCACTCTTGTCCTGTGCGCTCCGAAGTGCCCTGACGGAGGGCAAGGAGCTTGACAATCTTAAAAGTCTTTCTCATTGTCGTAAAACTAAATTTGTTAATACTTTGTTGAATGGAAGGTGCGCACCTATCCGAGTTTGTGCCAATCGTGAACAGCCTCAGCCATAACGAAAAGCACCGCAACCAGCAGCTGACTGATTACGGTGCAAATTTAGTGGAAAAAAAAGACATGAAAAATCCGATTTATCCTACTCGCTTTTTTTCGGATAAATCGGAAGAACTCAGAGCATCGGCGAAATGTTTACAAGTACCTTTGCCAAGAGGAGATTGAAGCCATCCCTTCAACATGACTTGACAGCCATTTGGCGTAGTCTTCTTCGGATAAATCTTTGGATAAATAGATCTTCATCTTTCCAAAGGCTTTATACACTTGATCCTTTGAAATCTTGTTGCCCTCATTATCCTTTGTCCTTGTTTGAAATGACACCACATGCATAAAAGCACTGTCGGGCGTGCAATCGGCAAGTAGCGGCTGCACGCTTTGCTTGTATTCCGCAGCAGCCTTTGTCTTCATACTCGGATCAAAGAAATCTGAGAATTTCTTAATTCGTGCACTATTTCCCTGTTGCTCGTTTTCTGTTTCATGGTTATTCTTCCGCTTCATAGTAGTTGTGATGAAATCGCCGTGAACTTCTATCTTGGCATTGTTAAAGATGGTAGGATTGCTACCCGTCTCGAAATGCATGTTGTAATTGTTCTCTATTTTATCCTCATTCATTGTAATTAATTGTTGATCCGTTTGCTAATTGTGGATTAGAGCCAGCTTGAAAATTTTGATTATAAATGTTCGTAACGCCTACTTGCGGCGCTTTTTTCACCACATTTGTCAATTTACTTTGCTCCTTGCACTCTTCCAATATTCCATTCAGAATACTTTCGTCAATGCTAATACCGGCTATTCTTTGCTGATGCCGGTCGTAATAGCCAGGGTCACAATCCGCCGCTCGGCCAAACAGCTCCATAGCAAGCCCGATACCGTCGGCTTTCTCACAGACAAGCCGGGCCACAGCAGAAAGCACGATACAGGCAGCAGTAAAAGGCTCTTTGTACTCTATGCCTCTTTCTACCAACATTCTCTTTGCGTGTCTTGCTATTCTGTCAGCCCGTTGTGTTTCAGAATCTATTCCTTCTGAAGATTCCACTTCTGAAAGCGTATGCGCGACCACAGAAGTTATGATTTCTTCCTCGACCATGAAATTTTGCTCAAGCCAGTCATCGGCAACTATAGCAACAATCTGTTCCAGTCTCATTTCCTTACTTATCTTCATAACCCTTTAGTGATTCATATATCTTGTCAAGTTCATCATTGAGCATAAAAGTTCCCTTTAGGCCGCGTGCCCCGCTCGTGAAGTCGGCCAAATCGCGCTCCAAAAGTTCTGTGTGGGCATATAGTTTGTCTTTGGTGCGGGCAATACTCATGTCATTGAATTGCACGTTGATTTGATAATGTTCCTTGCTGGCGAACATTTCCGTGGCACGGAAATTGGTCTCCGCCATTTTCATCTCCTTTTCGTCGCCAACCGCATAGTTAGCTTTGAAAGAGCCATCGGAACTGCCGCTCTTCCTGAGCAAGTTCATCAAGATGTAAAGAGCCGTGTCCTTCTGAGGTTTATTTTCTTCATCATCTGCAGGAAAAAGGTACTCTATCGACCGGACGCGCTTGTTTTTCTTTATGATTCGTTCCATCACCGTTTTCCACAACTCGCCTTTCCGCGCTACTGGACTTATCTCCATGATACGGCCCTGCTCACGCAGATAGTTGCTCACCGACTCTGCAATGAGATCAGCTACACGCTGGGTAGAATTGTTGTCGCCCCGGCGTTTCTTGAAAGACGAGTTTTTCTCAATGCCTATGATCTGCCGTCCCTCGCGGTTGTCAATGACAACATTCAGAAAAGGGTGGCTGTCTTGTTTCTCGGTCTTGAAGTTCTCATCGGTGATGGGCAGCTGCATGTTATTTTGCAGTTGCATGAGTCCGACCCCGTCATGGTAATAGATGCGATTATGGTACTTCTCCACATCGCCCTTGCTCTTAGTGTGCATGATGCACAGCTCTGCTTTCGCCAGCTTGCTGCCGAGAACATCCCTTGGCGTTCCGGTCTCCTCCTCGGCTACAAAGCTTGGCTCTGCCGGCACTTCCTTGAATTTGTAGCGATAAAAATAGTAGTCGTTCATACTGTGATTTTTGGTTATAGAGTTACAAAAGTATGAATTTTAATCAGAATAACCACAAGTTTGAACGATTTTTTAAATCAATAAATCATCAATTATATATTAGATTCCTTGCTTTACCTATCTTTTTCAATCATGGTAGTATCCTGAACATATCTACTGTTTTAGTCGAGCTTAAAATATAATGAGACAAGATAAACTATGAGTTTTTTAACAATTCAAATGGAGAATGAAAATATTCCAGATAATGGACAGTACGCAAAATTATTAATTCGTAAGTGTAACTATATTTTTATATCCTAAGCTCAGCTAAGGATGTAGATATGGTCAGAATATTGCATTAATTTGCAGAAAAAATATACGGCCTTAACCTCTATCTATATCTATTATGACAAGTCAAATTTCTTCAAATATCTGGTATTTGGGTTGAATATGTTCTTGTTTAGATATCGCTTCTGTATTTTTTTCTTCAATACTAATCTCGTCAAAAAGAGAGGGTGCTGATACTTTCTTTTTTTTACTGACATAGTCTCCCAAAGGTTTTGTTCCGTTGGCAAATCTATCTTTAATGACACGGATGGCTTCGTCACCTATATCTATTCCAATCCATTGTCTGCCCAATTCTTCCGCTGCAACGAGAGTTGTACCCGATCCTGCAAAACAGTCAAGCACAAGATCCCCGGGGTTTGATGATGCTTCTACAATGCGTTTGAGCATGTCTAGATTCTTTTCCGTTGGATACCCCGTTTGATGTGTGTTTTGATTATTAACATCAAGAAAATCCAGCCAAATGTCTTGCACAGGAATGCCCTTGCTTTGGTCCAAATATACTTTTCTTCTTGGATTACCATTTGAGGACCAATATATTTCTCCTTTGGCATCCATTTCATCTAATGTGTCGGGAGTATATTGCCAATGTTTTCCTTTAGGGGGCATCATGCCTCTCCAAGGGCCACCAGTAGCCCCTCTTCGAGTACCCGGAGCGTGGCAAGGCACTTTTTTATAACGTCTTCCTGTACCTTCCTCAATAAAAGGGTATTCTTTTTTGGATTTTTCTTCACACCAATCTTCGAATGGACGATTCCATTTCGGTGTATCGCCCTTGCTATAAAAGAGAATATAGTCAGAAATATTCCCATAGGTATTGCGAGTGAAGTTCTTTGATTTACACTTCTTCCTCGTAATCATCCCCCGGAAATTCTTTTCTCCAAATATTTTGTCCATCAATAGTTTTACATGGAATAACATATTGCTATCCAATTGAATATAAATGGAGCCTTCATTAGACAATAATTTATGAAGGAGATCTAATCTCACTTCCATAAAACGCAGGTAGCCTTCTGTCGTGAAGTTGTCATTGTAGGCTGGCTTGAAATCCCTTGTTTCAAAAGCACCTCCTGTGTTATAGGGAGGATCTATATACACCAAGTCTACTTTCCCGCAGACATCAGTATCTTTTACAAGGCAAGACAAGACATCGAGATTGTCAGCATGATACAATCTCTTTATACTTTTCCCAGTATAATCGTTGGTGCATTTAAAGTGAATGTCCTTCAAGGGAACCGTGGAAACGGAGGACAAGGTAGAACGCACTATGGATGTAACACTAGTAGCCATAATCAAAATTTTAAGAGTTTAACCATTCTTCCGTTAGACGATCATTAATCATTCGAAGCGTCAAAACCATTATTTTCTTGGAGTCTATATTTTCGAGTTTAGAATAGTCATCCCACATAGAGCCTAACAACAAGCCTGGCCCATCGTTAAGGAAAATTATTTTAACATTCAGATTCTTGCTCTTTGTGTATGCTAATATTTCTTTTGCACAATTATTATAACCGCCTGTTCTGTCATCTTCTTGCGCACCTCCCCGGTCGCTATCATATCGAGCAAGCCCAATTGCCAGAACATTGCTCTTACTATCTTTTATAATAAAATCAACAGGTCTCGAAGGATTAGGGTAATCGGGGAACACATCAGCCAATTGAACATCTGCACCAGCTCTTTTCGGACCTTCAATCGAGTAGTTGGGGAATTTTGACTGAAAGATTTCGAAGAAAGATTCAGTTAATGAATATCCCTTCTGGCCACGATCCTTATATTCCCAAAGAACTGCACACAAGGCCTCATCCGGCAAAGGCCTTTCATTGAATTTACGTTGAACAATATGTATTGGCCTAAAATCTTTACCGAAGTTCTTACATACCATTGGAATCTTTTTTTTGATTTCAGCATTTCAACTGAAGTTTCTGGCGAAACATATTTGCGGAATACTCTTAGCAGTTGTATTCTCATCCATGTTTGGGTGAGCTTTGTTATCTCCTTCAATAATATTTCAGACGATGCGGAAGTTGCAAGCAACTGTCCAAAATATATCAGAACGGGTTTGTACAACTCACAAGCCTGCTTTAGAATATCAGGATAGAACGCACCATTAGCCATAGTTATTTGATTGGGGGCATCCTTTTTATACTGTGCAAATGATTTCATAGAGAACTTCATAGATAATATTCTTTGTTTCTGCCTGCAAATATACAACCTTTTTCCGAACTCACCAACTCCCCTACCCTTTTTCTTTTCTCCCTCATCCGTAACACCGTAACACCGTAACACCGTAACACCGTAACGTTTATAGCTATCCGATGTCGAAAAACAAGAAAATATAAATAAAGATAGTAAAACTTAGAATTTTATAAATTACTGGTTATTAATAATATAATTAATATTATAATATATAATAATATAATATATTTTTACTCTATAGTCTCATTTTCGCCGATTTCCTTGCCGCATGTAGTTATCGGCCTTATGTTACGGTGTTACGCTGTTACGGTGTTACGCATGGAAGGAGAAATGAGCAGTGAGCAATGAGCAGTGAGCACGCCCGTCCTGCCAAACGATATGTTTGCTTTGAACAAATTATGATTACGCCCCTCGCAAACCATAAATTCAGAAAAATGAGTTTTACGGCTCGCTGTTAACAGATTTTAACCGCAATAGAAGCCGCGGATTTGGAAACGGACGATTTGTGTAGTATCTTTGCATCAGAACAAGAAAGGACCGGACCCTCTCTATCTCCCCCCTAAAAGAGGGGGAGAATCGCGATACCCATCAAAACCACTAAATATGTTTAACCATTAAAAAAATCGCTTATGCTACACTACAAACTTTATCAAAACAAGTCCAAGGGCAACAAGGCCTACGGCAAGTGGTTCGCCCGCGCCATGGTCACCCAAACCATCGACCTCGAACAGCTCGCCGAGCACATGGCCAACCACAACACGCCTTATTCCAAGGGTGCCATCTTAGGTGTGCTGACCGACATGGTGAACTGCATCCGCGAGCTCGTCCTCGACGGCAACGCCGTGAAGATCCCCAACCTCGCCATCTTCTCCGCCGGACTGACCACCAAGGCGGCCGAGGTCCCCGAAGGGTTCAATGCGGCCAACATCAAGTCGGTGCATCTGCGTGCCCGCTCCACCGGCGTTCTGACCCGTGCTGAGCTCACCACGGCCGCAAGGGTTCAGCAACTCTCCCCCTACAATCCCAAGAGGAATGCGGTGGAGACGGAGGGCGGTGAAACCGGAACAGACGGGAAATCGGCAAATCCGTAAAAAAAAGCCTCACCCCCTACCCCTCTCCGAGGGAGAGGGGAGTGAAATGCTTCAAGAAACCATTTATCAATCTCATTAACATGGCAGCCCAAACACCCGCAGAGCATTCTACGCCCCTCTCCTTCGGAGAGGGGGAAGGGGGTGAGGCTGCCCCTAAATCTTAATAACTATGTCCTTCGAAAACAAGAAAGAGACCTGGAAGATGGTCATCAACATGATTATCTCCATCCTCACCGCCATCGCCACGACCTTCGGTCTGACAAGCTGCATGTAATAAAGGTAAATACCTTCCTCTCCAAAGGAGATAGAGCCTCACCCCAGCAGCCTCACCCCCAACCCCTCTCCGAAGGAGAGGGGAGTAATATGTCTCAAGACACCCTCTCAACAAGCCAATGCAATGCATGTCAACACCCGCAGAGCATTCTACTCCCCTCTCCTTCGGAGAGGGGTTGGGGGTGAGGCTTTCTTACTCGTTCATCAGCACTTCCACGATGCGCTCTGCCGTGCGACCGTCCCATCTGTCAGGGATGCCAGCCTGCTTCCATTGTCCGCTGACCATCTTGCCGACAGCCTCCTCAAGCTTTTCCGGATCCTCTCCGACCAGCACGTTGGTACCGATCTTCACGGTCTCGATATGCTCGGTATAGCTGTTGAGCGTGATGCACGGCACCTGGTTAAATGTAGCCTCTTCAGCCACGTTACCGCTATCCGTGATAATACCACTGGCATGACGCGTCAGACGAGCAAAAGCCAAGTAACCCAACGGGCTGACAATATGGAAGTTCTTCAGATCGAGATGCTCTCTCAGTCCCAATCCCATAATCGTCTCCACGGCCAGTCCTCTCAGCGGTGCGATGATCGCCGTGTCGCCGGCTGCCTGAGTCAACGCCATGATCATCTTCTTCAGATTGTCCTTGTCAGCGAGCAGCACCTTGCGGTTGATCGTGAAGACCAGATAAGGCTTCAAGCTGCCGTCCTCTGCCGTGACCACGTGAGCCACCTCATCGGGCAGCGTAGCCTGCTCGATGCGCGTATGGCAATAGCGCAGGTTGTCCATGAGGATATTGCCCACCATATACACCTTTGAAAGTTCAGCCCCCTCGCGGTTGGCGATCGAGTTGTTGCTGATACCGGCCGTGAAGAGAATATCGCTCAGACCGTCGATGACGAGCCGGTTGATCTCCTTTGGCATGCTGATGTCGAAGCTGCGCGTGCCGGCAGCGATATGCGCCAGCTTGATGCCTTGCTTCTTCGTAACGATAGACGCGGCCATCGTCGAGGCAAGATCATCGACAACCACGACAACATCCGTGGGATGGTCCTGGAGATAGACCTCAAATTTAGACATTACCTGCCCCGTGAGTTCGTTGAGATTGACGCAGTCCACACCTAAGAAGACATCTGGACGTCTGATGCCCAGGTCACTGAACAGGCTGTCCTCGAGTGTCGGGTCATTGGCAATGCCGGCATAGACAATCTGACTCTCCACCGGCTTGCCCTCACGGCGAAGGTTCTCAATCTGACGAATCACCGGCGCCACCTTCATGAAGTTTGGACGGGCACCGCAAAAAACACATATATTCATGGTATCGTTGGTTTGCTCTTTTTTTTACTTATGCAAACTTACATAAAAATTACTATATCTCAAAATTTCAATCACGGATTTTGCGAAAAAGATAAGAGATACGGCAAAACTATTGCTACTATCAAAGATTTCATGTACTTTTGCAGACAACAATCAAATGCCACATGGAAGATCCAAACAACAACGACAATTTCGAGACTTACTGGGCTGAGCACAAAAGCGAGCTCATCGCCCGGGCACCGCAACATCTTCGCCAGGAGAGAGAAAACGCCTTGAAGATGAACACGGCCGGCGACTGGCTGCTGGCCATTGTGCCTATCATCGTAATGGTGGCTTTTCTCAGCACCGGACTCATCCATAGCGAAATTCTCAACTTTGCCGCAGCAGCCGTGCTGGGGTGCGTCACCTACGTGCTGACCATGCTCGTCAAGCCTTATGTCACCGGCAAACGCAGCCTCGTAGATATTGACAACGACATCAAGGCGTATTACCGGCAACAGCCAAGAACTTAACGGCTACTTGGTTGTTTCCCAATTTTTTTGTACCTTTGCAGCCCGAACACATTATTTAATATAAGAACACGTTATTATTTAATAATAGGTATTAGAAGGAATACAAAGATGCAAAATCAGTTTTCCCGTACACAGTTGCTTCTTGGCAAGCCCGCCATTGACACGCTCAGCGGCTCCCGTGTAGCCGTCTTTGGCATTGGTGGCGTCGGTGGTTATGTGGTGGAAGTATTGGCACGCAGCGGAGTTGGCGAACTCGACCTCTTCGACGACGACCGTGTCTGCCTCACCAATGTCAACCGGCAAATCTATGCGCTCATCTCCACGGTCGGCCAGCATAAGGTCGACGTGGCCGAGGCTCGTATCCATGACATCAACCGCCGTTGCATCGTGCATAAGCATCAGATGTTTTACATGCCCTCCAACGCCGACGAGATCGACCTCAGCCAGTATGACTATGTCGTGGACTGCGTAGACACAGTGACTGCTAAGCTCGAGCTCATCAAACGCTGCTATGCCCTCCACATCCCCATCATCTCGTGCATGGGAGCTGCCAACAAGCTCGATGCCACTGCCTTCCGCGTGGCCGACATCAACAAGACCAAGATGGACCCACTGGCAAAGGTTATCCGCAAGAAGCTCCGCCGACTTCACATCCCTCACCTCAAGGTGGTCTATAGCGATGAGGAGCCGCTCAAGCAGATCGATGACGACACCATCTCATGCCGCTTCCACTGCATCTGCCCCAACAAGGACATGCGCAAGTGCACTGAGCGACGTGACATTCCCGCCAGCGACGCTTTTGTTCCTGCTGCAGCCGGACTCATCGTCGGCGGCGAGGTGGTGAAGGATCTGATCAATGCCGCGGGCACCATGCGCATCACTCCCGAAGAAGCTCCTACCAACCCCAACGCCATCGCAGCAGCTGAAAAAGCGCAGCAGCATCTTCAAAAATACAATGCGCTGAAGAAAGCAAAAGCCTCACCCCCAGCAGCCTCACCCCCAACCCCTCTCCGAAGGAGATAGAGCCTCACCCCCAACCCCTCTCCGAAGGAGAGGGGAGTAATATGTCTCAAGACACCCTCTCAACAAACCAATGCAATGCATGTCAACACCCGCAGAGCATTCTACTCCCCTCTCCTTTGGAGAGGGGTTGGGGGTGAGGCTGTTGGGGGTGAGGCTGCCGGGGGTGAGGCTTTTCTTATGTGTACTTTCACCATTGACATACTGGTGCTGATTGACACGCTGATATTTCTCGGCCTCAGCAACGAGCTGGTCAAAGCGTGCCTTCCGATCGGCTTTCAGTTCACCTTTGTTGACCAACTTACGGTTGTGCTTGGCCCAGTTGACCAAGTCGCGCTCTTCCGGCTGATATTTCGATGGCCGTCGCTTGTTGTCGTGCAGAAAATCCATATACATCTGCCACATCATCGTCCACCTTTGCTCATGCGTCATCATACTGCTTTCGTATTATAAAATTTCTGATGATGATAACGCAATACTCTTCAGCATATTGCGATGACAGAGTTTCTTCCAGCGAATCCGGGGGCCTGAAAACTTTATTGCCTGTGTCTAAGGACAAACTTCAATCTGAGGCTGTTGAGCACCACACTTACGCTCGAGAAAGCCATCAATGCGGAAGCCCACATCGGTGTGATCTGAAAATCGATACCAAACAAGCGTAGAGCTCCGGCAGCCAATGGGATGCAGACGATGTTATAGATGAAGGCCCAAAAGAGATTTTCCCAAATCATCTTCACCGTCTTGCGGCTGAGGATAACGGTATTGGGAATAGCACGAAGATCATCGCCCATGAGCGTCACCTGCGCCACATCCATAGCCACATCAGTGCCACGGCCAATGGCGATACTCACATCAGCGAGCGCCAAAGCCTGTGTGTCGTTGATACCATCACCAATCATGGCCACCGTCTTTCCCTCACTTTGCAGTTGTCTCACCATCTCTTCCTTGTCCGTAGGCAGTACCTTGCTCTTGTAGTGAGTGATACCTGCTTTTTGTGCCCAATAGCGGGCGGCCTCATCCTTATCGCCGCTCATCATCCACACTTCAATGCCCCATTTCCGGAGTTGCTTCATGGCCTCAGCAGCATGTGGCTTGAGTTGCTCGCGCTCTTCTAAAGGAAGATTGTCGGACTTAGTGAAGTCGACATTCTGATTGGGAATCGTCAGTGTGCCGGTCTTATCAGTGACCAGCGCGTCTACTTTGCGCAGACGCTCCAGAGCTGTGGCATCCTTGATGAGCACCTTATCCTGTGCCGCACTGCCAATACCCACCATCAATGCCGTAGGAGTTGCCAAGCCCATCGCGCAAGGGCACGCCACCACGAGCACGGCTACTGCTGAAAGGATGGCTTGCGGCATCATATCAGTGCCGCCGATGAGCAACCACAAAGCAAAGGTGAGCACAGAGATGCCACCTACGACCGGCACAAACACCAAAGCAGCCTTGTCGACGATGCGCTGAACCGGTGCTTTGGAAGCCTGAGCCTGCTGTACCATCTGAATGATATGAGCCAGAGCCGTGTTCTCCCCCACCTCACGTGCTCGCATACGGAACTTGCCCTGACTGGGAATCGTGCCGGCCAACACCTTACTGCCCTTCTTCTTCTCGGCTGGTGTCGGCTCGCCCGTGATCATGCTCTCGTCGACATAGGCAGCGTCAGCTGTCATAAAGCTCTCAGCACTGATCACCTCACCGTCCACAGGTACCTTCTCGCCGGGACGCACTTCGAGGACATCGCCTTTCTCAATCGTAGAGACAGGCACTTCCCTCACTTGTCCATCCTCAACAATGTGGGCAGTCTTAGGGGACATACCCATGAGCTGACGGATGCTGGAGGCAGTACCGTCCTTTGCCTTCTCCTCAAGCAGTCGGCCAGTGAGCACAAAGGTGATGATCATGATCGAAGCATCGAAATAGGTGTGCCACTCGATGCCCTTACTGCCCCACGTCTGCTCGCCCCAAAAGGTGTTGAAGACAGAGAAGAGGAAGGT
>Ga0310695_10012328_pt1 | contig 11997 bp, 4 predicted proteins | sample RumenRJG_04DNA_FD_203882 | JGI IMG/M metagenome (GOLD analysis project Ga0310695, IMG submission 203882) | Bovine rumen microbial communities from Lethbridge, Alberta, Canada - RJG_04 (v2) (version 2) | ecosystem: Host-associated > Mammals > Digestive system > Stomach > Rumen | place: Canada... | reverse complement strand
GGGTGCCGGAGGGTTATGCGAACAGCGGATGGCATTGACGCCCATAGCCTTGAGCTTGGTGAGTTTGCGATGGAGGGCATCTTCGTTAAGTGCGGAACCCAGGCAACCGAAGTCGTGGTGCTCGCAGACGCCATTGAGTTTGAAGTTCTTGCCATTAAGCCAAAAGCCAGTCTTAGGGTCGAATTTAAAATCGCGGAAACCGGCCGTAGTCGTTAGTTCGTCGACCACTTGGCCGCCGACTACAAGTTGCGTTCGCACCTTGTAGACATAAGGGGACTCGCAGCTCCACTTATGTAAGATTGAAGATTGAACATGGAACATTGAACCATTCTTGGCACGGGCGATGAGCTTGCCATTGGCGTCGAGTATGGCGTTGACAACTGTTACTCGCTGGTTGGTGGGGTTGACGTAGTCGACCTCTACTTTGCCATCGTGGACGTAGACGCCCCAGTGCTTGATGTGGATGGGATGGGTTTTGGTGAGCCATACATGGCGGTAGATGCCACAGCCTGAGTACCAACGGGAATTGGGCTGGTCGGAGTTGTCGACACGCACTGCCACCACGTTCTTACCTTCGTGAACGTAGGGGGTGATGTCGTACTCGAAGCTGGAATAGCCGTAAGGTCTAACTCCGACCTTATGTCCATTAATATAGACAGCCGAGTTCATGTACACCCCGTCGAACTCCAGGAAATACTTTTCTTTGCCTGCCGGCAAAGAAAAGTATTTCCTGTACCAGCCGATGCCACCGGGGAGGGCTCCACCACTCGCACCACTGGGGTTGTCGGCACGAAAATCACCCTCAATGGCCCAGTCGTGGGGGATATTGAGGGTGCGCCAATGGGCATCATTATACTCAACCGAAGCCATCTGTACAGAATCGCCCAGCATGAACTTCCAGTCACTATCAAAACAAACTCGCTCCCTGGCTGTAGAAACCAGAGAGCAGAGTATGGCAATTATTGCTATAAAAGATTTTTTCATACCAGATTAGAAGTTTCCTCCATATATCAAACCATAGTAGCGGTCGCTCTTATCGAACTTGCTATTGATATTCGGATCTCGTTTCGGTTGCCAGGTGCGCACCTTGATACATGGCTGGTCGATATCGTTCAGGTCAACCATCAGGAACAGATAGCCGGTATCAGAATAGCTCGAGCTATAGTAATCCTGGTGAATCTGAATGCCATAGGTATCGGCACCTACACCCATCTTCTTCACATCGTTATCAGTGAAGCGGATGTTGATAAACTGATTGCTCTTAAAGCTACGCTCCACATTGCGGATATACTCCTGCTTGCTAAGGCGGGTGTGCTTAACCATCTCATTGTCGAGGTACTTGCTGTTCTCGGCACTCTTCTGGGCCTTCTTAATGACATGACCCACGATGATGATAGCATCGTCGTCGAAGATGCTCTTGATATAGTCGGCACGCTTAAGAGCGAAGGCAGTCTTGTAGTTCTCGAGGAAGGTGGCGATGACCATACGGATAGAGTCGGTCCATCCGGCAGCCTCGCGGTTGAAGATATCATCGCGTGCGGCCTTGTCGAGACCAAAGGCGATAGACTCAATCTTACGATCGGCACCGAAGGTAAAGGTGACATCCTCTACAAACGAACGGTTATTATTCTTGAACGCGAACTTCATAGGCACACTGCGACAGATGACACGCTCGCCCAACTGATAGAAGTTCAGGTTAGGTGTACCAAGGATGGAAGCTGTGCCATAGTTGATGAGACGTGTGAACATATCGTATCCACCCTCGGTGAAGTAGTCCTGCACGCTACCATAGTTCTTGGCCTTGATGGCACCCAGGATATTGTTGATAATCTGGGCATAGTCCTCAGGCTGCTGTACTGCAGTGGCATGCTCGGCAAGGCTCATGGACTTTACGGTCTCCTCGAACTTCTCCTGAGTAGCCTTCATCTCCTTCTTCTTAGGACCATTGATGACTACAGTGGCCTTGGGGAACGGTGTGGGGTTGAACACCTCGGCAACCATCTCGAGCTCACGGTCCTGGCGCATCTGTCCGGCAAACTCGTACTCGTACTTGAGCTGGAGCTTATCGGTGGGTGTGCCCGGATGAAGGTCGATCTGCGACAGTCCGTCCTTGGCTGAGTTAACGAAACTGTAGTTCATGCCATCCATAAAGCGGAAGTCAAGACTCGTTACTGGCTTACCCTTATAGGTAATGAGCAGGTCGACCACGTTCTCCTCGACCTTGGCAATCTCGGTCTTGATGTTACCAAGGATGTGGTTAATCTGCTCAGGAATCCATACAGTAAGCGTTTGTTTGATACCATCCTGATCAATCTTTACCGCATTGGGGTGCTGAAGACTCTTAAGCAGACACAGGGCCCAGTAGTAGTTGCGCAGGGCATCATCGATACGAGCCTCACGCTCAGCATTCTGAGCCGTGTAGACATAGCTCAAGATGCGATCCTCACGCTCCTGGAACACCTTCTCGAGTTCGCTCTTGTGGATATAGCGCACCACATAAGCCTCGGGCTCATGGCTAATCCACAAGCTCTTGGTGTTGTTCAGACTACCAGCAGAATAAGTACGCACCACGGCCTCCATGGCTGTCTTTGAGTCGACCTTATCGCCATCGGCAATCTGCTGCATGTCGAGGTTTGTCTCGCTCTGCACTGTTACTGAAATCTTACTGATAAGGTCGTTGAGTGCACCCTGGTTCGCCTTGGAGTCGGTGGTGTTACGTCCCTCACCCCAGATGTAATTCTCGTCGGCCTGAATCTTGGCCAACTGTTCAAGAGGTGTCTGAGCTGCAGCCCAGAGAGGCAGCAGCATCAGACAAAAAGTTCCAACTAATTTTCTCATATAAATCAATTCTTAATTATTTTACTATCATGCTCTTGCCGTTGACGATGTAAACGCCCTTAGCAAGACCCTTGAGAGCATCCTCCTCGGCAGCTTCCTTTACAAGGACACCAGAGAGGGTGTAAACCTTAACCATCTTACCGGTGGTCTGCTGGTTAACGGTCTCGATAGGTGTAGTGTCATCGTCGTCGCCATCAGGATCGTCGCTGAAGCCACGGGTGATGCTGATGTATGCACGGGCATTAGCCTGACTGAGAACGTATGCCTCGAATGGACGAACAGCTCTGCCGCTATTCTTAACGAAGATACTACCAGCCTTATGCTCATCGGTATCCTCGGTATTCAACAACAGCATGTGGTCTGTATCCGAATCATTAAGGAAGTTAGCATAGAGTGTATTCACGCCCTTCTGTACAGCCTGTGGTTCTGTTACAGGAACCCAAATATCGGTTGCCGAGAATGTAACCATACCACCTACGCGATAACGTGTTGCATAGCTTTCGTTATTTGGCATACTGATGATATAAGGCTTGTTAGCCTCTATCTGGCTTACATCATTAAATCCGATATCAGTCAGCTCGCGCAGCCAGAATGGCTTGTAGCTTGCCTTATCCTCACGTGCATTGTAAGAAGCAAATGGCAGAAGCTCACCCTTCGACTCGTGAACAAAGCGGCTACAGTTGAATGGCAGAGCGATAGTCTCCCAACCGCTTCCATCACCTGTCTCCAGTGTAAAGTCGTGAGTATAGGTAATGCTCTGAGTATAGAACTGCTGTGGGCAGTAGAAGTTATTATTCTCGCCATCGCCCAGATAGATATTCTGTGCAGTATTGTTAACGATGATGTTGCGAACCGAAGAGTTATCTGGAGCAGCTTCCTGTGAAGGAACAAACAGCAACAGGTTCTGGTTAACATCAGCATCAAATGCATTGTCAGGAATCTTAGCTGTGGTGTTCCAAACTACAGCTGCCAGGTTATCACAATTAGAGAAGATGTTCTTACCTACGCTCTTAATTCCATTTGGAGATGAGAATGAAAGCAGAGGCATACCTGCGAATGCATTATCTGGCAGATTACCATCATCAATAGTAGCATTACTCAGATCGAGTTTCTCAAGAGAGGTCATCTTATTCTTAACGAAAGAGATATCGCTTGCATTGATAGGACCAGTAATAGTAAACTTCTTAATAGTAGAAGGTGTAGACCAACCCATAGAAGCCTCCAGACCACCAGCCTTATCAGAAGTAGCACCTGTTTCGCCAGCGAACGATGTCACCTCGAAATCAGCAATATCACTCTGGTTCTTGTATTGAGCAGTAGCTATAGCACGAACCTTACCTGTGCTATTAATCTCGATAGAGTCTGCATACTGATATACGTAACTATACCATCCATTAGAGTTATCGTTTGGTGTTTCACCATTTACTGTGTACCAGATAGTAGCGCCATCTTCAGCCTTAAGCTTCATGCTGTGGCCATTATACGACACCTGTTCTACGGGCTTACACTTAACGACATTAGATATCCAGAAATTACTATTAGAAGAATTGAAACCATCCTTTGTTGCTTGTACATAAATGGTACTATTATAAAGGGCTTCAAACGGACCTGTGTAAGTACGAGAGTACATCAAATTACCATTATCATCACGAGGATCGGGCTCATAGCAGTACTTAAATGTTGCGCCAGGAGTGTCACTTGTAATAGTAATTGTAGTACCATCATTAGTAATGACTGGAGAGGCTACTCGGAAATTAGAGTATGACCTTTCTCTGATACTTGAATTCATCATGCCGCTCTGAACTGCAATTGCCTTAATTGCCACATTACTTGTGAGTTTAAATCCACTTGTGCCACTGGTATAGAGTGTACTGCTAGTTGTCGGATCATCACCATTCAGAGTATAATAGATAGAAGCGCCCTCAGCTGCTGAAATAATACATGTTGTATCAGCAGTAATAGTAATAGTAGGCTGGTTACAAGTATAATTACTGTAATAATACCATCCATTATTACTCCAACCTGAGTTAGTATATCCTTCCTTAGTACCAATCGCATAGACATAAGAGTCATTAGGAATCTCGAATGGAACCGAGTAAGGCAAGTTTGCCTCAATAGTAGATGAATTATAATCGTTAATACCATAGTATATCTGAGCACCTGGAGTTTCCGTCTCCAACTTTATCTTTAGTTTATTATCCACTACAATAGGAGTAATAACTACAGATTTAACAGAATAACCAGAATAGTCGCGAGAACGAATACTTGAGTTCAATTTTCCATTTACAGCTGCAATTGCCTTAATGGTACCATTGGTAGTCATTTTGAATTTAGAAGTAAACTTCGTACTACTGGTAGTTGGATCTGAGCCATCCAATGTATAATACAGTACTGCTCCTTCTTCTGTTGAACTTATAGTAACAGTCGTATCAGCAGCTACAGTAATTGACGGAGTAGACGCAGTATAAGAGCTCTTGTATATCCAGTCTGAATTCGTCCAGTAAGCATTGTTATAACCATCTTTCTGTGCACTTGCCCAAACTCTAGCACCATCTTCGACTGTAAACGGTTCGGTATAAGGAGCATTAGCAGGAAGATTGTCTGGATCGTAATCACTGCTAGTAGCATAATATATAGCTGCACCAGGAACAGGATTACCATCCTCATCCTTACACTCCAAACGCACCTTCAGTACGTTATCCTCTGCAAATGGAGTAATGGTTACATTAGGAACGCGGAACCAGTCAACATCTCTATAAACAACATCAGAACTGTTCATATGATCCTTGACAGCAATGAACTTATATTTACCATTGACAACAGTCTTTAACTCAGATCCCTCAAGTTTTGTACTCTCATCAGTAGGATCGGTTCCATCTATTGTATAATAAATAGTAGCATCCTTTGTAGTTGTTGTAACAATTAGCACCTTAGTCTCATTATTCAGCTCAATACTTGGATTAGATACCTTATAATTATCTGTTCTAATATATATATCATTCCAATTCGACTCTATTCTACCGGGCTTAGAAGCCACTGCATGCACATACTGTCCTAAGGTAACTGGTATAGATGTTCCAGCCTCATAAACAGTAGTTGGATTAGATGAATCAGAATAATAACGTGTATCTACATAATAACGTATAGTAGTTCCCTCTACTGGGTGACTTAACTTAACTGCATAAGAATCTTCATCATCTCCAAGTAGATAATCAAATTCTACCTTCTCCAAACGGAACCATTCTGTAAGTTCGACTTTAGATACATCAGAATTAAGTTTCTCATCCTTCGCAGTTACAGCTTTTATTACACAATAATCTTCTGGAACAAAAGGCTCTGTGTATTTTGTACTAGCTTGAGTAGGAGTAGTACCATCTAATGTATAATATATCACACCATTCTCTTCAAGTGTACTTAAGGTAACAGTATGAGTCGCATCATCTAATGAGAAATCAGGCATAGAACACTGAGTATAGCCAGCATAAGTCACCTCGAAAGACGTCCAGTTCTCAGAGTCGAGATAACCGTCTCTACGAGCAATTGCATATACATAATTGCCCTGATTAACTTCTATAGGTGCATTCTGATAGTCCTTCAACTCTCCTTCATAAGTAGTATTAATACCATAACGGATAGTTACATCAGGTGTAGTACAACTTAATTCAACTTTTGGAAGACCATTATCAATAACAAGTTTAGCTGTTACATTATCACATCTGAACCAGTTGTTGGCAGTATAATTATTGTCTTTATTAGAGTCAAACAATCCATCCTTGGCAGCAAAAGCCTTTACCGTACAATTCCTTGTCAATGTAATAGGAGCTGTATAGACGGGTGACTCTTTGGTTGGGGTTGTTCCATCAACTGTGTAATAGATTGTAGAACCTGCTGTTTCACAAGCAATTATTACCTGCAGATTTTCTTTATCACCTGTGAATGTTGGAGTAGAACAACGATATGTGCTCTTATATATCCAGTTCGACCATGTAGATGAATTATTCCAATTGTCTATAGACGCATATGCCTGGAAGTATTCGTCATTATTAACTGTAACAGGAGCAGAATAAGCCAAGAACTCACCACTATCACCTATTCTATACCATAATTTTTCTCTTGTATCACCAGAACCTGTTACAACAGCCTTCATTTGCTCAGCTCCAGACTCAGTATAAGATGCTATAATTGTCACGTTAGGCTGAGTTGCTGTGAACGAGCTTTCACTTACAGTATTTGACTGATATGAATCCAGCAATCCTTCCTTAACTGCTATTGCCTTATATGTATAATTCGCAGTTACAGTGATTGGACCTGTATATATAGTACCATTTTCTCTCGTAGGAGTATCACTTGAACCAGTAGTATAATAAATGGTTGCGCCATCTGTAGAACATGTCATAGTAATAACAATGGAACCATCCTCCTTTGTATTTTTATCAATGACTGGAGTATTACATCTTATTTCGCCTGTTGTACACTGAGTACTTGTAACTCCAGAAGGATAAAAACCGTCTCGAGTTGCATATGCATAAATCCAATAATCATTTTGAACAGAAGGACGATCGTTATCATCATATACGATACCATTTGCTTCAAAATCAGAAACATTATAAGACGACTGCCAAATTGTTCCTTTAATATATTTAATAGTAGCATCTGCAACATTTGTTGACATTTTTACAAATATTGTAGAGCCATCACTACCAACATAAGGTGTAATCGTAACATCATCCAAAGTAAACCAATTTACCACATATGAACCAGTTGTACTCTCTTTTCCTGTTTCAACTGCTATTGCATTAACAGTCATATTCTGTGTTAGAGAAATCGGTCCAGTATACGGAGTACTTGAAGATGTTGCCTCTGTTCCATCAGTAGTATAATAAATACTAGCGTCTGCAGAAGAAGAAATAGAAAGAGTTGTTCCATCTGAACTCAAGCTAAATGTTGGTACACCTGCTTTTTGACCTTCTGGTAACATATTAGCTGTTTCTACATATTGATCAGACCAATTATTCCACCCAGCAGTGTTTTTATAATTATCCAAAGAACCTTTTGGTATATATATATGATTAGGGGCATAATTAAAAATAGAGCTTATTGGTTTGGGATCCTGAATATATGAATAGACATCATATACATTTGTCCATCTAAATACAGAATTTCCAAATCCAGAGATAGTTAGATTGTCATTTAACTCAGACGGGAATACCAATTTACTTAGATAATTATCATGGAAAGCATAACAAAATGCACCTTCACTTAACTTTTTCAATCCTGTAGGAAGAATAAACTCTGAATTATCAAAATCGGCATGATAAAAAGCTTCGTATTCTATTGTTTGAATACTATTAGTAAATGTAAAGGTATTCAATTTATAACAATCATGGAATGCGTGCTGTTTAATTGTAACAAGAGCCTCATTAGTAGAAACAAATTTTAATAATTCACTACAACCATAGAAGGCATATTCACCGATTGTTTCCAATTGGTTACCTAAACAAGTAATTCTGTCAGTTGAATTAAAATAATAGAAGGCGTTATTTCCGATTTCTTTCACTGAAGCAGGGATTTCATACCTAACAAACGCAGATTCATTATGACTTCCATAAGGAGCATATATCAACTTTGTCTTGTCCTTATTAAACAAAACGCCATAATCGTCTACACTGAAATATGGATTATCTTCAGCGACCTTAAATTCTCGGATTGAATTATTACAAAGATTATTGACAGTTGCAACAGTTTTAGAAAGCGTAATAGATTTAACTCCATTAACATAATAATCTCCATAGCCTTCTGGACATACCTCTAAGACTCCATCAGGAAGAAGTATATCCAAAGCAAGGGAATTATTAAAACTTAAGCTTTTAACCTTAATGATATTATACGTTACATCACCATCTGTTATAGTTCCAGGAACTTTTACTTTAGTAGAGGTAAAAGTCAAAGAAGTATCATATACATAGAAAGATGCTGTAAAATTAGTATTATCTTTATCAGTGAGATAAGATGGATTATTCAGCGTAGTTTCATCCACTTCATCCTGAGCCCACATACTCATTGATGCGAGGAGAGTGATAGCAAGTAATATATATTTTTTCATAACGTTAATTCTTTAAATTGTTAGTATTTCCGTTATTATCTTGTAAGATTTGGCGATGGATTGTCATCATTGCCTGGTGTTGAACCCGGCAGAGTGACTGGGTAATCCTCGCTATAAGTAGTACCAACTACAGTTGTGGCATAGGCACATATATAATAGGTGTAGCCATCTTCCTGCTTTGAAGTGGTAGAGAATGTAGTCTCTTTGACAGAGCCTTCTAACAACATGGATTTCTTTTCGCGAGGTTTAGGATCACGACTGATACAATATCCATAGTCGGTAAGGTTATATTTGCTACCAGACGCCACTTTACCATTAATAGAAATTGTAACACCATCCTCACCTACAGTGCCCTCGATACTTGCAGAAGGCATTGGAGCTGCATTCTGCTCAACAATCATTGAGGTATACTGCTGCTGGCCAGCCTTGTTAGAGGTTGCAACAATAATACCTGCCGAACGCTTCGCATTGGTCTTATTATCGGTTACCACGATAGTGAAATGTCCGTTTCCAGAGCCCTTTTCATCAGCAAGATAGCACCAAGGATTTCGGTCTTCCTCTTCTGTCTCAAAGATTACATCGGCTTCCCAGGTGGTATTGCTCTTAATGGTAATAGATTTGGAAGTCTCCTCGTATGGAGCAGTGAATTTCTCGCCTTCAAGGTTCTCGAACTCAAGTTCTGCCTGGAAGTCACCTGCCGACTGGGTTACAGTACAAGCACGTGGCAGAGAACCATCATCGGCCGAGAAGTTAAGAACAACCACGCGGTCGCTCTCGGTATTATTAACAGAGCTCTCGATAGTTACTACGGTATTTCCTGTACCCTCTGTAGGGGTAACAATCAGATCGGTCCAGCTACCTTTATCGTATGACACCTTCCAGTGACAGTTTGAGGTAACATCAACTGTAGCAGCCTGTGAGTTTCCCGACATTGATACTTTTGAAGAAACCACGATGTAGTTGCTGCTCACGGTATTCTCATCGTTTGCATCATCATTGCTGGTGCAGGCAGAGAACACACATGTGGCTGCGAGCAGAGCTCCGAGCCAATAGCTTTTTCTTACTATATTCATAATCTTCTGTATTTTTAGCTATTAATAATCCTAATCAGAACGCAAGAATCAATCCTGCCTGAACGCCTATAGTCGTAGTACTGAAACCTGCTGCTTCGGCAATCTTGTTGAAGGTCTCATCCGACTTTAGTCCAATGCCTAACTCGGGCGCTGCAAAGAGATAAACATGCTGGGTAGGCACAAACAGCAACTTGGCTCCGATAGTAAGAGCCTGCTGAGAAGCACCATCGCCATACATCTTAGTTCCGGCTTTCTGAACACCCTTAAGCTGATTCATGCTCCATCCAATCTGAGGCACAAATCCGATACGACGCATAAGAGCAATCTGATAACCATATTTTACCTGAATAGAGTTCATCTTGTATGTGATACGATTGATCTCATCGGCAGCAGAAGTGTTGCTGGTCCAATAAGCAACCTTAGACTCGGTGTTACCGAAAGTATAACTTACCTGGAAATCGTTATTTCCAAGAACCATACCTAAAATACCAGTAAATCCACCAAGGCTACGTACATTGATACCACCTCCGAAGTAGAATGCACTTGGTCGCACATACGAGATGGGAACCATATTGACAGTATCGGCAACTGTCTCGTTATGAAGAACATCGTAAGTTCTTGTCTCTGGAACATATCCACGCAATGAATAGCTGATCTCATGAGGACCTACTGGCAGAGTTACCGTCTCACCTGCAACCATCATGCTCTTTCCATCAAGAAGAGCTGTGGTTGTTACAGGGAAGGTAACAATGTTAAGGTATCCTGAATGAGGAATAGGAGGTGCAGCCTTAAACTCGTTCATCTGCTGGCGCTTAACCTCGAATGTACTCTTTACAGAATCACAATCGGCCTTGCGGGTCTCAACGGTATAGTTACCTTCACGAAGCTGAGTGCTCCAACTGCCTGTACCAACCAGAGTACCCTCGAAATAGATATCGGCCTTGTTGTCGACAGTTACCTTCACATCGCCAAACAGATTACTGATGTTGTGCATCTCAACATTGAATACGTTTGTCTTCTTCTCGTCATTAGGCATGATGTAGATTGTGTCGGAACCCTCGAAACGGTCGTTTGATGCAGTAACAACGTGACGACCGAAGTTAAGGTACTTGTTGTAAATAGGAGCACGTCCAAGATTCTCACCATCAACATAAACAAGCGAACGGGCCATAGAGGTTGTGATTGTAGCATAACGACCAGTACCGATATCGAGCAGCATCTCGTAGGTACGGCCTCCTTGAATTGAAACAGGATAGTAATAATCACGTAGCACACCAAACACAGGGTGACTGATAGTCAGCTTCTGTGCTCTTGGAGGTACATACAGCCACAACTCTGCAGCTTTTTGCTCTGTACCTACGATACCAAGCGAACCACCATCAAAATGGAAGCCCTTTTCAGGGGATACAATCTTGATGAGGGCTGCCTTATCACCATTCTGGTCTCGGCGTTCTGTACCGCGAGTATTAGCGGTAAGGTCGGTCTCCAACAGCTTAAAACTAACGACATTAAGGCCGTCAGCACTAGCACTGATGGTTGCCATAAACGCCACGATAATAAGTAGCAGTTTTCTCATACGCATTTATAGTTTTTATATAAGTATACTCTATGGGGGCAAAGTTAACAAAATTTTTCGAACAAAAAGTATTTTTGAGCAATTTTTTTCGGTTTTAACACACTTTTTTTGCGTGAAAAGTATATTAGTGTTAACAAAACACAATGAAAAACTATAACAAAATGGGGCATAACTAATAAAGTTACGCCCCAAAACACAGGAAATATTGTATTAAAGTTTGATACTTAAAGCCTTACCGGAGTACTGTACCATCTTGCCCTCGGGATTATCGAGATTGAGGGCCTTTGGTGCATCGCTTGTGATGAGAACGACATTGAAACGGCGATTCTTCAGCATGCCATTGAACTGACCCTTACGAGCACCGAAGGATACAGTGCGAGTGGCATCATCGTAGGTGATATCGATGG
>Ga0310695_10012327_pt1 | contig 11997 bp, 7 predicted proteins | sample RumenRJG_04DNA_FD_203882 | JGI IMG/M metagenome (GOLD analysis project Ga0310695, IMG submission 203882) | Bovine rumen microbial communities from Lethbridge, Alberta, Canada - RJG_04 (v2) (version 2) | ecosystem: Host-associated > Mammals > Digestive system > Stomach > Rumen | place: Canada... | reverse complement strand
GGCTATCCAACCATCGTCGAAACCATGGGCCTTACCGATACCCATCAGTGCTACACCGATAGTAGCTACCGTAGTCCACGAAGAACCTATCATCAAACTAACCAATGCACATAGCACACTGCTGCTGACTAGGAACACCTCGGGACGGATAATCTGCATGCCATAGTAAATCATCGTCGGCACGATACCCGACACCATCCATGTACCACCGATGGCACCAATCAATAATAGGATAATAATTGCCGGTGTACAACTGGCTATCTTATCCGTTATCTCTTTCTCAAGGTTCTCCCATTCCAGACGTTTCGTGAAATGACCAATAAGCACACTCACGGCAGATGCTGCCAACAGCGACACCTGCGATGCACCATCCAGTGTTGCGCTGCCGAAAGCAGCAACGCAACACGTGATGAGCAATATTAAAACTAAAAATGGGATATATACCATTTAGCAGACCTTCTCGAGTCGTTTCATCATAGCGAACATGAAGATGGCTGCCACGAGGCAGACACCAAGGAAGACGCTCCAGCATATCCAGAGGGGAACAGCCCCCCATAGCAGACCGCCTACCACTACGAGCTGGTTACCGATAGCCGTAGCCACAAACCAGCCACCCATCATCATACCCTTATACTTGGGAGGAGCCACCTTAGAAACAAACGAGATTCCCATGGGCGAAAGTAACAGTTCACCGAAAGTCAGCACCAGATATACCATTATCAGCAAGTTCGGAGTTACGTCAGCCACATGAACAGCAACAGGATTACCATCGGGACCTATCTCGGTCTGAGGCATAGGCAGGCCAAATGAAGAGAAGGCCATCAGTGCGTATGCTACGGCAGCCACAATCATACCATAGGCAATCTTACGAGGAGCCGATGGTTCCTTTCCTTTTGCAGCCAATGATCCAAAGATTGCCATCGACACTGGTGTCAGTGCCACTACATAGAAGGGGTTGAACTGCTGGAAGATTGGAGCAGAAACTGTGATACTACCATCAGCATCATATTGCAGGCAAAGGAAAGCCAAAGCCATACAGATGACAATGGCAGAAATGGCCTTACCCTTACCAGTCTTTGACTGGAACAGTGAGAACAATGCATAGACTATGAAAATGACAGCCACAAGATTCCACACATTGAAGCACATCGCCTGCAAGCCGTCAGCCGACTGTGCGGTGAACTCGTCAGCAAAATAGGTCAGCGACAATCCGTTCTGATGGAATGCCATCCAGAAGAAGATGACCACTGCGAATACGAGACACAGAGCCACGATGCGCTGCTTAGTCTCTTCCTTCGACAGCTCTGGCTCTGCTGTTGTCGTGTCATCCTTGACAGCAGCCTTCTTCGCACCACCCTCCGTATGACGGAAAGTTGAACGGAACACATAATAGATGGCTATCGATAAAATCAGTGAGGCACAAGCCACAGCGAACGAGAAGTGATAAGCATCGTTGCTTGAATAGCCTAAGACTGTTTCGGCATACTCCTTGATTCTGATGGCTGCAGTCGGAGCAAACAGAGCACCGATGTTGATAGCCATGTAGAAGATAGAGAAGCCCGAGTCGCGCTTGTCCTTATACTTCGGATCGTTGTAGAGGTCACCCACCATCACCTGAAGGTTACCTTTGAACAAGCCCGTACCAAAGCCAATGAGCAGCAGGGCTGCCAGCATCACGACCAGAGCCGTGGTGTCACCACCAAGGGGAACAGACAGCAGCAGGTAACCAGCGAACATAATCATGATACCCGTCGTTACCATCTTGCCGAATCCGAACTTGTCGGCCATGATACCACCAATCAGCGGGAAGAAATACACTAACATGAGGAACGCACTGTAGATAGTACCGGCTAAAGCAGGTGACAATCCATAGTTAGCTCTCAAAAACAAAGCAAAAACGGCAAGCATCGTGTAATAGCCGAATCGCTCACCAGTGTTGGCTAAAGCCAACGCGAATAATCCTTTCGGTTGTCCTTCGAACATAAGTTATTTTATTTTAGAATTTTTGGTTTTAATGATATCAAACAAGTAGGTACACTTAATGACAATATTGCCGAAGTTAGAACGGCCAAAATAGTCGCGTTTGGTTGAACCGTAGATGTTACCCAAACCGTAATAGTAACGGCCTTCAATCACAAAATGTCCCATATGAGGGTTACTATACTCCACTCCAGCACCGACGGCAATACCATAGTCGAACTTATTCTCCACAGCCATTGTATCCTGAGCCACCACATGGTTGGCACGAACATTGGCATACTGATACTCCGGTCCGAAATAGCCCTGCTCTGATATATTAGGGTTGAAGGCTGGATCACGCACATCGAAATTACTCTCCGTCTTATCGTTGAGATAGAAACCTATCTGCGGACCCAGATGGATGAAACCCTGAAAGCCGTTACGTTCACGTCCCCATCCCAAGCGAGCCAGCAAAGGCACCTGTACGTAGGTCATCTTCCTTGAAAAACTGAGATTCTGTGAGGGATCAGTATGCAGCGGCACTGGCTGATCATTCATCGTGAGAATATTCTCCTTCCAACCTATCTGCGCATAGTTAACCTCGGCCGTTACGGCGCATATACTACTGAAATACTTCTCACAAGTGTAACGTGCCGATATACCACCTGTGACACCACCAAACATAGACTGGGGAACCTTTGGTACAAAAGCTACGTTACTCAACACATAACCACCGTTCACACCTATAGCGAAATCAGTACGATACTCACCTACCTGAGCCGATGTATTTAAGGGTAAAAGGGTAAGAAAGTATAAAGGTACGGCCTTTACCACACAGCATAGGAACCCTTTCATCACATTTCTCATCTACTTATTTTCTTTTTACTTTTCAAAACTTGATAGTTTCTATCTTATGGCTGGGGGCATAGTGAACCAACACAATAGACCTGTTGCGAAGCCCGCCATTGCCATAACGCTCAAACTTCAATGGTGTCTGCACCGGCTCATAGCCCAGCATACCTGCAGCGCCATTGAATGTCTTACCATACTTATGGAGTCCACGCAGGAAGAAATATGCCTGATCAAAACCCGTAATACCTAATCGTGGCAAACGGTTCTGCATATCCGAATGGAAGTTCTTGCGATAATTCTGTTCTATTCGTTGAGTTGATGGAGTCAACGGGTTATAGTTGAACGTTGATGGTATATAAGTATTATACTTATAGAAATTCTCCAAGTACGAACGATTGTACATCAACCACTCTGTATAGCCGAACATCGTGATATTTAGTTCTGGACTAACTACTTTCAGTCCGTCAATCTTCGAGAAGGCGACGCCCAACTCCTGAGAGCGAGCGGTATTGAGTATCACCACATTCGACTTCTTACGGCTAAACGCTTTTGAGAAATCATCTTCTCCCGACTTCAGACTAGTCACAGAATACTCCAGCCCGCGCTGTTCCAGCTGGCGGCGCACACCTGCGGTAAAAGGTCCCTTCTTACTAGTAGAGTCGTTACAGTCGATGATTACCGTATGGAAACCTTTGAACTGGTCGACAAACAGATTTACCGAAGCCTCGTTAATCTCGGCCTGTGTCTGATAAATCTGGAAGATATGACGGTTGTCATTCAGTTGGGGCGCATTGATTGAGAAAGGAATCACCAGCTTTATGTCATGCTTTGCAACAAAGGCCGACAGTGCATCCATCTGTTTGGAATATAGCGGACCGATAATCAAGTCGCACTTGGCGGCAGCCTCGTCGAGCAAAGTCTGACGGATATCCCAGTCCTCTGGGGTATTCCAGGCATGAACATCCACAGAGATACCCAGTTTCTTCACACTGTCACATGCCATCAACACACCACGATAATATTCTATCATCCGCTTGCCATCACCATTGATGTCGTGCAGCGGCAGCATCACACCCAGACGGATGGCGCGATTACGCACATCGTCGGCAGAAGCCTTGACCTCGGCTATAGGTTTTGCAGGCTTTGCCTGACCTGCCGCATAAGGAATCCTGAGCACTACTCCTTTCTTCAGTTCATAGCCAGGAGCCTTCATATCCGGGTTTGCCTCTATCAACTCATCTATGGTGATGTCGTACATCCGGGAGATACCGAAGATGGTTTCCTTCTTCTTAACCTTATGCAAGCCACGGATAGAATCAGTAACCTGGGCAGAAGCAATGCCTACAGCCAAGAAGAGTGCTATTACAAGCAATGAAGATCTTAATAGTCGTGTCATAAACTTCGAAATTAGCAATTTTCGCCTACAAAAGTACATAATAATTGTGATATATACAAATTATTTCGTATCTTTGCACGATAATGCAGATAAAAATGAGAATAAAACACATTCTTTCAGTCGCCTTGATGGCGTTTCTACCGCTTCTCGTTCAAGCACAGGATGACATACCTAATGCCAGTGAGAGCAAGCTGACATTCCCCAATGCCTTCTCGCCAAACGGCGACGGAATCAATGATATCTACAAGGCCAAAGAGCAACAGGGACTGGCAGAGTTCCATGCATACATCTTTAATAGAGGGGGACAGAAGCTCTATGAGTGGACCGACCCTGCTGAGGGCTGGGACGGCACCTACAACGGCAAGAATGTGAAAGAGGGTGTATACTTCGTACTCGCCAAGGCGAAAGGTGTAGACGGCAAGACGTACAACATCCGTAAAGATGTGAATCTGCTAAGAGGCTTTATCAATAGTGAGAAGTAAGAAATGAAGAGAGAAGACGATAAGATAAACGTATACGGAGCTCGTGTACACAACCTGAAGAATATCGATGTGGAGATTCCGCGCAATTCGCTGGCCGTGATTACCGGTCTCAGTGGCAGCGGCAAGTCTTCACTGGCTTTCGACACTATCTTTGCCGAGGGGCAACGACGCTATATCGAGACTTTCTCGGCCTATGCCCGAAATTTTCTCGGTGGCATGGAACGCCCCGATGTAGATAAGATAACCGGTCTGTCGCCTGTTATCAGCATCGAGCAGAAGACCACCAACAAGAATCCGCGCTCTACAGTAGGTACGACCACTGAGATCTACGACTACATGCGACTGCTCTATGCCCGAGCCGGAAAAGCCTATAGCTATGCCACTGGCGAGGAGATGGTGAAATATACCGAGGAGAAAGTGCTCGACATGATACTGAACGACTATGCGGGTAAGAAGATCTTCATCCTCGCCCCCTTAGTTCGCAGCCGTAAGGGACACTATCGTGAACTCTTTGAGGCCATGCGCCGCAAGGGCTATCTGAATATCCGTGTTGACGGTGAAATCATGGAGATTACCCGTGGCATGAAGGTGGATCGATATAAGAACCACGACATTGAGGTGGTCATCGACAAGCTGGCCGTATCGCCCAAGGATGAGGAGCGACTCAAGAAATCTGTACAGATAGCCATGAAGCAGGGCGAAGGTCTGATACTCATTCTCGATAAGGAAACGGGAGCCATTAAGCATTTCTCCAAACGCCTGATGTGCCCCACTACCGGTATCAGCTATAGCGATCCCGCACCCAACAACTTCTCGTTCAATTCTCCCCAAGGTGCATGTCCTTATTGCAAGGGCCTTGGTACAATCAACCAGATCGACCTTGAGAAAGTGATGCCCGACAAGAAGATGAACATCCACGACGGTGGCATCGTTCCTCTAGGAAAATACAAGAACCAGATGATCTTCTGGCAGGTGGAATCCATCCTCAAGAAGTATGAGTGCAACCTCAAGACCCCTATTCAGGACATCCCCGACGACGCCATGCAGGAAGTGCTCTATGGCTCACTCGAGAATGTACGTATTGACAAGGAACTGGTTCACACCTCGAGCGACTACTTCATCTCTTTCGATGGTATCATCAAATATCTGCGCAATGTCATGGAGAACGATGATTCCGCTGCCGGACAGAAATGGGCCGACCAGTTTCTGGCAGAGTGCGAGTGCCCTGAATGTCACGGGCAGCGACTCAACCGCGAGGCGCTTTCATATAAGGTATGGGACAAGAACATCAGCCAGCTGGCCTCGATGGATATCAACGAACTGCGCGAATGGTTAGACGAGGTAGAAAGCCACCTTGACCATCATCAGCAGCAGATAGCCCACGAGATTCTGAAAGAGATACGCACCCGACTCGACTTCCTGCTTGAGGTGGGACTCGACTATCTGGCCCTGAACCGTCAGTCGGCCTCGCTCTCGGGTGGTGAGAGTCAGCGCATACGTCTGGCCACACAGATTGGCTCACAGCTCGTCAACGTGCTCTATATTCTCGACGAGCCCAGTATCGGACTACATCAGCGCGACAATGAACGGCTCATCAAGTCGCTCAAGGAGTTGCGCGACCTGGGCAATACCGTGATCGTAGTAGAACACGATGAAGACATGATGCTTAATGCCGACTATATCGTAGACATCGGTCCACGCGCCGGCAGAAAAGGCGGCGAGGTGGTGTTCCAGGGAACGCCCAAAGAGATGTTGCAGACCAACACCATTACAGCACAGTATCTGAACGGCCAGCAAAAGATCGCCATTCCGGAAGAGCGGCGCAAGGGCAACGGCCACAGTCTCATCCTGCGCGGCTGCACGGGCAACAACCTGAAGCACGTAGACGTTGAGTTTCCTTTGGGCAAACTCATCCTCGTAACAGGTATCAGCGGTAGCGGTAAGTCGACGCTCATCAACGAGACCCTCCAGCCCATCCTGTCAAAGCATTTCTATCGTTCGCTGAAAGCACCGATGCCCTACGAGAGTATCGAGGGACTGGAATATATAGACAAGGTGGTCGATGTCGACCAGTCGCCTATCGGACGAACACCCCGTTCAAATCCTGCCACTTATACTGGTGTGTTCTCTGATATCCGTTCACTTTTCGTCAACCTGCCAGAGGCCAAGATCAGAGGCTACAAGCCGGGCCGCTTCTCGTTCAACGTGAAAGGCGGACGCTGTGAGACGTGCGGCGGTAATGGTTACAAGACCATCGAGATGAACTTCCTACCCGATATCCAGGTGCCCTGCGAGGAATGTCACGGCAAGCGCTATAACCGCGAGACCTTAGAGGTGCGCTACAAGGGAAAGTCTATTGCCGACGTACTCGACATGACCATCAACCAGGCCGTAGAGTTCTTTGAGAACGTACCCGATATCCTGCGTAAGATCAAGACCATTCAGGATGTAGGTCTGGGTTACATCAAGCTGGGACAATCGTCCACCACCCTATCCGGTGGCGAGAGCCAGCGTGTGAAGCTGGCAACCGAACTCTCCAAGAAAGATACGGGTAAGACGCTCTACATACTCGACGAACCGACTACAGGCCTGCACTTCGAGGATATCCGCATCCTGATGGATGTGCTCAATAAGCTCGTGGACCGTGGGAACACTGTCGTCATCATTGAGCATAACCTCGACGTCATCAAGTTGGCCGACTGGATTATCGACATCGGTCCTGAGGGCGGCCGCAAGGGAGGTCAGATTCTCAGCACCGGCACTCCAGAACAAGTGGCCAAAAGCAAGAAGGGCTACACCCCCAAGTTCCTTAAGAACGTGTTGAAATAGGCATATCTGAAAGGATTATAAATATTGTTTACAAACGGCCTCGTGAGAATTGCGCCGTAGTCAGTAAACGGTCCAATGGTCGCAAATATGCGAGTTTTGGACCGTTTACGTAAGTCACTGATAACTTGCCATTTACGGAAAAAGACAATTTTCCTCCTTCGTTAAGACGTCATCTTCGGGTACAAAACAAGTTGTTTTGTACCCGAAGATGCTATCTGTAATACCTTTAGAGACTATCTGAACCAAGATAAAACAAGTTGTTTTATCTGAAAAGGTCCTGGGTTTGTCGTAATGAAACCCTAAGTTTGTCGTAATACAACCCATAGTTTCATTACGAGAAACCCGTTTCCAATCGGTTTTAACCAACAAAAGCGCCTCCCGCAGCTCTAGATTGAGCAAAGCGGGAGGCGCTTTTTTAAGCATTATTTCTTTACATGCCAGCGGCAGCGATCCACTCGTAGATGCAACTTACAACGCCGAAGAGGGCGATGCCCGCAGTACAGATAGCGAGGGCCATCTTCGTATTGACGTCGCTCTGGAACGTGGGCAGCGGACTGTCGGTCTTCGTGATGTACATAGCCTTCACAATCAGCAGGTAGTAGTAGAGTGAAACTACTGTGTTGACCAAGGCAATGAATACTACGAAGTAAGCCAAGGGCTCACCGTTCTGGACACCAGCCATGAACACGAAGAACTTCGAGAACATACCTGCGAACGGAGGAATACCTGCCAGAGAGAACAGCGCCAAGGTCATGAGGAACGAGAGCTTGGGGTTGGTCTGGTAGAATCCATTGTAGGCAGCCATATCGGTGCGGCCAGCGTTATTACGCTCCACAACATTGATAACGGTGAAGACAGCCATGTTGGCTACGATATAGACAAGTACATAGTAGGTAAGTGCAGCGATGCCCAACTGATTGTTACCAACCACGGCAAGCATGATATAACCGGCCTGCGAGATAGAGCTGAATGCCATGAAGCGCTTGAGCTCGCTCTGACGGATGGCAAACAAGTTGGCCACGGTAATAGAGAGAACGATGACTACATAGAGCATGTAATCCCAATACTCTACCATGGGCTGGAACACTTTCATAAGGATGGTGCACAGTGTGATGGCAGCAGCACCCTTGGAGATAACACTCAGATAACCGGTAACAGGGGTTGGAGCACCCTGATAGGTATCGGCCGTCCAGAAGTGGAAAGGCACGAGTGAGATCTTGAAGCCAAGACCACTGAAGAAGAATACCAGACCCATGATGGTGAGAGGCTTAGCAGTAATCACAGCTGCGACATCATCGAAGTAGAGCGTACCTGTAGCGGCATAGATGAATGAGATACCGAACAGCATCACACCACTTGAGAAAGTAGCCACGAGGATGTACTTGGCAGCTCCCTCGGCTGAATTCTTACGATCCTTATCGAAGGCCACCATACATGCCAGAGGCACAGATGCAGTCTCAAGACCAAGGAAAAACAGCAGGAAATTGCCACTCGACATCATGACATACATACCGAGCAGGGTGGCAAGAATCAACATGTAGAACTCACCAGCCAAGTGCTTACGGGTCTCAACCCACGACTGGGCCATCATCACAACGATAAACGTACCAAAGGCCAGAATGGTCTTCATGACATTCACGGCTGCCGACGACACATAGAGTCCACCGAAGGCCTCAGAGGGCTGGATACCGAACATCAGGATGGTCTGACACAGCAACAGGGTAGCTGTCAGCTTGCCAAGCACACTGACCTTACGCTCGCTCTTCATCAGACTGAAGTCGGCCACAAACACTATCAAAAGCCAGAGAACGAGTAATGCCTCAGGCATCATATTTAAGAATTGTCCGTAATTCATATCTTAAGTCCTCCTAACTTTTACATGACACCAATTGAATGAAGTATGCTGCCTGCCGCAGGCGAAATCATATCGCTGAAGAAGAACGGCATACAACCGAGACCAGCCACACAGAAGATAAGGCAGATCACTGCAACGCGCTCATCCCATGTAGCATCGGTGAGCTCGAGGAAGTGTTTGTTCTCTACCTCGCCATAAAGAATCTTACCGACAACACGCAGGATATAGACTGCCGTTACGACAATCGACGTACATGCGATGATGGTAGCCACCATGCGGAACGATGTGTTGGGGTCGCCATCCATCGGATGGGCAGTGAATGCGCCAACGAAGATGCTCATCTCAGCAATGAAGCCAGAGAAACCGGGAAGACCGAGGTTGGCCAGACCTGCAATCACATAACCGACAGCGAGGAAAGGCATGATCTTCATGAGACCAGCCAGCTCACGGATGTCACGGGTGTGGGTACGACCGTAGATCATACCGATGAGGGCAAAGAAGAGAGCCGTCATCAGACCGTGAGACAGCATCTGAAGCACAGCACCGGTTACAGCCGTCTGACTCATCATCAGCAGGGCGAAGAGCACCAGACCACAGTGTGACACCGAAGAGTAAGCATTGATATACTTCAGGTCGGTCTGAACGCAAGCACTCAAGGCACCATAGACTACAGAGATTGTAGTCAGGATGAGGAAGATCCAAGAGAGATCCTGAGCAGCATCAGGCAACAGGTACATAGCTACACGGAAGCAACCATAGCCTCCGAGCTTCATCAACACACCGGCATGGAGCATAGACACGGCGGTAGGCGCTGAGGCATGACCGTCGGGGCTCCATGTGTGGAATGGGAACAGGGCGCCCAGCACACCGAAACCAATGAAGATGAAGGGGAAGAACACGTTCTGGATGTCGCTCGGAATCTTATGGGCAGCGGCAATCTTAGTGAGCTCAAAGGTGTATTCGCCACTGTAGAGACCGTTGAAATAATAGATACCCAGCAGTCCGAGAATCAACAGGGCAGAACCTCCCATCAGCATCAACGTAAGCTTCATGGCCGAATACTCCTTACGACCACTACCCCATACGCCAATCAGCAGATACATGGGAATCAGAGCCACCTCATAGAACATGAACATGGTGAAGAGGTCTGTTGAGATGAAGAAACCATATACACCCGTTGAAAGGAGTGTGAACCAAAGGAAATACTCCTTTGTCATGGGCTTCAGCTGCCATGAAGCAAATGTGCCAGTGAACACAATGATACTCGACAACAGCAGCATAACAACAGAAATTCCATCGACACCTACAGAATAGGCAATATTAAGAGGCTTGAACCAGGGCACACTATAAGTAAGCAGCATCTCAGCCGTATTACCTGCAGCACGCTCCTGAACGAAATAGATCGTCAGCCAGATAGAGAGGGCCAACAGGCAGCTGGCACCCGTCACCATCACGCCACGCACCTGATTGAGATTCTTTGCCAACCAAAGGCAAAGCAACATCAGAGCGGGGATTACTACGAATAATGTTAATATACTCATATCTTTAGATGCATAAAAGGATTAATGTTAATGCAACCGTACCAGTAAGGAACCATACGGCATACTGACGGACATCGCCACTCTGCCAAGGACGGATACTCTCACCAGCCTCGTTGGCACCCCATGCCAGGAAGTTGAACGTACCATCAACGACATGACGGTCGAACCAAGCGATAGGCGTGCTGACGCAACGGAAGATAATTCGATGTGTTACATACTGCCATATCTCGTCCTGATAGAAACGCTTGTAGGCTGCACGATGCAACTTGGGGAACGTCTTATACAGTCGATCGGCAATTGGCTGGGTTTCACCTTTATAGATATAGGTGGCCAGACAAATGCTCAAGATGGCAATAATCGTAGATGTAGCTGCGATCTGTGGATCGAAGTGAATGGTGTACTCCTCACCGCTTGCAGTAACGAAACTGCCGAAAGAGCCGCCCCATCCGAGGAAACCGCCAAGCGTGGTGTAAACACCAACACCAACAGTAATCACACAAAGCACAATCAGAGGAATGGTCATTGTGAGCGGAGCCTCATGAGGAGTATGATGCTCATGTGCCTCCTTATTCTCTGTTCCCCAGAAGATGCCGTAGTACAGACGGAACATATAGAAAGCAGTCATTGCTGCAATGCCTGTCATGATCCATCCTACAACAGGACTGTAGTGCATGCAGGCAGTGATAATCTCATCCTTTGAACTGAAGCCAGAGAAGAATGGAATACCGGCGATGGCCAGACAAGAGATGAGGAACGTGATATGCGTAACCGGCATGTACTTGCGGAGACCACCCATGAAAGCCATCTCATTTGAGTGAACAGCATGGATGATACAACCAGCACCAAGGAACAAGCAAGCCTTGAACATGGCGTGAGTAAACAAATGGAACATACCAGCCATGAAACCAAGCTGTGCGTGATTGTCCCACATACGCTCGTGACCTACAAGACATACACCGAGTGCCACCATCATGAAAGCAATCTGAGAGATTGTCGAGAAGGCCAGCACACGCTTGATATCGCTTTGGGCACAAGCCACAGCAGCAGCATAGAAAGCGGTGAACACACCCACCCATACCACGA
>Ga0310695_10012325_pt1 | contig 12000 bp, 9 predicted proteins | sample RumenRJG_04DNA_FD_203882 | JGI IMG/M metagenome (GOLD analysis project Ga0310695, IMG submission 203882) | Bovine rumen microbial communities from Lethbridge, Alberta, Canada - RJG_04 (v2) (version 2) | ecosystem: Host-associated > Mammals > Digestive system > Stomach > Rumen | place: Canada... | reverse complement strand
AGGGCGACTGGTTCCGATCAGTAGCGACGGCTGCAGGGCTTGAAACGGAGTCTGGCCGAAATCCGGACGGGGAAGGAAACGAGGGCCGGCAGTCCGGTTCCCCGGAGATCACCTGGTGTCACTGGAGCGACATTGATCTGGGAGGGTTTCGAATTTTTACACAGCTGCGGAAAAGCATTGTTCCGTATCTTCAGCCGTACCGCATGGATGTCGTCACGCTGGAATCCAATAGAGACGCTTGCCGACTGCTCCCGAATAAAAACTACCGCCGGGCGCTGGAGAAGCTTTTGGATGATCCGGATTATCAGGTTTTCCATGAAGCCATTCGCTGGATGTTGTGCGAAGGTCTTTGTCTGGAACAGGAGCAGCTGGTTCTGCAGCCAGATTTTGTATACTGATTCATCGATTTGAAAGACATGCTTTATAGATGTATTATCGGCAAAGTCCCGGCGATCTACGGCGTGTTTAAACATATCAGAGTGGTGATAGAGGAGAAATAATTATGGTAAACCAGGAGCTGATCGCGAAAACTGCTGAAAAGCATGACAGCTTTTACCTGTACGATGAGGCGGTGATTGAGGAGCGTATCCATCGTCTGCAACAGGATTTTCCGGGAGTTTACTTTCTTTATTCGATCAAATGCAACGCGCACCAGGAGCTTTTGAAGAGTGTGTTTTCAAGATCCTTTGGTGCTGATGCTGCGAGTGCGGGGGAGGTGGATCTCGCGAAAAAGTGCGGGCTTAGCTGCAATGAGATCTTTTATTCGGCGCCCGGAAAGTCTGATGACGATCTGAGGACGGTGATGGATGATTCAATCATTATTGCGGACAGTCTCGGGGAAATTGAACGGATCCAGAAACTCGCGTTTGAGTCAGGACGGCTCTGCCGGATCGGCGTCCGTCTGAATCCTTCATTTTCTATGCAGGACGATATAGGATCCTCGTCGAAATTCGGCATCGATGAAGAGTCTTTCTTTGCATGGGCCAAATCCTGCCCTGCTCTTCCGAATATTGAAATCATCGGTCTGCACGTGCATTTGCAGAGTCAGATCCTTGAGGAAGACATTCTCGGGTACTATTATGACAGAATGTTTGCTTTAGCGGAACGTTTTTACCGGCTGCCCGGGATCCGGCTTGAATTCCTGAACCTGGGATCCGGTATGGGAATTCCGTATTCGCTGAGCGACTGCGAGCTCGATACCGGTCGTCTTGGTGAAATCGTAAATAGGCGGATCGAGTCTTTTTGCAAGGTTTACAGCGCTGTTCAAGTCATTATTGAGGTCGGCCGGTACGTTGCAGGACCGGCCGGAATTTTCGTAACAAAAGTCATGGATAAAAAAGTCTCGCGCGGCAAAATCTACCTGATTCTTAAGAATACGCTAAACGGTTTTATCCGCCCTTCGCTGGCCTGTCTGGTCGGAAAATATTCGGATCAAGATGAACCTGCGGGCTGTGAGCCTTTGTTTACCGGTCTGGATGCATTTCAGTATGAGATTCTGAAGAAATCGGACTCTGAAGACGCTGAATCCGACGTCGGCCCGGGTGCATCCGACACAGCACCGGGCGCTGTTGACTTTGTCGGGATGACTTCGAAAAAAAACGATCTTTTCTCTGATCAGGTTCCTTTGGAAAAAGTCACGCTTGTTGGAAATCTTTGTACGTCGGCGGATGTGATCGCGGAAGATATTCTGCTGCCGACAATGGTACGTGGCGACCTGATGATCGTGAAGAATGCAGGCAGCTACGCGGCAGTTCTGTCGCCGATGCAGTTTTCTTCCCAGGAACAGCCGGCGGAGTTTTTTATCCGAAAAAAATCGAGGTGATGATCCGGAAGGTCTGACAAAGGAAGTGAGGTTCACGGTCAGGATTAAGTAAGTGCATAACGCATTCAGTGGTCTGCGGAATCAATCCTGCAGACCGTTATTAACCGTTATTATAAGCAAAACCCCGCGTTTGACGCGGGGTTGTTTACTATGCTATGAAAGTGTAACCTTGATTTTCTTGGTTGTACCGGAACGTTTGATGGTCAGTGTGACTCTGTCACCGGACTTATGTTTCTTGAGCTGGCTGGTGAGGGAGTTGTAGGTGCTGACCTCAGTTCCGTCCAGCGCGGTGATCTTATCGCCGGTTTCCAGTCCCGCTTCGCGGGCGCTGCTGCTTGTAACGCTCATGATATAGATTCCCGCGCCGTCAGTCAGTCCGCTGGCCTGCGCGGTCGATTCGTCGACTTCGGTTACCGTAACGCCGATTTTCGGTGATTTGGAATTCTCAGCCGGTGAATCAGAATCAGGTCCGTGACTGCCGAAGTTGTCGTCCATATCGTCCGAGCCGTACATTGAAGAGGAAGATGATTTATCGATGTGCTTTGTTTTTATCAGTGTTGCGGCGGTTTTGGAGGCCTGATTGATTGGAATTGCGAATCCCAGGCCTTCAACGCCGGAACTGGATGATTTAGCTACGACGATACCGATCAGGTTGCCGGATGAGTTGAACAGTGCGCCGCCGGAATTGCCCGGATTGATGGATGCGTCGGTCTGAAGCAGTGACATCTTTTTACCTTCAATCGTAAGGTTTCTGTTCAGTGCGCTGATAATACCGGTCGTTGCGGTTCCGCCGAGTTCTCCGAGTGGATTTCCGATCGCGACGACATCGTCGCCGACGCTGAGTTTGGAGCTGTCACCGTAAGTGGCGGCAGTCAGATCTTCAGCATTGATCTTCACAACAGCGAGATCTTTGTCAGAATCGGAACCAATTACTGTAGCTGAATAAGTTTTCTTATTGTTCAGTGTAACCGTGATTTTACTGGCGTCCTCAATGACGTGATTACAGGTCAGGATATAACCGTTGGACTTGATGATGACTCCGCTGCCCGCGCCCTGTGTGACGTAATTACCCGCCCACGAGTCGGTCGATACGGACTCGGTCGTGATCGAGACGACGGAATCTTCAGCCTTCGCGATAATTCCTTTATAGGAGAGCTGTTTCTTTGAAGATGCCAGTTTGTAATCCGTCGCGGTTGCGCTGCCGTTTTTGGCCGGTTTGTTGAAGTGGTTTACAAGCCCCAAGGTTATCGCGGAAGTAGCGATCATACAGAAGATCAGGATCAGGACAAAGAATCTCCGGGACATGTTCAGTACGACGGTGTTTCCTTTCCTGGAATTGTCACCTCCGGATCCGGCGGTTGGGATGTCGTATCCGTAAAAATCATTGTTTCTGCTGCCGTAGCTGCTGCTTCTGTTGTTGCTGTATTTACTGTCGTTGTCGCTGTAGTTTCTTTCACTGCCATAGGCTGTGCTGCCGGCAGGCGGAATCACAAAGCCACCGCCGTAACCACCGCTGCGGCTGTCGTACTCAACTGAGGAAACGGATTCCTTTGTCGCATCATCGTAGTAATACACGTTCGGACCTTCCTGCGACGGAGCCTGTGCCGGTTCCTCCTGACTCGGCGTTGTGTCTGCCGGATCGGACATAATAAACGGATAGTCTTTCGATCCGCCGTAAAACCCGGATCCGGCATGATCATTCTGACTGTTCTGTTTCAAGTCAAGATCACTGTAATCATAAGTTGCGGTCGGTCTGTCTCTCCAATTGTCGTTATTCTTGTTGTTTTCCCAATTATCCATTCGTTCACCCCTTTGAAATCTCAGGAAAAGTCTCTGATTTACAGTATTCCTGCTGTAACCGGGACTGCGACATTCGGTTCTGCTCCGTATACAGCCTCTGCAATTATACCGCAAATTTCGAAATATCCTGTTTCATGGTACTAAAAAATTTACCGACAAAATATTGCCGATAATCAAACAATAACATTGCTTCTACCCCTGAAACAAGTATCAGTATACAGATGCAATGTGATGATTATGTGAAGTTTCAAATAAAAGTGTGAAGTCCGATATTAAAAAGACTAAAGAATGGTTAACAAAAAATAATAAAGATGATAAGTCCATACCTATGAAAGGGTGATTTTGTTTTCTCTGTAATATTGAATAATTTCATGCTGTAATCGAAGCCGGTTTATAGTAAAATAGAAACTATATTATACTATTCGCTGACTTTGTAGTAAAGTCGTTGGCTTTGTAATATAGTTTTGCCATATATTATTTATAGTGTTATATAATAGTATAATTATACGCAGACACAGTACGTAATACAGAAACGGCGGCAGACTGCCGTTTGGTAAGGAGATGATCAGATGGACAGGATCGGTATTATTTTTGGCGGAAGATCACCGGAGCATGAAGTATCATTGAAATCGGCAGTATCTGTGATCAACGCAATCGACAAAGAACGTCATGAAATCGTATGCATCGGAATCACAAGAGACGGTAAATGGAAGCTTTACGAAGGGGATGTTGACGCTCTTCCGGACAGCAGCTGGGAAAAAACCGCAGTCGATCTTGAGATCGGAAAGCTCCCGGAAATGGTCGACCTGATCTTCCCGGTACTTCACGGTTCTTATGGTGAAGATGGAACGATTCAGGGCCTGTTTGAAATGCTGGATATTCCTTACGCCGGCTGCGGCGTGCTCGGTTCGTCTCTGGCGATGGATAAAGTCGCGGCGAAGATGGTATTTGAAGCGTCCGGAATCCCGACCAGCCCGTTCAGGCTCGTTTTGGTAACAAATGTGCACAAAGATGTAGAAAAAGAAGCAGCTCTTTGTGAAGAACAGCTTCCGTATCCGATGTTCGTAAAACCGGCTAACGCGGGATCCAGCGTGGGGATTTCCAAGGTGAACAATCATGCGGAACTCATCGCCGGGCTTGAATACGCGGCCAGGTACGACCGGCGCCTGATCGTGGAAGCGGGCATCGACGCGCGGGAACTCGAGACCGGCGTAATCGGAAATGATGAACCGCTTGCGGCAAGTGTAGGAGAAATTGAGGCAGCAAACGAGTTTTACGATTATGAAGCTAAATATTCAGATGATGTGGGAACCGTAATCACCGTTCCAGCCGATATTTCTAATGAGCTGCGAGAGGAAATCAGAAGTCTTGCAGTCAGAACCTATGTTGCGCTCGACTGTGCGGGTCTTTCCAGAGTAGATTTCCTTGTCGATAAAAAAACCGAAAAAGTGTATGTAAATGAAGTAAACACACTTCCGGGATTCACAAAATACAGCATGTTCCCGAGCCTCTGGGCAGATGAGGGTGTGGAGTTTACAGAGCTGATAGAAAAAATTGTGGAGTATGGTTATGAAAGATATCGTGTTAAAGATAACAGGAAGACAGTATATTGGGACTAATGAAGAAGACAGTGTGGAATTTGTCACGGATGGAAAATACTTTGAGAGTGACGGTAAGGTATATATTGAATATACGGAAAGTGAACTCTCCGGTATACCGGGATGCATCACGACCGTGAAGCTGGACGGCGATACGATCAGTCTGAATCGTCTCGGATCAGACAGCGGCGGTTACGATTCCGTGATGGAATTCCGTACCGGTGACCGTTTTCAGAACCAGTATGATACGCCGTACGGCCCGCTTAATATGGAAGTGGTGACAAAGAAAATTGTTAATGATCTGGACGAGAACGGTTCGGGAGTCATTGAGATCGAATACGGTGTCTGCATTGGCTCTTTTGCCGAGACTGTAAACGGAATCCGAATCGAGATTGACGCAGAGCCGCAGAAGTGAAACATCCGGGAGAAAGACTATGAGCAGGAAGATCGGCTTTGACGCCGAAAAATATATAGAAGAACAGTCAAAATACATCAGAGAACGTATCGAACACAGCCGCAGCGATCGGCTTTATCTGGAATTCGGCGGAAAACTTGTGCACGATAAACATGCGGCGCGAGTTTTGCCCGGTTTCAATGAAAATGCCAAGATCGAGCTCCTTCAGAAGATGAAGGATGAGGTGGAGGTGATTATCTGTATTTATTCCGGAGCCATCACCAACAACAAGACGCGGCAGGATTTCGGGATCACGTACGATCTGGAGGTGCTGCGCCTGATCGATATTTTCCGCCGCTACGATCTTTCGCTGAACAGCGTCGTTGTTACGCGATACGAAGATTCCGCGCCGGTCAATATGTTTATCAATAAGCTTGAGCGACGCGACATCCGGGTGTACAGACATTATTACACAAAAGGCTATCCGACGGATGTGAAAACGATCGTCAGCGACGAAGGATACGGCGCCAATCCATACATTGAAGTGACAAAGCCGATCGTTGTAGTGACAGGGCCTGGCGGCGGCAGCGGCAAACTGGCGACAAGCCTTTGTCAGATGTATCACGATTCACGGAAAGGCGTGCGGGCAATGTACGCGAAATTTGAGACATTTCCGATCTGGAATCTTCCACTTCGTCATCCAGTCAACATCGCTTATGAAGCGGCAACGGCTGATCTCAATGACGTGAACCTGCTCGATTCTTTTCATCTGGAGGCTTACAATGAAAAAGCGGTCAATTATAACCGGGACATGGAAGTCTTCCCGGTTGTCCGCAGTATCATTGAGGGAATCACCGGGAAAGAAGCGGTTTACAAATCGCCGACGGATATGGGCGTAAACCGTGCGGGATTCGGGATTATTGATGACGAGGTCTGCTGTGAGGCGGCCTGCCAGGAAATCATTCGGCGTTATCTCATTGCATTGTGCGATTATAAAAAGGGGAAAATATCGGCGGAAACGCTGGAGCGGTCCGAACTTCTGATGCATAAAGTCGGAAAGTCTGTTGAGGACAGGGTGGTCGTGGTGCCGGCCCGGGAATACGCCGACATGAAGAATCATATGGATCATGATGATGAAAATGTAGTCGTAATGGCGATGGAGATGCCGGATGGGAAGATCATTACCGGACGAAGTTCCAGAAGAATGGTTGCGGCGGCAGCAGCGCTTCTCAATGGTATTAAGTATCTCGCGGGAATTCCGGATGATATTCCACTTATTATGTCGCATGTGCTGGAATCGATGCAGGATATGAAAACCAGCCTGCTGAATTCGGACCGGACGAGTCTGAACTGCGAGGAAATCCTGATTGCGCTTACCGTTTCAGGATCACAGAATCCAACTGCTCAGATCGCGTCAGAAAAGCTGCTGCAGCTGAAAGGCTGCAAGGCACACTGCACGGCGATTTTAAGTGACCGTGATGAGCAGACGCTGCAGTCACTCGGACTGGATGTGACCTGTGATCCGGAATATATTACGACCAATCTTTACGGTCATTAATGATGGATAAGAAGAAAAACAGTGAATTCAGCCCTCTGGATGCGACCGAATCGATGCCGGGATGGCGTTACCTGCGGCTGATTGTTGAGAGTCTGTTTGTGGGAATCGCGGCCGGCGCGTCGGTATCGCTGCTGCGGCTGGGGCTGGAAAAAACGGAACTTTTAAGGGAAAAATTTTTAGAAAGGGCGAAGGTTGATACTGCTTTCGCCCTGGTTTTGATTGCCTTGCTGGCAGGTGTTTTCCTTATTATATGCTTTTGTCTGAGGATTTCTGCTTATTCTGCAGGGTCGGGAATACCTCAGGTTAAAGGTGAATTGCGCGGAAAAGTATCACAGCCGTGGCTTTCGACGCTTTGTGCCAAGCTGGTCGGGACGGTGGCCGGCATCGGCGCGGGACTATCTATGGGAAATGAGGGACCGAGCGTGCAGATCGGGGCGATGGCCGGGAAAGGTTTTTCCCGGATGACGAACCGGAAGGCGGAGGCTGAGAAGCTGCTTATGACCAGCGGTTCGGGGGCCGGACTTGCCGGCGCATTCAGTGCACCGCTTGCCGGCGTGATTTTTGCGTTGGAGGACATACGGGGAGATTTCTCGCGTGATGTGCTTGTTTCCGCGCTGACGGCCTGTGTTGCAGCGGATTTTGTCACGAAAAACATTTTCGGTCTGCATCCGGTGCTCGTGGTGAGCCTGCCGGCAGCAATCCCGCTGCGCTGCTACTGGCTGTTGTTGCTCCTGGGAGTGATTCTGGGCGTTTCAGGCGTATTTTTCAATCAGTTTACGAATTTCATGCAGGATCGGTATGACAGAATCCGATCCCGATACGTGCGGATCGCGGTGCCGTTGCTGTGTCTCATCCCAGTTGCGGTCTTTTTTCCAAAGACGATGGGAACCGGATATTCATTGATTCGGGAAGCTGCGGACGGAAAACTGTTGCTGAGCTCTTTGGCGATACTTCTGATCGTAAAATTTTTCTTTTCCATGATCTGTACGACTTCCGGTGCGCAGGGCGGGATTTTTCTGCCGCTGCTTGTAAACGGAGCGTTGACCGGCGGATTGTTTTCAGCAGCAGTGGTGCAGATCGGCGGAATTGATCCCTGTTATACCGCAAATTTTGTTATGCTTGGCATGGTCGGGTATTTTGCTGCGGTCATCCGTGCGCCGATCACTGGTATTATTTTGATTACAGAATTGACAGGGAGTTTCCAGAATTTTCTGTCGTTCTGTCTTGTTGCGCTGATTTCTGCTGTTACAGCTGCTCTTATGGGTGGGCGTCCAATTTACGATCAGCTGCTTGACCGGATGCTCAGTCATCGTTTGACGACGACTTCGGCGAATAAGGCCCCGTCATCTGATTAATATGGTCCGGAAGAGAGGACGGATCGAGCTCCTGAAAAAGAAGCGCATCCAGGCTGAGATGGAATATCTCGGCGAGTGACATCACGATATCAATTGTGGGCGGCACTTTCGCATTTTCAATTCTTGAGTAATATGTCCGGTCGATATTGATCATGCCGGACAGCTGCAATTGTGTAAATCCGTACCTGAGTCGAAGTTTTCGGAGATTTTTTGCGAGAATAATCTGGTATGACATAAGAGTTAAGCTGAACCGAATGCTGCGAAAAATGTTTCCAATAGAACGTTGTTAAAACTTGTTAAACTGTGATGTTTTTCTACACAGAAAAGTATGCAACATTTTTCAGTACGCGTCCGCATTGTATTAAATAAAATACACGTATTTCTACCACAGGTAGCCATAGAGTACACCTGTGGTTTATTTTATAACCATTTTGCAGTCACTAAACTTAAATCGACCGCTGAGGCAAATGTTGCCGGCGGCAGCACGTTGATATAAGTTTACGGGTGACGGATATGAAGACAAAAGACGAACAAAGCCGCTGCTTTGACCTTGACGAGAGCGGCCGGCGAATCAGAAAGATGCGCGAACAGCGAGGGATGACGATCCGGGAACTGGCGGAAAAGAGTGGTGTCTCTGATTCAATGATCAAATCTATTGAGTATGGGGAAAAAGCCGGAAGCATATACACATATAATAATCTTTGTGGGGCATTGAACAGTTCGCTCAGTTATATTGCCGAAGACGACCGTTACGTGGATATTCTGCTGCGGTCCGACCATACAGATCACACGAGTCCGGACGGGCTGGCATTATACGATAATAATTCAATCATTTATGATGACAAAGATGAAAAGGCTTATAAAAGGGATGTCGCACGAATGATCGACATCATGGGGCATCTGACTGCGCACCAGCGGGCATACCTCGTAGAAATAGCAGAAAGCTACGATGAAGGTGTGAAAGCGCCCGGTACGGAAAAAGATGAATAGACTTCGGGATTGGCGGCAGGGTGTCTGGAACCGGAGGACAGTACTGGGAATCTGGCTGTCGGACAAACAGAACACCTTTTATCCGATCCGTTTTATACACTGCATTAATTTTGAAAAGAACAATATAGCACAGAATATTGAGTAATGAATAGGAATCTGTTATACTTATCCCAGAAATATGTACAGATTTCAGAACAGTTTGTGAATGAAAAAATCAAATACTTTTTTTGATGCATGTTGTTAGAAGTATTACTATAATAATGTTTATGAAGGAGGCAAATTATGAAACTGACAGCTAAACAGTGTGGCAAACAGTTTCTGATCGTATTTCTGACTCTTATAGTCGCATGTGTATTTATAGCAGAGGGTTCGCCGGCTGATGCGAAGTCGAAGATCCGTCTGAATAAAAAGAAGGTGACTGTTGCCGTCGGGAAAAAGGTCAAGCTAAAAGTCAAAGGAACAAAGAAAAAGGTAAAATGGAAGAGCACTAATAAAAAAATTGCTAAAGTCACTAAAAAAGGTGTAGTTTATGGAAAAAAACCAGGAACATGCACCATTAAAGCGAAGGTTAAGAAAAAAACGCTGAAGTGTAAGGTTACTGTTCAGAAACAGCGCGTTATTAATGCGCGAAAGCTGAGGAATTACATTTTAAAAAAAGGCAAGAAGCAGTCGGACGGCAGTTATGTGATTACATATAAAAAAGTCCTTTCAAGTGAAAGCGGCGAGGTCAGAACTGCAAAAATCACAGCAAGGAAAAATACAAATCTGCTTAAATTCAATTACAAGTATAACTGTGATGAACCGCCGGGATATTATACAGCAGTGATGAATTTTAATCTGATCGGGAAAACAAAAGGTACTTTTGCAATAGAAGACTGTGACGGCTACACTACGGATACAGCAGAGGCCCGGGGAAATATCTCCCTGGCTTATACAAAGGCCGGAGGAGGCCTGACATTCAGTAAACTGGAGAGTTCCCCGGGTTCGGACGATGATCCGGTATACACCAATGCGCAGATTAAAGAAATCGCCCGCGGCGACATGAAAGCTGCTTTTGCTGCCTGGAATATCCTTGCGAAGAAAGCGAAGGTTTCGATGAAGAGTATTGGATTCAGTAAGTATAAATAATTATTAAAAATTATTAAATTTTTGAGTCTGAATACTGTTGGTGAACGTATTCCGGGTGACGGAATGCGGATACTGGGTAATCAAACTGATTGATCTTAAGAGTTTTGACAAATCTGACAAGAATAGTAAAATAATCCAAATGTGCTCCCTCAGGAATGATGTAAAGATCAGGCCTGGGGGAGACCGGTTTTTAACACGAGCACAGCATGGTCTTTTTTTTGTCTATTGAAGAATCGTTGTTGATGTTATAAAATAAAAGTCATATACAGTCCAGGAAAGGAACCGATATACCATTGCTCCATACATTCTAACAACTTAAGCAACAAGATGGAAAAGATCTTTACTGGCTGTAAGGCATCTAACCCATAAATACATTGTAGTAGAAAGGAAGAAATACTTTTATAGTATTATTATTTAAATGCCAAAGAAAAAAAAAGAAGAAACGGACGTTATCGATCATAACGTGACTGAAGATACAGAACCGACAGAAGAAACCGGTGAAACGGCGGCACAGAATCCGGGGGAGCAAGAAACTGCTTCTGATGATGAGGCGGTGCAGTCAAAGAAAAATCAGAACCGGCCGCGTCCCAATGTGACGGGAATCCTTGAGATCGCGGACGGTGGATTTGGTTTTCTGCGGTTTGATAATTTTTTGACAAGCGACAAAGACGTATATGTTTCGCCGACACAGATCCGACGCTTCAATTTGAAGACCGGCGACGAGATCAAGGGCGTATCTCGTCTTCCGAATCCGGGTGAACGGTTCGGGGCCCTGCTGTATGTACAGACGGTCAACGGAGACGATCCGGGTGTATCGATCCGGCGTCCGCAGTTTGAAGATCTGACGCCGATTTTCCCTCGTGAAAAACTGAGGCTTGAAGATTCACCGATGAATCTTTCGACGCGGCTGATCGATCTCGTGTCACCGATCGGCAAAGGCCAGCGCGGGTTGATCGTAGCTCCGCCGAAGGCCGGCAAAACGACGCTTCTGAAGAATATCGCGCATGGGATTGAAAATGGCTATCCGGATACAGAAATGATCGTGTTGCTTGTTGACGAGCGCCCGGAAGAAGTTACTGATATGAAGCGTTCGCTGAAGAACGGGAATGTTATTTATTCAACCTTTGACGAGATGCCGCAGCATCATGTTAAAGTGGCGGAGATGGTTTTTGCCCGGGCAAAGCGTCTGGCGGAACATGGAAAAGACGTCGTGATTCTGCTGGACAGTCTGACCAGACTGACCAGAGCGTATAACCTGGTTGTTCCGCCGTCTGGGAGGACTCTGTCAGGCGGTATTGATCCGGGTGCATTTTACGGGCCGAAACGATTTTTCGGCGCGGCCAGAAATCTTGAAG
>Ga0310695_10012324_pt1 | contig 12001 bp, 14 predicted proteins | sample RumenRJG_04DNA_FD_203882 | JGI IMG/M metagenome (GOLD analysis project Ga0310695, IMG submission 203882) | Bovine rumen microbial communities from Lethbridge, Alberta, Canada - RJG_04 (v2) (version 2) | ecosystem: Host-associated > Mammals > Digestive system > Stomach > Rumen | place: Canada... | reverse complement strand
CGCTGCGGCGGAAACGGAACGCAGCGAGCTTCCTCTACCCCGAGCGCCTGCTGCGGGTCATGAGCTGCTCGAGCTTCTCGGACAGCGACGAGGAGAATTAAAAAAACCGCGGCAAAGCCCAACGAAGTGGGTTTGACGCGGAGAGGAAGAGGGAGGGAGCGGATGTGGAGTTTTCGCCGCTGCGGCGGAAACGGAACGCAGCGAGCTTCCTCTGACGAAGAAAGGAGCAAACATATGGCTACTACCAAAACCAACGACGGCCGCGTGGAGCTCAGCGTCCCCCGGGGCGCGGAGCGGGAGGATCCCAACCTGTTCGTGGGTCTCAACGGCGTCAACTACCTGCTGCCCCGGGGCAAAAAGTCCAGCGTGCCCGCGGCGGTGGCGGCGGAGATCGCCCGCAGCGAGCGGGCCCGGGACGCCCTGGACGCCACCATGGACGCCCTGCAGAGGGTCAGGGCATGACCGCCGGGGAAGTGATCGCCCTGGTGGACGCCCTGCGCCCCAACCAGTACGGCGAGGAGCAGAAGCTGCGCTGGCTGCGCCGCCTGGACGGCCAGATCCTGGCGGAGCTGGAGGACACCCACGAGCCGCCTGATGACCAAATCGGAGCCCAGCGCCAGCGGGTCCGATTTGGAGAGGAAGAAGGAGGGAGCGGAGATGGAGCTTTCGTGACGCTTCACGGAAGCGAAATGGAGCGAGCTTCTTCTGACGACGCCTACACCGTCGACACGGAGCTGCTGGCGCCCTTCCCCTACGGCGAGGAGCTGTACACCGCCTATCTCTTCTGCCAGATCGACCTGCACAACGCGGAGATCCAGAAGTACAACCAGTCCCTGAGCCTGCTGGCCGCCGCCTGGCGGCAGCTGGCGGACTGGATCAACCGCAGCCGCCGCCCGAAAGGCGTCCCCGGCTGGAAGCTGTGAGCAAATTCGATCCTCGGAAAGCGCAGCTTTCCGAGACCAAAATCCATCCGAGCAGAGCCCAACGAAGTGGGTCTGCGAGGAGAAAGGAGGAAGGAAGAAGCGTATGCGCAGTTTTCGCGGCCTTTACGGAAACCGCGGAAACGGAGCGGAGCGCGTTTCTTCCGACGTCATGCCCATCTTTCCCACCCTCAGCCCGTCGAAGCAGACCCGGATCGTTACCGACGTGTTCAACGGCTACGACCACCGGCTGAAGATCCCCGACGGCTGCTTCTACGACACCGAGAACCTGTCCGCCCGGCACTGGCCGCTGCTGTCCACCCGGCCGCTCCGGGGCACCCTCACCACCCTCCAAAGCCCCGGCGGCCTGATCGGCAAGGACGCCCTGTGCTGGGTGGACGGCGGCGCCCTCTACGTCAACGGCGCGCCCACCGGCCTCACCGGCCTGACGCCGGGGCCCAAGCAGCTTGTCAGCATGGGCGCCTATGTGCTCATCTTCCCGGACAAGCGCTACTGCAGCACCGAGGACCCGGCGGACTTCGGATCCATGGAGGCGGACCTGACGCTCACGGGCGATATCGAGTACCATCTCTGCACCCTGGACGGGGAGATCCTCCCCGACCCCACCGTGGGCGGCGAGGAGCCGGCGGAGCCGGAGAACGCCCAGCTGTGGCTGGACAGCTCCGGCGGTACCCGGAGACTGCTGCAGTGGTCCGCGTCCCTGAACCTGTGGACGGAGCTGGCCGCGGTATACACCCGGGTGACCCTGCCCTCCATGGGGCAGCTGCCCCAACTGTTCCGGCAGTTCGACGGCGTGACCGTCACCGGATTGGACTTCGACGGCCTCAACGGCGAAAAGATCCTCTACGCCCTGGGCGGCGGGGAGCAGGAGAAGGACTGGATCGTGCTGGCGGGCCTGATCGAGGGGGCCAGCACCGCCTCGGGCACTGTCCGCCTGCGGCGGACGGTCCCGGACATGGACTACGTCTGCCAGTGCCAGAACCGGCTCTGGGGCTGCCGCTACGGCCACGACGGGGACAAGGTGGTCAACGAGATCTACGCCTCGGCCCTGGGGGATTTCAAGAACTTCCGCCAGTATCTGGGCCTGTCCACCGACTCCTGGACCGCTTCCCTGGGCTCCGACGGGGAGTTCACCGGGGCGGTCAGCTACCTGGGCCATCCCTGCTTTTTCAAGGAGGATCGCATCCACATGGTCACGGTGTCCGCCAGCGGCGCGCACCGCCTGGACGAGACCGCCTGCCGGGGCGTGCAGAAGGGCAGCGCCGCCTCCCTGCAGGTGCTGGGCGAGAGCCTGTACTACAAGTCCCGGGAGGACGTGTGCGTCTGGCAGGGGGGCTTCCCCCAGTCGGTCAGCGCCGCCCTGGGGGAGGAGCGCTACGACAGCGCCGCCGCCGGCTGCGTGGACGGCCGCTATTACCTGTCCATGCGGGACGGGGCGGGGGACTGGCAGCTCTTCGTGTTCGACACGGAGCGGGGCCTCTGGTACCGGGAGGACGGCCTGCACGTCAGCTGCTTTGCCGCCGCGGTTGGGGAGCTCTACGCCCTGGACGGGGACAGCGGCGACGTGCTGGCCCTGAAGGGCAGCGTGGGCACCCCCGAGGAGAGCCTGCGCTGGATGGCCGAGACCGGCATCCTCCACTATCAGACGGCGGACCGGAAGTACGTCTCCCGCTACAATCTGAGCCTGCGCATGCAGCGGGGGGCCCGGCTGACGATCTACCTGCGCTACGACTCGGAGGGGGACTGGGAGGAGAGCGGGCAGCTGTCCATCTCCGGCACGGGCACCGTGTCCATCCCCATCCGGCCCCGCCGCTGCGACCACATGCAGCTGCGCCTGGCGGGCGAGGGCGAGTGCCGCATCTACGCCCTGACCCGGGTGCTGGAGACCGGAAGCGATATGTGAGTTTTCAGTTTTGAGATTCGAGATTCGAGAATTGCGGCTTTGCACCGCCGGGGGCGGAGGAAGCAAAGCCGGAATTTCCGCAGCCGCCCGATTGGCGGGCCGAGGCGACCAAGCCCGGCCCGGGAATCGGCATGCGGCAAGGCGTGGCAGAGACGAAGGATGCGGATTGCCACGTCGCTTCGCTCCTCGCAATGACAGAGGGACCGAGCATCTCGAATCTCAAAACTCGAATCTCCCTCCCTCTGTCATTGCGAAGGCCCGCAGGGGCTGTGGCAATCCGTTCCCTTTTCCCCACTCGCCGTGGAGAACGATGTCCATTTTTTCTTTGCTTGTCCAAAGAAAAAGTGGACAAAAAAAGAAACGACAGCCGGGGAGGACCCCGGCACCCCCCCGGTGCAAACGGTATGGGGAGGTCGGATCATAGGTCGCCGCCGTCCGGCGTCAGAGGAAACTCGCTCCGTTCTGCTTCCGCCGGGGCGGCGAAAGCGCCACATCCGCTCCTTCCCTCTTCCTTCTTCCACACAAACCCGCTGGCGCTGGGCTTTGTGTGGAACCTGAGGGCCTGCCAATTCTGGTCTCCGGGCCACGGGGCCCTGCCTTGCTGCTCCCGTGAGCTGCGGGAGTTTACCACACGGCGGCTCGACCTACAAGTTGTTAGTTTCCCTTGCCGCAGCAGCGCGGTCTACCCCGCCCCCGGGAGGGGGTTTTCCAAAAGGGGGAACCGCCGCAGCGGTGCCCCCTCTTGTGCCGTTTCAATGAGGGAGGTTCTTAGGAGGGAAAGATTCCCCCGGAGGGGGAAATGTCTGCTTCGCAGACAAAAGGGGAGCGGAATCTTCCCCTCCTAAGGCGTTTTCTTTCTCCCATTTCTTTGTCGCCACAAAGAAATGGGACCTCCGGAGGAAACCAAGTCTGGTTCTTGAAATCCGTCCCTTTGTGTCGCCACAGGAAACGGTTCTTGAAACCCGCTCTCCAATCAAAAAACATCCCCAACGAAGGAGCACACCACTATGTTCGAATATCCCCCCATCTTAAAGGGCAGCGAGCAGCAGCAGCTGAGCGCCCTGCGGGACTACCTGGTGCGCATGGCCCGCAGCCTCGAGGCGGCCCGGGAGGCCGCCGACGAAGCCGCCTCCGCCGCAGCCGCCCCGACGTCCGCCGCCTCCGCCGCACCGGTCGCCGCCTCCGCCGCCGACGCCGAGGCCGCCCGCCTCAACGCCGGGGAGCTGCGCGCCCTGATCACCAAGACCGCCCGCCGCCTGGACACGGAGCTGGACACCGTGCAGCAGAACGTGGACCGGGTGGACGCCTCCCTGCGGGAGGACTACCTGGCCCTGTCCGACTTCGGCGCCTACACCGAGCAGGCGGCCCTGGCCATGACGGCCACCGCCCGGAGCGTGGTGGAGAGCTACGACTACGCCCAGCGCATCGACGCCCAGGCCGCCGCCCTGGACGCCCTGGACAGCTACCTGACCGCCATCCGGGGCGAGATCCGCCGGGGGCTCATCACCGACCCGGAGACCGGGGAGCAGGTGCTGGGCATCGCCATCGCCGAGAGCCTGCGCTTCACCGGCCAGACCCACAGCGCCGGCGGCCTGACCTACTACGAGCTGTCCCCCGGGCAGACCCTGGGCCTGTACACGGCCACCGGCTGGCAGTTCTGGATCAACGGCGCCAAGCGGGGCTGGTTCGACTCCGCCGACGGCATGCTGCACGTGACGCGCATGCGGGCGGTGGACAGCATCGACCTGGGCGACAGCTGGCAGCTGCGCAGCGCCGGCGGCCTGGGCATCAAATACACGGGAGGCTGAGCCATGGCCATCAACGTCACCATCAACGGCAGCGGCGGCATCACCGGCTGGTCCGGGACCACCGCCCGCCCCGGCGAGGACATCGTGGGCACCACCTACGACGCCAGCGTCGGCGCGGTCTGCGTGTGCCGCTACAAATTCACCACCGACGCCTACGGCGCCACCGGCATGAGCTTCCGGCTCAACAACGTGCGCTGCACCGTGCGCGGCTCCTCCGGCAGCGACGACAGCATCGGCCGCATGCGCTTCGCCGTCGGAACTGCCGCCGAGGCCTATGTGGGCTGCAAGGGCAACAAGGGCTGCGCGATCACGACCTACAGCTACGCCGACAAGTACGCGTCCGGGAGCCTGAGCGTGAAGCTGCTGCCCAACACCGTCTACTATCTGTGGATCTTCCCGGCCTCCAACTTCTCCGGGACCACCCGCTTCAACCTGGGCAGCTGCACCCTGAAGACCTCCGGCGTCTACGGCACGGCCAGCAGCATCAGCGCCGGCGACGGCGTCTTCGGCGGCGCCATCCCCATCACCCTGTCCAACAGCGTCAGCGGCGTGACCAACACCGTCACCGTCCGCTGCGGCGGCATCACCAGGACCCTGGCCGCCAGGAGCGCCGCCTCCAACTTCAGCTGGAGCCCGTCTCTCAGCGAGTACGGCCCGGCGATCCCCAACGCCAAAAGCGCCCAGGCCACCATCACCGCCACCACCTTTTACGGCAGCGCGGAGTGGGGCAGCCGGAGCAAGACCGTCACCGTCAGCTTCCCCGACGAGGCGGGCCCGGAGATCAGCGAGGTCCTGCTCAGCTGCGACAACAGCGGCACGGCGGCGGAGGGCCTGGACCTCTTCGTCCAGGGCTGCAGCCGGGCCCGGGCGTCCATCACCGCCTCGGGCAAGTACGGCGCGTCCGTCAGCAGCTGCGCCCTGAGCGTGGGCGGCGCCACGGTCAGCGGCGCGGCCTCCGTCCAGACCAGCGCGCCGCTGGCCCAGGCGGGGCCCCTCACCGCCCGGATCACCGTCACCGACAGCCGGGGCCTCACGGCCGGCGTCACCCGGGAGATCACCGTGGCGCCCTACAGCCGCCCGGTGCTCACCGACGTATCCCTGTACCGCTGCGACGCCGCCGGCGCGGCGGCGGACGACGGGAGCTGTCTCCGCGCCGCGGCCACGGGGCAGATCGCCTCGCTGGACGGGCGCAACAGCATGACCATGACCGTGGCCTTCAAGACTCCCGCCGGCGACTACGGCGACGAGACGCCCCTGCAGGACGGGCAGGCCGCGGTGGTGCCGGGGCTGAGCCCGGACCGGAGCTACACCGCCCGCATCACCCTCACCGACGCCCTGGGCAGCACGGACGTGGCCACCGCCGTCATCCAGACCCGGCGCTGGGCCATGAAGTTCAGCGCCGCGGGCACGGCGGCCGCCTTCGGCAAGGCCCCGGAGGCGGACAAGGTGCTGGAGATCCCCTATGACTGGAAGCTGGCCCGGCAAAACCAGGCCGCCACGGAGACGCACTATGCCCTGTTCGATAACGACAGCGCATGGACCGGCGCCTTGGGGCGGCTGGACGCTTCGGAGCAGCGGCTGGACGCCCTGGAACAGCGTCTGGAGATCGTGTCCCTGCGGACCTATACCCTCAGCGGCAGCTCGGCGCTGGCCTCCCAGGGCAGCACCTCGCTGTCCCGGACCATCACCCGCACCGCCGGCACCAGCGCGGTGGCCGTGCCCCTGAACAACGCCTGGGTGGCGGTCTCCGGCTCAAGCATCTCCGGCAGCACCCTGACGGTGAACTTCATCAACACCGGCACCGGCAGCCACGGCATATGGGTCAACGTGCTGGTGATCGAATACAAATAAGCGTCCGCCGGGCTCTGCCCCGGCGGCGCGGAAGGAGGAACCCCATGGCACAGTATGCCAGCGGCGGGATCCCGCTCAAGACCCGGGATCCCCAGAGCGCGGCGGATCAGGAGGTCAACGAGCTCTACGCCGCCATCACCGGCCGCAAGGCCTTTTCTTACAACCCCAACACCGACCCCATGTACCGCAGCTATGCCGACCGTTATGTCCAAAACGGCCGCATGGCCATGCGGGACACCATGGGCCAGGCGGCGGCCCTCACCGGGGGCTACGGCTCCAGCTACGCCCAGAGCGCCGGGCAGCAGCAGTACGACGAGTACCTGCGCTCCCTCAGCGAGGTGCTGCCGGAGCTGTACGGCCTGGCCTACCAGCAGTACAGCGATCAGGGCGCGGCCCTGCAGGACGCCTACGACATGGCCGTGGGCCGCCAGCAGACGGTCTATCAGCGCGGCCGGGACGCCCTGGCGGACCAGCGCTACGAGGCCCAGCAGGCGGCCGCCCGGCAGCAGCAGGCCTACAAGCAGCAGCAGACCGCCTACACGAACCTGGTCAAGCTGATCTCCACCACCGGCTATCAGCCCAGCGCGGCGGAGCTGACGGCGGCGGGGCTCAGCCGCGCCCAGGCCGACGCCCTGCGCCAGGAGTACCTGCGCGCCAACAAGCTGCTGCCCGCCTCCGGCGGAGGCGGCGGAGGCGGCGGGGGCAGAGCCGGGACCACGAGCACGACAAGCGCCGCCCGCACCGGCAAGGCCACCGCCGACGGGGTCACCGGCGCCACTGCCAAGCAGGCGGCGGCGGCTGCCAGGAGCGGCAAGTCCGGCTCCTCCGGCATCGTCACCAACAGCCGGGGCAGCTCCTACAAGGGGCTGCTGGTATGACCGAGCTGCAGCTGCGGCGGCAGCTCTGCGATACCGCCCGGTCCTGGCTGGGCGCGAAAGAGGCGGACGGCAGCCACCGGCCCATCATCGACCGCTACAACGCCATCCGCCCCCTGCCCGGCGGGGTGAGGCTGGGCTACGACGATCCCTGGTGCGCGGCCTTCGTGTCGGCGGTGGGGGAACAGTGCGGCCTGGAGCGGATCGTCTTCCCCCACTGCAACTGCCAGGCCATGATCGCCCTGTACAAGGCGGCGGGCCGCTGGGAGGAGCAGGACTTCGCCGTGCCCAGGATCGGGGATATCATCTTCTACGACTGGGACGACGACGGCACGGGGGACTGCACCGGCACGGCGGACCATGTGGGGATCGTCACCGCCGTGGACGGCGACCTGCTCACCGTGGTGGAGGGGAACAAGTCCGACGCGGTGTCGGAGCGGAAGCTCTACGCCGGGGCCCGCTTCATCCGGGGCTATGGCCAGCCGGACTACGCCTCCCTGGCCGCGGACGACCCCGCCCCCTCGTCCTCTCCGCAGCCCCCGTCCTCACGAATCTCGAATCTCAAAACGCAAAACTCTCTCGCCATTCCCACGCTCCGCCGGGGCGACAGCGGTGAGACGGTCCGGGCCCTGCAGCTGCTGCTGATCGGCCGGGGCTGTCGCTGCGGTCCCTGGGGCGCGGACGGGGACTTCGGCCCCGCCACCCAGGGCGCGGCGGAGAGCTTCCAGCGGGGCCACAGGCTCAGCGTGGACGGGATCGTCGGCCCCGCCACCTGGTCCGCCCTGCTGGGGCTATCCACTACAGGAGGTACGCAACCATGACCATCACCATCCAGAGCCTGGTCACCGCGGCGGCCCTGGCCGCGGCCGTGGCCGCGCTGCTGGGCTACTACAACCGGGGCTTTGTCTGGTTCCGCCGCCAGCAGAGCCAGGACGAGGACATCCGCGCCATCAAGGCCGAGCAGGGCCTGCTGACCTATGGCGTGCTGGCCTGTCTCAAGGGCCTGAAGGAGCAGGGCTGCAACGGCCCCGTCACCGAGGCCATCCAAACAATCGAGCGGCATCTCAACGACGCCGCCCACCAGTGAAAGGAGCACTATGGACTTTTCCGGCATCGCCGGCGTGACCGGCATCACCGTCATCTGTTATCTCTGCGGCCTGGCCGTGAAGCTTTCTCCCTGGGACAACAAGTACATCCCCCTGCTCTGCGGCCTGTGCGGCGGGGCGCTGGGGGCCCTGGGCCTGGGGCTCATGCCCGCCTTCCCGGCGGGGAACGTCATCGACGCGGTGGCCGTGGGCATCGCCTCGGGCCTGGCCGCCACCGGCGCCGACCAGCTGCTGAGACAGCTGGGTTCTGAGGATTGAGATTCGAGATTCGAGATTCGAGGGTACAATCCGAAATCCTAAAAACTAAAGACTAAAAACTGAATTACCCTCTTGGAAAAACCGCAAAAGATGGTACAATAGGGGATAGCAAAACACCGGTCCGGCGCGCGCCCTCTTCTCCGAGCGGAGCGCAGCGAGTTTCCTCTGACGCCGGCACCGGCATGGAATAAGGACGGAACCGACTATGATTTTCCTCGCTGTATTTTTGATGGTCGCCGTGTGGGCGACCCTGCAGTTCGGCAAGCTGGTGACCACCAACTCCATCCTGGAGTTTCTGGTGTTCATCCTGGTCTACGCGCTGATGCACCTGGTGTACCTGGTGGTCTTCTGGCTGCTGAGCCTGCCCTGCGACAAGACCAAGCCCATCGAGAAGCAGCGCCAGCTGTCCCGCATCGGCGTGTCCAGCATGTGCAGCGTTCTCTGCGCCTACTTCGGCACCAGGGTGGTCATGCGCGGGGTCAGAAAGGTCCCCGTGGGGGAGCGCTTTGTGCTGGTGTCCAACCACCGCTCCGCCATCGACCCGATCATCATGCTGGACAAGATGCATACGCTGAACCTCTCCTTTATCGCCAAGCCTTCCGTCATGGCGCTGCCCATGGTGGGCACCATCCTCTACCGGATCGGCTGCCTGCCCATCGACCGGGAGAATGACCGGGAGGCCCTGAAGACCATCCAGACCGCGGCGGGCTACGTGAAAAAGGGCATCTGCTCCATGGGCATCTTCCCCGAAGGGCACCGCAACACCGGCGACGAGCTGCTGCCCTTCCACCCGGGCTCCTTCAAGCTGGCCCAGCGCTCCAACGCCCCCCTGGTGATCGCCTGCATCCGGGGCACCGAGAACGCCAAGAAGTTCATCACCGACCGGCGCAAGACCGCCTATCTGGACTTTCTGGAGGTGCTGCCGGCGGAGCAGGTGAAGAAGATGAGCACCCAGCAGCTGAGCGAGTACTGCCGCCTGCGCATCCAGCTGGCCCTCTACACCCCCGAGGACGAGGATCCCACCGTTGAGGTCCAGTCCGTGGACGACGACGAGGACTACGAGGACGCTTACGACGAAGCCGAAGCCGCCGATGAGGCGGAGGACAAGGCATGAGGCGGGTGGCCCTGGTCACCGGCTCCAGCCGGGGCATCGGCGCGGCCATCGCCGCGGCGCTGAGCGAAGCGGGCTGGGCGGTCTGCGTCAACTACATCGAGCGGGCCGACAAGGCCGAGGAGCTGGCCGCCCGGCTGCGTGAGCGGGGCGGGGACGTGATCACCTGTCAGGCGGACGTGGCCGACCGGGCCGCGGTGGACGCCATGGTGGCGCGCGTCGAAAAGGAGCTGGGCCCGGTGAGCCTGCTGGTGAACAACGCCGGCGTCGCCCGGCAGCAGCAGTTCCAGGACATCGACCCGGCCACCTGGCAGCGGCTTTTCGCCGTGAACGTGAACGGCTGCTTCCACTGCAGCCAGGCGGTGCTGCCGCACATGCTCCACGAACACGCGGGGCAGATCGTGAACATCAGCTCCATCTGGGGCAGCCACGGCGCCTCCTGCGAGGCGGCCTATTCCGCCACCAAGCACGCCATCATCGGCCTGACGCGGAGCCTGTCCGCGGAGCTGGCGCCCAGCGGTATCCGGGTCAACTGCGTGGCCCCCGGCGTCATCGACACGGACATGGTCCAGGTCCTGGGGCGGGAGACCCTGGAGGGCCTGGCCGGGGAGATCCCCCTGGGCCGCCTGGGAAAACCGGAGGAGATCGCCCGCATGGTCCTCGCCCTGGTGGAAAACCCCTACGTCACCGGCCAGGTGATCACAGTCGACGGGGGCTTTATCATCTGATAATCCGACAAAAACAAAGAGGCGGCGGAGACCCTGTGTCTCCGCCGCCTCTCGGCGTGTATGTGGTTCACCCTCAGTCCGCGCGGACGAACACCGTGTCCAGCCCGGCGTCCTCCACGTCGTCCTGCCACATCAGCTCATAGGCGCTGTTGAGGGAAAAGCTGCCGGTCCCGTTTTCGTACACCGGCTCCTCGGAGTCGGTGCCGTCCTCGTGGAAGTGCAGGATGCTGTGCCGGGCATCCTCGTAGCGCAGAAGGTTGCTGCCCTCGGCCCTGGCCGTCATGGTCCAGACGTAGGTCTCCTCGGCGCTGCTGCCCCAGGTGATCAGCACCTCATAGCTGCCCTCGTCCGCGCCCTTGCGGATCTCGATGTTGCCCCGGCCGGCGATCTTCTCGGCCCAGACGCCCGCCATGTCGTCGGGGCTGTAGCCCAGGTCGTCCTCCGGGCTCTGGGCGGCCTCCGTGTAGATCCTCGCCTCGCCGTTCAGCTTGCCCTCGGCGATCACGCCCACGGTGTACTCGCCCGGCTCGATGGTGATGCGCATGACGCCCTCCGTGATGGTGCTCTCGGCCGTGGGCTCATCGGGGAAATCCTCGCTGCCCAGCACGCCCCGCATATAGCGCAGGCGGAGCTGCCCGCCCTGAATGGTCGACTCCACCACCACTTCGTCCTGCTCGCCCACGGTCAGATATCCCAGGCCGAGACTGCCGTCCGGGGCCTTGACCGCCGTGATGGAAATGCTGTTGTCATCCTCGGTGCTGACGCCGAAGAGGGGCTTTTCCCCGCAGCCGCTCAAAAGCGACGCCGCAAGCAGCGCCGATAGAAGCATGGCAAAAATACGCTTCATCCTGTCTCTCCTTCCGCCGCCCGACAGCGGGGCGGTTTTTTCTTGCGGTGGCATTGTACCACAGGAGCCCGCCCGCTTCAAGCGCCCTTAAGGAATCTTCACAATTGCGTCGGCCCTGTATAAAAGCTCCCGTTTTCAGGCACAATAGCAATACACCCATACATACAATGGTTTGGGCGACAAAACCCGGAGCGTGAACACACATGGTCAAACGAGGAGATATCTATTACGCGGATCTGAGCCCGGTGGTGGGCAGCGAGCAGGGGGGCATGCGCCCTGTGCTGATCGTGCAGAACGACACCGGCAACCGGCACAGCCCCACGGTGATCGCGGCGGCCATCACCAGCCAGACGGGCAAGGCCCGCCTGCCCACCCACATCAGCCTGTCCGGCCAGAGCGTGGGGCTCAACCGGGACAGCGTGATCCTGCTGGAGCAGATCCGCACCCTGGACAAATCCCGCCTGCGGGAGCGGATGGGCCGCCTGGACGAGAGCACCATGAGCGCTGTGGACAGCGCCCTGGCGGTGTCCTTCGGCCTTCGATGAGATTTGAGTTTTGAGAATCGAGATTCGA
>Ga0310695_10012323_pt1 | contig 12001 bp, 6 predicted proteins | sample RumenRJG_04DNA_FD_203882 | JGI IMG/M metagenome (GOLD analysis project Ga0310695, IMG submission 203882) | Bovine rumen microbial communities from Lethbridge, Alberta, Canada - RJG_04 (v2) (version 2) | ecosystem: Host-associated > Mammals > Digestive system > Stomach > Rumen | place: Canada... | reverse complement strand
GGGATGGCGCTCGGCCAGTATATCGCCGGAATGGGCTTTTCAAACGTCGGCCTCGGCATAGACCATGCGATGGCGCACGGGCTTTCCGCGCTCTACGACATGCCGCACGGCAAGGCCTGCGCGATACTCCTGCCCGTCGCGATGAAGTTCAACGCGCCCGCGTCGGGGACCAAATACAGGAACATCGCCGCCGCGATGGGCGTGAAAGGCGCGGACCGCATGACGGTCGCGCAGGCGCGCAAGGCCGCGATCGCCGCCGTGGAGAAGCTTGCGAAGGACGTCGGCATTCCGGCGGATCTCAAAGGCGTGCTGAAGAAAGAGGACGTCCGCTTCCTGGCGGAGTCCGCCTACGCCGACGCGTGCCGTCCCGGGAATCCGCGCGAAGTCGACGTGAAGCAGATAGAGAAGCTCTATCTGTCGCTCGTCTGACGCGTCCCTCCTCCCCCGCGGGCCGGCCGCCGGCCGGCCCGCGGGCGTTTTGAATGCATTGTTCTTCCGCCGCGCCGCATCCAAAGGCGGGTCGCCGTCCTGACGCGCTTGCATTGATCAAACTGGCGCAAACGCGAATATGCAATATAATCACCGGTCATTGAAGCATAAGGAATAAAGATGGAAGACGCAGCCCACAACCAGATGGTTTCGTTGATCTGGAACATCGCGGACGATGTTCTGAGAGATGTTTTCCTTCGCGGACAGTACCGCGACGTGATTCTGCCGATGATCGTGCTGCGCAGGCTGGACGCCCTGCTGGAGCCGACAAAGGCCGAGGTCGACGCCGAGGTGAAGGAGAACGGAATCGACGCGGACGTCCTCTTCGACATCACGAAGCTGCCGTACTTCAACACGAGCAAGTGGACGCTGAACATCCTCAAGGCGCAGGCCGCAAATGACGAAAAGATACTGCTCGACAATTTCAACGAATACCTTCTGGGCTTTTCGGATAACGTGCGCGACGTTCTCCGGAAATTCGGCTTTATCTCCAAGGACGGCAAATCCCCCGCAGAGAAGGCACAGAAGCTCTCCGACAACCACCGGCTTCTTTCGGTCATCGAGCGCGTCACGGATACGCGCATCAACCTTACCGACAGGGCGGTCAGGGGGCCGGACGGGCTGATGATTCCGCCGCTCGACAATATCGGCATGGGCAAGGTGTTCGAGGAACTGCTCCGCCGCTTCAACGAAGAGAACAACGAGGAGGCCGGTGAACACTTCACTCCGCGAGACGCCATCATGCTCCTCACGCGGCTTATCTTCGAGCCGGTCAAGGACAGCCTGCCGAAGACATTCTCGCTCTACGATCCCGCCTGCGGCTCGGGCGGCATGCTGACGGAGTCGCAACGTTATCTCACCGAGGTGCTTAAAGTCGATCCTGCCGCGATATTCCTCTCCGGCACGGAAGTGAACCCCGAGACCTACGCCATCTGCAAGTCGGACCTCATCATAAAGGGAACCGATTCCAAAGGCATCAGGAACGGCAACACGATCACGCAGCTTGAGAAGGTCTTCGCCGACGACGGCTTCGCCCAGAAGCGCTTCGGCTACATGATCACTAATCCTCCATACGGCAAGAGCTGGAAGGAGGACGAGAAGAAGATCTACCACGACAACGAACTGCTTGACGACCGCTTCCGCGTGAAGCTTGTCAATTTCGCGGGCGAGGAAGTTGAAGTCGATGCAACGCCGCGCACCTCCGACGGACAGCTCCTGTTCATCCTCGAAATGCTCTCGAAGATGACGCCGCTCGAATCCCAGCCGCAGGGCACGCGCATCGCGTCGATCCACAACGGCTCGGCGCTCTTCACCGGCGACGCCGGGAGCGGCGAGTCCGACACGCGCCGCTACCTTCTCGAAAACGACCTCGTCGAGGCCATCGTCCAGCTGCCGAACAACATCTTCTACAACACGGGCATCACCACCTACGTGTGGATCATCACCAACAAGAAGGAAGAGCGCCGCAAGGGCAAGATACAGCTCATCGACGCGTCGCAGGCCTTCGAGAAGCTGCGCAAGAACCAGGGCCAGCGCAACTGCATGATCGATGAGAAGAGCCGCGACATGATTCTCGCCGCGTACATGGCCTTCGAGGAGGTAGGGGCAAAACTCGTAGGAGAAACTCCAGCACCTGTCGTTGAAAGCAAAATCTTCTCCAATGACGATTTCCGCTACTACGCGGTGACCGTGGAACGCCCGCTCCGGCTCCGCGCCCAGTTCACCGCGCTCAAGATCGACGCGCTCCGCCACGATTCGAAGGACGTGGAGTTCTCGCAGTATCTCTACGCGACGTTCGGAGAGAAGGTCTACCAGGGGCTTTCGGAAGCGGACAAGACGGCGGTGAAGGAGTATCTTCAGGAAAACGAAATCAAGAAGACCGACAAGCAGCTCAAGCCGTTCTTCGACGCGGCCAAGTGGCGCGAGCGCCGCGAGCTGATGGAGGCGGCTAAGGCGATCAAGGAGATCGTCGGCGAAGAAGTCTTCATGGACTATAATGCCTTCCTCGAAAAAGTCGTCGACGCCGCGCCCAAGGGCGCGACCGCCGCGCAGTGCAAGGCCATCGCCCGCGCGATGGCGGAACCCGATCCCGCCGCCGAGCGCGTCGTGAAGAGCGAGGTCAAGGCCAACGCCAAGGCGCTCAAGGAGCTGGAAGCTGTGTATGGCGTTCCGGAGGAACGCCTGCAAGACTACGGATACTTCCCGACCGACCGCGGCTCTTTTGTCGCGTACGAGCCCGACACCGACTTGCGCGACGGCGAGAAGATTCCCGTAAAGGAAGATATCTGGGCATATTTCCAGCGCGAGGTGCGGCCGTATGCGGAGGATGCGTGGATCGACCTGCCGAAGACGAAGATCGGCTGCGAGATTTCCTTCACGAAGCACTTCTACAAGCCGCAGCCGCTGCGCACGCTCGCCGAGAACGAAGCCGACCTCCGCAAGACTGCGGAAGAGAACGCCGCGCTCATAAAGGAGCTGCTGGGATGAACGATTTTAACGCAGAGGCGCAAAGGCGCAGAGGTTGGGAGGTGAGAAAGGCCAAGTATCTTTGGCAACAAATAACCGCGCCCTCATCGTCTTTGCGAAAAATCGGTCTTGAAAACATTGAAAGTTTCACAGGGCGTTTTATTGAAAGCGCATCGCAATTTGAAGGCAGTGGTATCGCTTTTGAAAAAGGCGATATTCTCTATGGAAAGTTGCGCCCATATCTGGCAAAAGTATGGATAGCGGAATTCGCAGGCAATGCGGTGGGCGATTTCTTCGTATATCGACTTAATGACGGTATCAACGCCCGATACTTGCACTACTATATGCGTTCGCCACAGTTTACAGAAGCAGCAAATGCTTCGACTTATGGTGCCAAGATGCCGCGAGTCTCGGCAGATTATATGGCGAATCTGCCAATCCCACTTCCTCCTCTCCCCGAGCAGAAGGAGATTGTGGCGTATCTGGATGCGGAGACAGGGAGGATCGACAAGGCAATCGCGGCGGAGGAGAAGATGATTGCGCTCTTGCAGGAACGCCGCGAGATCGTGATAAACGAGGCCGTGGCACCGCATGATGGATGGGAGGTGAGACGACTGTCACAAGTCATATTATCATTACGAACAGGCCTAAATCCTCGCCGATTCTTTGAATTGAATCCAGACAATGCAACGAATTATTATGTCACGATAAGAGAGTTGCGGAATGGGAAAATAGTATTTTCAAAAGATACTGATAGAATCAACGACCAGGCACTTAGTCTGTGCAAAAACCGATCTCGTCTGGAGAAGGGCGATATCCTTTTTTCTGGAACAGGATCAATTGGAGAAGTTGCACTTATTCGTGAATCTCCTACGAATTGGAATATCAAAGAAGGCATTTATGCCCTGAAGCCTAATTGTAAACGAATTCATACAAAGTATTTGGTTTACGTGCTTGTTTCTCCAGCATTTTTGGCCTTAGCTAGGGCCAGAGCTGTTGGCACTGCAGTAAGAAGCATACCAATGAAAGATCTGGCAATTTTGCCCATTCCTCTTCCCCCGCTTCCCGAGCAGGAGGCGATTGTGGAGCGGTTGGATCGCGAGACGGGGAAGATTGACCGGGCGATTGATGTGAAGCGGCGGCAGATCGAGTTGCTGCGGGAGCGGCGGCAGATCGTCATCGACGAGGTGGTGACGGGAAAGGTGTCATGCGCCTGAGCGGATTCGACTATTCGCGGCCGTTATTCTACATGGTCACATTGAAGGCGCTGCCGGGGCGGCAGCCGCTTTCAGCCATTGTCGCGCCGGGACGCTGCGAGATGAACGCCACCACCCGCGCCATCGTAAACTGCATACGCTCTTTCCACGAGGCCTGCCCCGCCATCGAGCCAATCACCTGCTTTTCGGTGATGCCCGACCATGTGCATTTGCTGGTGAAGATAAGAGAGTGTGGGGAAGCAGGGGCAAAACGCTTAGGAGAAGTAGGGGCAAAACTCGCAGGAGCAGGGGCAAAACGCTTAGAAGAAGAGACTGCCGGTGCCGCAGCATCTCCTAAGAGTTTTGCGCCTATGCGCTTAGAGGCGATCATCGAGCTGCTTTGCCAGGCGCTTGAAGGCCGCTATCGCGAGACCACCGGCATCCGGGAGCCGCTTTTCGCCGCCGCGTGGCACGATTGGATCGTGAAGAAGGAGGGGCAGCTTGCGGCCTTTACCCGCTACATCCGCCAGAATCCGGCGCGGGCGTGGCTGCGGCATGAGAACCGCCGGTTTTTCACCCGGGCGCGGCAGATAACCTTTCGCGGCGCGCGCTACCGGGCCTACAGCAATGAGGCGCTTTTGGAGCTGCCGGCGATCGTGGCGATCAAAGGCCACAGGCGACCGTTGGAAGCAGGCGCAAGACTCATAGGGGAAGAAGGGGCGGAACGCGCAGGAGAGGCGGGGCCTCCTAAGAGTTTTGCCCCTATGCGCGGGCCGGGGCTTCTCGCCGCCGCCGCGCGAATCGGCCCCGGCGGGGCGGGGCTTTCGACGTTTCTTTCGCCGCTTGAAAAAGAAGCCGGCAACGCCATCATCGCGGCTGGCGGTGCGCTGATCGTGCTTTCCATGCAGGGCTTCGGCGAGCGCTGGCACCCCACCGGGAAGCAGGAGCGTCTCTGCGCGGCGGGGCGCATGCTCTACCTTTCGCCATACGAGCCGCAATCCGCAAAGCTCGACAAGAAGGAAATGCACATTCGCGCACATGCGCTTGTCGACTGGGCGATTGAACATTCCCATTACCATCTGGAGGCTTGGCCATGAACACGACCGACACTACCGAAAAGGCGTTCGAGGAGCAGATCGAGGCCGCGCTTTTGGCGGACGGCTTTTTCAAAGGCGCGCCGCACGATTTCGACAAGGCGCTCGCCATAGACACGCGGCGGCTCTGGTCGTTCCTGAACGCGACGCAGCCCGACAAGCTCAAGGCGTACAAGGGGCACGCGCCGCTCGAAGAGAACGTGCCGCAGCAGATCGCCAACAGCATCAAGCTGTTCGGCATTCTGGATGTTCTGCGCAAGGGCGTGGAGGTGGACAACATCAAGCTCGACCTCTGGTATCCGCGCCCGGGCGCGGGCGACAGCGCGAAGGCGTGGGAGGATTTCAGGAAGAACGAGTTTTCCGTCACGCGCCAGCAGACGTTTTCGCTGATCCATCCCGCCGACGAGATCGACATGGCCGTGTCCGTGAACGGGCTTCCGCTTTTCACCTTCGAGCTGAAGAATCCGTGGACGGGCCAGACGGCGCGCTACAACGGGAGAAAGCAGTACCGCGACGACCGCGATCCGCGCGATCCGCTCCTGAACTTCGGCCGGTGCCTTGCGCATTTCACGGTGGACAAGGACGAGGCGTTCTTCACGACGCGCCTTGCCGGGAAGAGGACGTCGTTCATGCCGTTCAACAAGGGGCTGCCGGACGGACAGGGCGCGGGGAATCCGGCGAATCCCGGCGGCTTCAAGACGTCCTACATCTGGGAGCGCCTGCTGACGAAGGCGACGATTGCGGACATCATCCAGAACTACGCGCTCTTCGACTATGGCGAGGCCAAGACCGGCAAGAAGGTGCCGCACACGATGAAGAACGTGAAGAAGCTCATCTTCCCGCGCTACCACCAGTTAGACGTTGTGGACGCGCTTCTGGGGGATGTTTCGGAGAACGGAGTCGGCAAGCGGTATCTCATCCAGCATTCGGCCGGGTCGGGCAAGAGCAATTCGCTGACGTGGCTTGCGTACAAGCTGATCGGCGCGTGCCCGAAGACGGATGGCGCGAACAGGGCGCGGGGGCTTGGGATGCCGCTGTTCGACACGGTGCTCGTCGTGACGGACCGGCGCATCCTCGACAAGCAGATAACCGACAACATCAAGGCGTTCGGCCATTCCGCCGGAATCGTCGCGCACGCCGACAGTTCAAGCGACCTAAAGACGGCCATCGAGAACGGCAAGCGCATCGTCATCACGACGATACAGAAGTTCCCGTTCATCTGCGGCACGATCGGCGACATGTCGGGCAAGAACTTCGGGATCATCATCGACGAGGCGCACTCGTCCCAGGGCGGCGTCGCGGCGGGGAAGATGAACGCGGCCATGCAGAAGGACGCCGACATGGAAGGCGCCGACACGGACGCGCTCATCGAGAAGATGGTCAACGAGCGGAAGATGAGCCCGAACGCGTCCTACTTCGCGTTCACGGCGACGCCCAAGAGGGAGACGCTGGAGCGGTTCGGGGTCAGGGGCGAGGACGGGCAGTTCCGTCCGTTCCATCTCTATTCGATGAAGCAGGCGGTCGAGGAGGGGTTCATCCTCGACGTGCTGACGAACTACACGACGTTCCGAAGCTACTACGAGATCGTCAAGAGCGCCAAGGACAACCCCGAATACAACAGCGAGAAGGCGCAGAAGAAGCTGCGCGGGTACGTCGAGCGGCAGCCCGAGACGATCGCGGAAAAGGCAGACGTGATGATCGACCACTTCGACGCGAACCTCTTCCGGAGCCACAAGCTCTCCGGGCACGCCAAGGCGCTGGTGGTGACGAAGGACATCGAATGCGCCATCCAGTACTATCAGGCGATCTGCGAGACAATCGCGAAGAAGCGTCTGCCGTACAGGGCGCTCATCGCGTTCTCCGGCGAGAAGAGCCTTGGCGGAAGGGCATGCACCGAGGCGGGGCTCAACGGCTTCGCGGACACGAAGACGGCGGAGGAGTTCGACAAGGACGAGAACCGCATCCTCGTGGTGGCGAACAAGTACATCACGGGATTCGACCAGCCGAAACTCGCGGCGATGTACATCGACAAGCCTCTTGCGGGGGTTCTGGCGGTGCAGTGCCTTTCGCGCCTCAACCGCGCCGACCCCGATCTGGGCAAGAAGAGCGAAGACCTTTTCGTGCTGGACTTCTACAACAAAATCGACGATATCAAGGACGCGTTCGATCCGTTCTACACGACGGCGGCGCTGTCCGGGCCGACCGACCTCAATTTACTGTCGCAGCTCAAGACGACACTTCTCGGGATGGGCGTGTTCACGATGGAGGACGAGGTCGATCCGTTCATGGAGAGGTTCATAAGGGGCGCGGAGTCCGCCGGGCTTGCGCCGTACATCGACGTTGCCGCGCATCGGTTCAACGTCGAGATCGAATGGCCGGAGAACGGCAAGGCGGACTTCAAGATGAAGTGCAAGCAGTTCGTCCGCGTCTACTCGCGCGTGGCGGCGATCATGCCTTATACGGTGGTCGACTGGGAGAAGATGATGTGGTATCTCAGGCATCTCATCCCCTGCCTCATCGTCCCGAAGGACGACGAAATCACCGACCTTCTCGACAAGGTGGACCTCTCGACGTATGGACTCCGGCAGACGCGCCTGAACGAGACGATCGTTTTAGACGCGGGCGAGGCGACGATCGACCCGAACGCGCCCGCGATGGCGAACGCGGGGTCCCAGGAGGACGGGAAAGACCCGCTCGACAGGATCATCAAGGCGTTCAACGAGCATTGGTTCAAGGGATGGAACGCGACGCCCGACGAGCAGAAGGCGAAGTTCCTTGTGATCGCCAAGGCGGTGAAGGCGGATCAGAGGTACGGGAGCCTTGTCGTGGGGAATCCGAACGAGCAGGCGGTGGACGAGCTGATGTCGCAGATCATCAACACGGCGGTAATCCATCAGCGCAAGTCCGACATGTCGCTCTACAGGCAATGGCGCGAAAGCGAGGATTTCCGCGCCGATTTCGAGGCGGTGGTGCGCCGGATGATCGCGAGCCAGGAGATTTTGGGCGGGGGCTATGCGCTGGAGGATGGCGAGGGCGACTATGCTGCGGCCGCCGAAAAGCAGTCATTTTCTTTAAGTGTCTGAATTCAAGCTGGGCGTGCCGCCGCGACGCTCCGCGGCGGCCTGTTTTCGGGCGGAAATCGCATTGCGGCATTGCCGTATTGCCATTCAAAGGGGTTTTTGGCATACTTCGCGGTCAAGGATGTTTGGATTTTTCAAGCGAAAGAAAGGTCCTGTCGTCTGCGAGAGGAAAGACCACTGCATCTCCCGCAGGGACATCGACCCTGATGCACTGAAAGTGCTTTATAGACTTTCGCACCTCGGATACACGGCCTATCTGGTCGGCGGCGGGGTGCGCGATCTTCTCATGGGGCGCAAGCCGAAGGACTTCGACGTAGGCACCGACGCGCGCCCGAACGAGGTGCGCCGCGCGTTCCGCAACTGTTTTCTCGTGGGGCGCCGGTTCCGTCTGGCGCATGTGAAGTTCGGCGAAAAAGTCATTGAGACGACGACGTTCCGCGGCCCCGCGTCGTCGGTCGGCGAAATACTCGAGCAGGCGGCAGAAGGCCCCGTGGAAGACAACACTTTCGGCACGCCGGAGGAGGATGCGTTCAGGCGCGACTTCACGGTGAACGGGCTGTTCTACGACATCAAGACGTTTTCGGTGATCGACTATGTCGGCGGTCTGAAGGATCTCGAAAAAGGCATATTGCGCGCGATCGGCGATCCGATGGTGCGTTTCCGCGTGGATCCGGTGCGCATGATGCGCGCGGTGAAGTTCGCTTCGCGCCTCGGTTTCACAATAGAGCCGAAGACCGAAAAGGCGCTGCGCGAGCTGCATTCGTGCATATTGAACGCTTCCGTCCCCCGCGTGTGCGAAGAAGTATTCCGGCTCTTTTCGTTCGGATCGTCCGAAAAGGCGTTCCGCATGATGTGGGATTTCGGGCTTCTCGGGGATCTGCTGCCGGAGCTGTCGGCGCACATAGGCCGCACCGGCGGGAAAAACGCGCCGATATGGAAGTACCTTGCCGCGCTCGACGCCGCGGAGGCCGATTGCGAAGCCGCCGGGGGGCACGTGTCCAACGCCGTGAAGATGGCGGTGCTGTTCACGACTCTTGCGCGCGACAGGGATGCCGGCGCCGGAGTGCGCGACCGGATCGGCTCCATGGTGAAAGATCTGCGCGTGCCGAAGGCCGTCTATTTTTCCGCCTGCGTGATGGTCGATTCCGTGCGCAGGCTCGCCCAGCCGCCAGTGCGCAACAAGCTGAGATTCGTACACAGCCGCGATTTCGCCGACGCGATATTCTACAACCGCGTGGTCTGCGCGGCGGAGGGGCTGCCGGCCGTGAACGTGGACAGATGGGCCGCGCTGGCCGCCGCAGGCGGGCCGGGCGCGGCGGATCTTCCGGACGGCGACGGAGAATGGCAGGATTTCGAGCCGCGACGCCGCAGACGGCGCGGCGGGCGCAGACACAGAAAATTCAACAAGGATGCCGGAACGTCCGGCCCTGCAACGGAGAATGACAGCAATGAAGAACAATAACAGCGGGAATAAACAGGAACCGGCTCGCGATCCGTCGCTGAAGCCCCTTCCAAAGGGATTCCCCCCGGAATTGATACCGTTATACGACTGGTGGCAGAAGGACGGCAAGTCCGTGCTGCTCACGGCCGTCATCGCGGCTCTCGCCGTCCTTGGCGTGATTTGGTTCAGGAACAGCCGCCGCGCGAAGGCCGAGGCTGCATCCGCCGCCCTGCCCGCGGCCGGCGCGGAAGCGGATACGGCGCAGCTCGAAAGCGCGCTCGCGGCCGCGGGGAGTTCCGGTCCCGCGGATCTGCTGAAACTTACGCTTGCGCGCAAGTATTACAGCGAGGGCCGCTATGACGAAGCGCTTGCCAAATACGAAGAAATCGACGCCGGCGGCCCGGCCGGTTTCGAGGGTTACGCCGCGTACGGAAAGGCCTGCTGCAAGGAAGCCAAGGGCGACGCCGCCGGCGCGCGCGAGGCGTTCCAGAAATTCGCCGCAGACTTCCCCCGCTCGCCGCTGCTGACCGAAGCGAAGATCGGCGCCGCGCGCAACTGCGGATCCGACGAGACGGCTATAGCCGAACTCAAAGCGCTCCAGGCCGAAAGCGAAGCCGTGTCGAACCGCGTAGAAATCGCAATCGACGCGATCATGCGCAAGCCGTCCGCAGAACCCGCCCCCATGCCGGCGGCGCCCGCCGCAGAACCCGCCAAATCGCCTGTTGCGGACATTGCGGCTGCGATAGACGAAGCGGCCAAGGCGGAAGTGAAGCCGGAAACGAAGCCTGCGGCGAAACCCGCCGCCAAGCCGGAAGCCAAACCTGCGGCGAAACCGGCCGCGAAGCCCGAATCCAAACCTGCGGCGAAGCCGGAAACCAAACCTGTAGCGAAGCCTGCGGCCGGCAAATAAACGTCTTCAAGCGCGGACGCGCGGATTCGTCCGCGCGTGTGCGGTTTTTCGAACGCCAGATTCGAACAAGGAAACAAAAACAATGAGCAGCAAATACGTAGCGAAGGTTCTTGAAAGCGTAATCGCGCGGAACCCGAACGAACCCGAGTACATTCAGGCGGTCACCGAAGTTCTCGAAACTCTCGATCCCGTTCTCAAGGCCAATCCCCAGTACGAGAAGAACGCGATTCTCGAACGCATCGTCGAGCCCGAGCGCGTGATCATCTTCCGGGTGCCCTGGGTCGACGACAAAGGCGTGGTGCGCGTGAACCGCGGCTACCGCGTCCAGTACAATTCCGCAATCGGACCGTACAAAGGCGGTCTCAGGTTCGACCCCACAGTGAACCTTTCCGTCCTCAAGTTCCTCGGATTCGAGCAGGTGTTCAAAAACTCGCTCACCACGCTTCCGATGGGCGGCGGCAAGGGCGGCAGCGACTTCAACCCCAAGGTTTCCCCGCACACCCCCGGCAAGCGCTGCTCCGACAATGAAGTGATGCGTTTCTGCCAGAGCTTCATGACGGAACTCTACCGCCACATCGGCCCCGACACCGACGTCCCCGCCGGCGACATGAACGTGGGCGGCCGCGAGATCGGCTATCTCTTCGGGCAGTACAAGCGCATCCGCGACGAGTTCACCGGCGTCCTCACCGGCAAGGGCCTTTCCTACGGCGGTTCGCTCATCCGTCCCGAAGCGACGGGCTACGGCTGCGTCTACTTCGCCGAGAACATGCTTGCCGTCAAGGGCGAGAACTTCGAAGGCAAGGTTTGCGCCGTTTCCGGTTCCGGCAACGTGGCGTCCTTCGCCGCCAAGAAGCTCATGCAGCTCGGCGCGACGGTCGTGACGCTTTCCGACCGCTCCGGCACGCTCTACATGCCCAAGGGCCTCACCGAAAAGACGCTCAAGGACATCATGACGCTCAAGAACGTCAAGCGCGGCGAACTTTCCGAACTCAAGGTCAAGGACGCCAAGTTCTTCCCCAAGAAGAACCCCTGGCAGATCGTCTCGTCCGTGGACTGCGCGTTCCCCTGCTCGCGCCAGAACGAACTCGACGGCAAGGATGCCGAATACCTTCTCAAGCACGGCTGCAAGCTCGTCGCCGAAGGCGCCAACATGCCCTCGACCCCCGAGGCGGTTTCCGCATTCCTCGGCGCGCGCATCCTCTATGCGCCCGGCAAGGCGTCCAACGCCGGCGGCGTGGCCACGTCCGGCCTTGAAATGTCGCAGAACTCCGGCCGCCTTTCCTGGAGCGCCGAAGAGGTGGATGCCAAGCTCAAGGGCATCATGA
>Ga0310695_10012319_pt1 | contig 12009 bp, 15 predicted proteins | sample RumenRJG_04DNA_FD_203882 | JGI IMG/M metagenome (GOLD analysis project Ga0310695, IMG submission 203882) | Bovine rumen microbial communities from Lethbridge, Alberta, Canada - RJG_04 (v2) (version 2) | ecosystem: Host-associated > Mammals > Digestive system > Stomach > Rumen | place: Canada... | reverse complement strand
TGGTACAATGGTTAGCAGTTCTTGCAGCGTGGTTTCAATACAGAGTCCGTTTCTCAATTCGCCCCACTTACTCGTGATGGCTGTAATGTCGGATTCATACTTTTCCGATAATCTGCTTGCTTTGGCGGTAACGACAGGTGCAAGCTTAGTATCCTGCCGCTCTGTCAGCCCAGGATTCGAGCCGAACAGAGAATACAAAAAATCCTTTATCATTCTATATATGAGGAACTGAAGGCGTGGATAGCGTGTTTTGACATTGTTCGATGGCGATTACCAGCAAAATAGCGATGTCCAAAATGGCGTGTGTAAACTGTCAAAACACAAAAGCAGACGGGGGTATATGAATAGCTATACCCCCTCCCCGTGAAATGGCGTTTACAGTTTACAATTCACAGGAAGCCCCTTTGTACGCCGTCATTTCAGGTGTAAAAGGATGTGTAAATAATATGGGATGGATTTACAGGAACCAGTAAAACAAGAATGGTATGATTTCCAGAAGATTGCATAAAAATGAAAACGATTCGGACAAAACCCGGATCGTTTTCTTTCTTTTCTTTTTTTATCGAATTTATTCTGTTTTAAATGGCCAGTCAATATCTTCGGCATTTGTATAAGAGCCACTCATGCTATAGCCTGCAAAAGTACCACGATTGCTATATTCCACATTAAAATCACCTTGGAAATAATATCCCGTCTTGCTATTCTTTGCCCTATCAAACTCATATAGAATTATTTCTCCTTCATGTGTGTTTGCCCAATCGCTGATCTGTCCTCTTAACAGAACAGGTTCATTGGCACCATTCGTAACAATGTAATAGCCTGAAACATTTCCATTATCATCAATATTTAGTGCCATCTTGAACGAATATATTTTTTTGAAGCTGTCTATCATACCTGTGAAATTATACTCGTATGAATCATCCTGAATTTGTTTTTTATCAGAACTTGCCATATCAGAATCGGTGATGGAATGGAAATTCGTAATCATAACAATAGAAATCTCTTTTCGATCATGATAATATTGAATAAGACCTCCTTCGTCATTATTTTTACTAAAGGACAATATCTTATCACCTCCTTCTGATGAATCTGATAAAGAATAACCTAGTTTCTTTATATCCTCAATCCATTTGTTCATAACAGCCTCCTTGCTACAATAAATAGAGAGAAAGACTGATTCTCTTATTTTTTCCCAATACACTGAAATTGAGTCTGATCCTGAGTTCCCTAGTCTATACACCCTTGACCATTTTGCAGATGTGTACTCATCATCACTTCCTTCTTGCTTAAATCCTTTCTTGCCGAGAGCTTTGATTAGTTCATTGCAACTTTTCTCCTTTGTTAACTTAAAAATGTCCGCAATTAGGTTGTCTAATTCCATATTATCTAAATCGGCTTCAATTTGTCTTATTTGTTCGGCTGGCGTAGGTGGTTTAGGAATTTCTTTTTCCATTACATTAGAATAAAAAAGATAGATTGAGCCAGCGATTAATAATCCTAGTCCTACGAAGATGTACGTCTTGTATTTCTGAAAAAAAGACTCTTTTTCGTCAATAACATTATTTGCTTCTTTTGGTATATCTACACTGGGATTATCTATCTCTGGTTGAGAAGGAATGCTTGGTTGATGTTCCTCTTTGGAACTCTCACCAAGGATCTTCTTTTTTTCAATCTCCATCTCTTCCTTGGTCAAGATGCCTCGCTCATAGAGTTGTTTCAACTCCATTAGCTTATCGATATTCGTTTTTCCCATAGATGTCATGAGTTTAATCTTTTTTTATTCCTAATTTCTCTAATAAGTCATCTGATAATCTCTTAATGTATAACTTCGCTTTAGTTGAGCCTTGTGTGATATCTGATTCTATCAGTATTGGCCAACCATCTGTACCTTCAAAGGTAATTGTCGTTTTACGATCTAAAAGAAATTGATCCATTTCTCCCTTTTTGGAAGCTTCATCTATTTTACTTATATATTCTTTCTCTTTATCTACCTGATCAGGATGTTCTTTCCGAAAATTCTCAATGAGGAAAGTTCTTAAACACTCTCTATTTGTATATAAATGAATTGTTATTTCATATAAATTATCTTTGAGAGCAGAAACAGAATATACTCTATAACACTTCATTCCTTCACGATCTAAATATTCATCATTTTTTCCATTATATATAGGCCTTTCATATATTGTTGCTCCCAATCCAATGGGGTTCGTTTCTGACGTGAATTCATTTAATAGCATTTCTTTTGAGAGAGTATTTTCTATCATGTTATCAACCTCTAACTGAATATTTATATCTGTCATTATTTCCGGATACTTGTCACATGCAGCTAGCTTTGCCATAACCCCTGATTTCGTCCCGATTTCTTTTATCTTGTTTTCATTCAATATATCTAGAATCCTACCATATTTACTAACATCGAAAGAAATAGGATTGTGAACCTTTGTCTTTTGAAGTATTGTGGCAATTGCTTCATGAATTCCTTCAGTTTTAAACTTTATGCCATAACGCTGCAATTCTGCATTAATAATATAATTGTTTTGGGGGGTATCAAAAATGTTATATGCCCATATCTCGATATCAGTACGAATAGTATCTTTGTCGTTGAATCGATTAATCTCAAAAAAATAATAGATTTTTTCTCCTGATTTAAATGGAGATGTCATTTTCACTTTTAAAGGGTTATATGGACACATCTTTGTGGAGATCGCCATTCTGTAAGTGCCGAAGCTTTTAATATCTATAGGAAAAGAATAATCTTTTAGTGTGCCATATTCAGGATGGTAAATTGTCAGTTTCTTCGACCCGTTAGGTATATATAGCCAGATTTCATTTTCTTTCTGTATAGTCGCAATGATACCAAGATCACTTCCAAACTGAAAACCTTTTATTGTGGTCGGAATTTTAATCAATGCAGCCTTATCTCCATTTTGATCGTTCATTGGATGAAATCTAGCTGATAGATCTGTTTCTTCCAATACAAATTCTGCCACAGTGATATCATCAGCCTGTGCTGACATTGATATGACTATACCTATAATACAAACAAAAAGTTTCTTCATTTTAAAATATAGCATCTTCATATGTTTATTAGTATTGATATACTTTTTTACCACTTTGCAATCATCTTGGTTATACTCTCTACTGATTTGTTGTATTCAGGAGGATTGATAACCACAAGAATCTTACCATGATCGACAAGTCCCCCAGACATAATCCTTCGTTTCAAATAATATATCTTTCCGCTATGAGTATAGCCAGATGCAATTCCTTTGGATTCGACTTTATATGTTACATTCTTTACCTTTTCAGTAGGGCTTATTACCAATCCATCAGAAACAAAATCTAGTTCTGTTGACCAAGCACCAAGCATAGGCCAGTAACATAATACTATAGGCTCATAATTGTAAACCGTAACGGAACCAGGAACTTCCTCAACAAAAGATTCACTATGTTTGAAGAAATCTGGATAGCGAAAGCCTCCTTCTTCGCTATCGATCCAATTGCTGTTCTGCATTAAATTCTCAAATTTACTGAGTTCACTGTTTGTCTCAATATCTATTTCATCTTCAACGTCAGCTTCTATCTGTTTTATTATTTCGGCTGGTGTAGGTGGTTTAGGAGACTCTTTTTTTATCACATTAGAATAAAACAGATAGATTGAACCTGCAATCAAGATACCTATTCCTACAAAAATGTACGTCTTGTATTTCTGAAAGAATGGTACTTTCTCACCTTCAGACTTACTTGATCTTCTTGTATTATATGTGCTAGAATCTTGGGACTCTGGCCTAGGTGGGGCGCTTGGCTGTTCTTCCCCTTTAGAAACGTCTTCACCAAGGATCTTCTTTTTCTCAACCTCCATCTCTTCCTTGGTCAATATGCCTTGCTCATAGAGTTGCTTCAACTCTACTAGTTTGTCTATTTTTGATTTTTCCATTGTATTTTCGTTTGATTATTACATTATTCAGAAGCTTCGAATGACCAGTTGTTGTCAGCAGCTTTTTTATATGACCCACTCATGCTATAGCCTGCATAAGTACCCCGCTCAGTATGTTTCAAACGTAAAACGCCCTGAAAAGAATAACCCGTATGGTCATTCTTAGCCTCATCATACTCTAACAGTCTTATTTCTCCTTTCCCGTCTGCCCAATTTGTTAATGTTCCTTTTAATGGAACTCGCTTATTGGCTCCATTTGTAACAATGTAATAACCAGAAGTGTTACCAATGCCATCAATATTCAATGCCATATTGAATACATACAAATCTCCATTGCCTTTTATTATTCCAACAAAGTTGTATTCATAAGCTTCATCTCTGAATTTTTCCTTATCATCATATTTATCAAGATTTCCTCCTATCCCTTCATTTTTAGGATTAAAGTTAGTAACTACTTCAATGGTTTTTTCTCTAGATGGTGAATCATATTTAATTAGTCCTCCTTTATCGTTCTTTTTGCTAAATGATAGGCACACGTAATCTTCTTCTTTAATATCTTCAACAATAGAATAACCAAGTTCTTTAATACTTGTTACCCATTCGTTCATTATTTCATCTTCTTTACATGAAATTATTAAATCGACTTCACGTTCATCATAAATAGAAAGAAATGATACAATAATTGTGTCAGACTTGTTTCTTTCTGAATTATAAACCGTTTTCTTCCATGTTGCAGACATATAATCATCCCATTTGCCGTCTGACACAAACCCTTTTCTTGAGAGAATAGTTTTTAATTGCATACTATTTGTTTCATGCGCTGCCTCAATAAGCTCTTTTATATTGATGCCATAGGTGGTATCATCAGATAATTCTATGCCAGAGGCTTCTGCTTTGCTGAAACCGATTGTTTCGTTTGTTGTTAATGTCTCACCTTTTTTCATACTTGTGAAACATAAAACCATTAGGGCTGCACTTATCAATCTAAGCCCACCAAAGATGAGTTTATCAATGTTTGTTTTTACCATATCTCTTATTTCTTTTGTTTTTAATAATAAAATATGTAATCAATATAATAAGAAGTACGCCCAAAGCGCAAATAATTATAACACTCTCTTCAATCCAATAGTCTGTATATACATAGTTAATGTGAAATAGCCATAGCCCTATAGAGAATATAGCGATTACTGTAATTGGGAAAATATTGCTTTTAATAAACTTTATATATTTGTCTGGCATGACAAACATATTCTTTGTTTGTTTAGTTGATACTACCTGATTGGGTAGATCATTAGGTTTTTTATCAGTCAACTCACGATTATTCAGGAAATCACCGTTATCATTCTTATCTGGATTAAGTATTATCTTCTTTTGCGAGTCAAATTCTTCCTGAGTTAAAATACCAGCATCCAACAAATTCTTTAGAGTCTTTAATTTTTCAACATTGTCATCAAATGATGAGTCTTTTTGTGAAATAGAAACATCTGGCAACTCTTCATCCAGATTTTTCTGTCTATATTCTACGTACTGAATATCTCTTAATGAAAAATAGAAATAAAGCCAACTCATTAAGAGCAAGGTTAGCAATATGCCTATAAATCCATATGAAGAGCTTTTGTCAAAAAGAACAGGATATGTAGAATTCAGATAATTTGCAAAATATAAGGCCGATACTATACAAGAAACAGCACCAATTCCAACTAAGAGGTGCATAAGTAAAGGACGAATCTTGTCATTATCAAACTCCTTGTACAAGAGAATCGCATTCGTTGCCAGTACAACATACAAACAGTATTTTGTATAAGAGATCGTTTTTTGTGCAGAATCAACAATATCATTAATGGCATCTGTCGCTTTACTTTCTTCAACAATGAAATCATAAATTGAGGCAATAAAACTAAATGAACTCAAGAAACCACCGATTTGTTGTGTGTTTATAGCTTCATGCAGAAGGATTCCGGCAATTGATATTTGGGCAATTGGAGCAATAAACAAACCCGAAACCCAAACGCCTCTAAGGGAAGGGTTTTGTCTGAGCATCACACCTTTGAGTATCTTGACTATTACAACAGCAACAATTATAAATACTATTAGTTCCATATATCAATAAAGAGTATATTATCTTCTTTCCTTATTACTTCAACTTTACCTTTTAGGATCTTCTTAGAATATCCATTTTGGTATAATCAAACTCGTCTTGTGCTAAAATGCCATCATCGAGTAGCTTTTTATATTCAATCAGTGTTTCCACCTTGGTCTTTCCTGAAACCCATACAGGGATTTTCTCAGTGAAGAGTATCTCCATCTTTTCTTTATCGTATTCCTCTGGAGTCAAAATGTCAGCATCTAAGAGTTTCTTTAACTTCCGAAGCATGCTTATTTTGGTATTTTCGTCTTGCTGTGATGGAGCTATTTTACATTTTTCTGCATCATATTCTTCTTCTGTGAGAATTCCTGCATGTAATAATTCGTCTAATTGCTCAATACCTGTTTCTCCAGTATCTTCTGCAGGAGAGGGTAGTGACTGCTCTTGAATCAGTTTTTGTGAATATTGTCTGGTTTGTGGTTCTGAAGCTGCTATTGGAGTTGATTGATCGGTAGGCTCAGATTCAACGGCAACATAATCATATTCTTCTTCACTTTCAAAATATCTGTTAGCACATTTGAAGTGGATTAGGTGAAGTATCAGCAACGGAATTAAATAGAATGCAACCGAGATCAATGCAACTGTGCCGCCATAAGCATAGCTGGTTCCCCCAATTAATTCAAATAATCCATACGTCTTGGCTGCAAGTCGTGTAGAGGAAACATCATAAACAATTATCATTCCAGAATATACGAAATAGCAAATTGCTAGAGTAAAGCACCCTCTCATTATCAGAATGAATTTTTTGCTTTCAGTACCCCTGAAATAAAAGCATATAAGGTCGATGAAAATAGCGATAAGACTAGCATACATTAGTATCTGTGGCCATTTTCGATAATTAATAGCTTTTGAAAGATGCTGCCTTATCTCTTCTGAATAGCCTTCATTAAGCTGTTCCTCGATTGATTCGCCAATAAAATTGAACACTCCAAGATTCTGACTTAGATCATTCCCTACAGGATTCCCTTGATCCATCGTACATTGCTTTACTGCCTCATTAGCAATATCAACAACAAAATATGAAGCAATAATATGAGCTACGGGGAGTAATAATAGTCCCACTAATGCTAATATTAAAGAAGAACTAGAACTTCTTTTAGTAGGCCATCCATTTGTAAGAAAAGCAAAAAATAAGATGACTACCACAATGATAACAATCTCAGTGGTTCCCATATTAGAATCTTATAGTGGACATGTCAGATAACATACTCTTTAATAGCCAATAAAGCAAAAATAGGACGATAACAAAAATGATAGTGTAAATGTTTGCATTAGACGTTATCGTATTTTTCTTATCTTCAACAGAATAGTAATCACTGTCTCCAGATTTCAACGCATTAAGCCCCCCTGTAAATCTATTAATATATAAGAACACATGGGTATCTATACCTTTTCTTATTCGAATAGATTCAGACTTAATTCCACTAACAAATTTTAATAGGCAATCCCCATCTGTTTCGATCTCTAATTCTTCGTTATGACCTACTTCGCCAATATATTTACCGTCACTGTAAACACTGATATTTGGATGTATTAGGTAGAAGCCCTCATATCCATGAATTGTTATCTTCTCAAAAGTAGGTTGAGCGTTTTGGCTTGATAAAGCTGGCTCTTGACTATTATCCATAGTTGCATTAGGAAGGGACTTTTCTGAGTCAGGAAGGCTTAATACCTTCTTTTTCTCATTATTCATCTCTTCTTCTGTGAGAATTCCAGCATCAAGTAGCTGTTTAAGCTCCAAAAGCCTATCTACTTTATCTTTATCCATATCAAGAGTTTAAGATCTTTTTCTTTTCTGAATCAAATTCCTCTTGTGTAAGAACTCCAGCATCGAGCAGAGCTTTCAAATCCTTCAGTTTGTCCGCTTTAGAACTAAAATCATTTTGGGGCTGTTGAACGGGCTGTCGTGGCGGCGTATATTGAGGCTGTTGAGGTTGTTGATAAAACTGTTGTTGATTATCATGGGAATGGATGTAATCGTAATTATATTCTTCATCGAAATCATCGTCATTTTTGCATATGAGCATTATGCCCTCAACAAAACCAACAACACTAACTATGACTAACGGCAAAAACCATAAGAATATCCCTACTATTGATATTCCTAGATAACACGTACCTCTGTCCTTTTTACCCAAATAGAACCAGTGTATTCCAAAGCATCCCAAAAATATTCCTAATAGACCAGCAGTTGTTTTACTTCTCATAAATAGCTCATAGCCCGTCAAGCCCAAACGAAGCGATTTTTAGTTATTGTTATAGTTTGGAATATATACAAAAAGCGTGGGCTCAAATACAATTCACTCGCTCACGTCTTTTCGGGTCTCGCAATTACCTTCTCCTGATGAACGAGCAATCGCAGACCCACGCCGAATATGTATAGAGTAGTTGCATATGCCATAAAAGCAGCAACTCCCAGATTACATACTCAGAGTAGCGTCACACGATGCTTGTTTTTAACAGGAGAGTCCTTTGTCAAGTTGCGAGTTTGAAAAGACCTATTTCAACAAGCGTATGTAAACGCCTCTCATATATATGCCTCCTTACCTTCCTTACAACGGAGGCCTTGGATAGCGGTACAAAGATAGCAAATTAATCTCAAACTTGTATTCGGAGTATCGGAAAAAATGAAAAATTTTGGAGGATTTTAAGAAAAACGGTCTATTTATCGCCTATTTCGTGACAGAAGGACAAAAAAAGAAGCACACCAATAATGGTATGCCTCTCTTGGGTTGGATCAGCTTTCGATAGCTTGGAACTCATGGAAAGAATAGAATATATCTTCATCTTCGTGTTCTTCCATATAGTCCTCCAGTGCTTCATCGATGGCCTTTACTGTTGGTTCTACCTCATGCCCAACGATTCCAGATACATGTTTGGCAGCATCCTCGATTTTCTCCCAATAATACCAGTCATCATAGGAATCGAGGAAATAGCGGTCAGGGAAATAGTCGCCATTTACGTCATTGGTATAGAATACGCCACATCCAGGCTCTTGATCTTGATAATATACCTTGATGGACGGGAATTTCTTTTCAATACACTCACGAAATCCCTCCTGTTCACACCATGCCGTTTCTTGATAGATAGTCAGTACGTTATCTTCAAGCTGATAGTCGGTTATCTCACCTCTACATCTTAGTTGCTCCCAGTCTTCACCGAGAGCATTGATGATACAGCCAAGCCATAAAGTGCCAAATCCATTCTTAACACGAGGCGTTTTCCGTCTATCGTTGGCTTTGATAATCTTGTAAAGCGATCTTACTTCCTTCAGATCACCTACACATTTGTATGTTGTATCGCACCAATTTGGCATAATCCTACGCTATAGTAAAGTAAGTGATGTGATTGAAATTTGAAGAGAAGGGCGAGGTGGTAAGCATCTTGAAGCCCTTTCCGAACTTCCCACGATACTTTTCTAATCTCCAATGATCCTTGCCTGTCTTGCCTACGCCCACCGATGTATGATGGGGTAAGAAGCCATGTCGGATCAGTTGAACTACTTTGGCTCTTTGTTCCTGGCAATAGATGAATGCCTGAGCCACTGGGTTAGGGTTGAGCGTCCTGATGGTTGCTCCACTCTGATTGTTGATGTTTTCTTTCATAATCATGTTCTATTTTAAGTTGTACCTTTTGAGTAGGACGGACACCTGCCATGCTGAGAATTTCTTGCCTCGGCTGGTAACAAATCCTTCCTCGTTTAACCGTCTTGCCATCTCGCTAAGGCTAAGATCCTGTGTCGCCATGACTTTGAGCATCGCTATTGCTCTTCGGTTATTGTCATTATTCAGTGCCTTTTGCCTGTTTGTGAGATTGCTGTTAGATATAGCCTTCCCCAAGTTGTTCACAAGGTTCTCTGGCTTCCCAAGTCGGACACCTCTGGCTTTCTTTGCTTTCAGTGCCTGTTTAGTTCTTGTCGATATAAGTCCAGCCTCATATTCCGCTATTGATGCTATGATATGCAAGACAAGGCGGTTGGCTTCTGGAAAATCGCAGAAAAAAATCTCCACGTCGCTCTCCAGTAGTTTGCTAGTGAAAGCGACATTCCTTGATAGTCGGTCGAGTTTGGCAACGATCAGCGTAGATTTTGTTTTTCTACATAATTCCAATGCCTCTGCCAACTTCGGACGGTCAGTTTTCTTACCGCTCTCCGTTTCTACGAATTCTGCGATAGGCTGAATCTGACCTAAATACTTTTGTATTATTTCTCGCTGCGCTTCAATTCCCAAGTTACTCAGTGATTGCTTCTTTGTGGATTGACGCAGGTAAGAAACATAGCTTGTCTGTTCCATTTAACTTTCTTCATGCTTATTATACGTCCGTTTAATATACTTGAAACACATAAAGAGAAGGGAGAATATGTAAGATTTCAACTTTTGTGATAATTGATTTTCCTACAATTCTCCGATTCTTACATAAGAGAGATTACTACACGGCAATTCTTTCGTGAGAGGTGAAATTCTCTGAAAGTCTGCCATGCCTCACAGTTTCATCTATCACCGGAACGAGCCTGCCTAGTAATAGCGACTCGTAGATGATTGGATTTTTCTGCTTGTCATCGGGAATGATGATAACCTTGAACAGTCCCATCTTCTCCAGTTGTATTTTAACCAATGCAGCCTTAACCCGGAAGGATGTACCTCCCTCGATAGTCTGAATGCTGCCAAAGTCTAATCCCCAGGAAAACGGCTTGCAGGAACGTTGCAGTGCTTCGTTCCAGATATATTGAGCCGTTTCTTCGTTGTTAATATTGATTATTTCCATAGGATCTACGGGATATAAGTGTTATTTACAACTGTCTTATAATGCCTGTACCCGCTAGAATCTGCTTCTGGGATTCGTACCTTCTTCCATACAAAAGTCCACCAACCCGAATGTTTCGGGTTGGGTTTGTCGTTCATAAGCATATCAACTGTAGCCTTATGCAAAGGAAAACAGTAAGTCAATGCACGTCTTTTACTACCCTCGCTGAGACTGTTCCAGTATTTGAGGGTCATTTTCTTCGTTTTTGCCATAATAATTACTTTTTGTTCTTCTTGTTTACTTTCCAGATCTTCCTAGCAATCTTTATGATAATCTCCAGAATTGAAGGAAATGGGTCACACAGAATAGTTTTCACCATAATCTTTATTTGTCTATTACTTGTTTAACTTGATAGAAATAGCACCAGTGGCCATTGTCCAGATCAATCACTCCATGATGCCTTTTTACGTTGCAAGAGTTAACTGGGCGGCCAGATTTCTCACCTTCACGGCAAATTTGAATCTCTTCAACTTTACCTGTCAATACTTCTCCTCCGAATAAGTAATGGCGGATCTTATCACCAACGCTAACTTTCATACGGCATCCTCCTTCAGCTTTGTTGCATATTTTGTATAGACATACTCTTCAAGGATGCTACGAATTACTCGCTGTTTGCTTCCTTCGCTATATGTGAAATAGTAGTGACGATCATTTCCGTATCTGTCACCCCTTACCACACTACCAGTAAATTCTCCACGTTTTATGAAGTCTGCTACTAGTTCGGATGTGTTACAATCTGTATTTTCAAGTTGAAAATATACGTCTAAGAAGAGTTTGCCACGGATTAATTCGACAGCCTCAATAGTGCTGTTCCATGAGTTACCTCTCTGTCTGCCCCTACTGATGTAAAGGCGTTTGTTGCGGCTCTTATACCTGTTCGTACCTGCTTCCTTAACAATACGTTTGATGGTTGCAAGTGTCACGTTCATCAGTTCGTTGGGATCTAGTTTCTCTATAATCTCCAACTTCTTCTTCGGAGCATATCTCTTGAAAAGCTCCACATTAATGTTTGTTGCCATAATCATTTGGTTTTATCCTACGACGATGATGTTATGGATGTTAGGCTCTGCATTGTCGCCTATCAATCCAGTAAAACCATCAACGTTTTCGGGGGTTATTACTG
>Ga0310695_10012318_pt1 | contig 12010 bp, 7 predicted proteins | sample RumenRJG_04DNA_FD_203882 | JGI IMG/M metagenome (GOLD analysis project Ga0310695, IMG submission 203882) | Bovine rumen microbial communities from Lethbridge, Alberta, Canada - RJG_04 (v2) (version 2) | ecosystem: Host-associated > Mammals > Digestive system > Stomach > Rumen | place: Canada... | reverse complement strand
GCCCTGCCAGCTTTTGTTCGGCATCCAGTAGTCCTTGATCATCTCCGCCTGACCGGGGTAGTGCTTCTCGAAGATCTCCCGGTAAAGCAGGGATTCCTTCGTGAAGGGCGGACAGTGGGAAAATGCCTTCCGCTTTTCTTCAAACTCTTCGTCGGAATAGAGCCCCTCGGCGTATTCCTTCAGATCGTCCACCATCGAGTGCCCCACCGCGTCCGAGAACGCCGCCTTTTCCCGCCATAGGATCTCGTCCGGCAGCCAGTTCCCCTCGGCGAAGGCCCGGCGCAGGAGGTATTTTCCCTTGCCGTACCGGTTCATCTTCATCTCCGGATCGAGGGACATGACGTATTTCACGAAATCCAGATCCCCGAACGGTACCCGGGCCTCGAGGGAGTTCACCGAAATGCACCGGTCCGCCCGGAGCACGTCGTACATGTAGAGTTCCCGGATCCGCTTCTCCGCCTCCGCCTGAAACGCCGCGGCATCGGGGGCGAAATCGGTGTACTTGTAGCCGAAGAGCTCGTCGGAGATCTCCCCGGTGAGGAGCACCCGGATGTCCGTGGTCTCATGGATCGCTTTGCACACGAGGTACATTCCCATGCTGGCGCGGATCGTCGTGATGTCCCAGGTTCCGAGCAGAGCGATCACCCTTTCGAGGGACGCGAGCACTTCTTCCCGGGTCATGATCACCTCGGTGTGCTCGCTGCCGATGAAGTCCGCGGCCTGCCGGGCGTATTTCAGGTCGATGGCGTCCCCCTCCATGCCGATGGCGAAGGTGCGGATCGGGTGCGCGCTCTTCCTTTGCGCGATGGCGCAGACCAGGGAGGAGTCGAGCCCGCCCGAGAGCAGGAACCCGACCTTCACGTCCGCGACAAGGCGTTTTTCCACCCCGGCCACGAGCTTTTCCCGGATATTCCGGCATACGGTGTCAAGGTCGTCCCGGATGAGCCGCCCGGGCTTTGCGATATCGCAGTAGGGGACAAATTCCCCGTTTTTCCAATAGCATCCCGGCGGGAAGGGGATCACCCGCTCCGTCAGCCCCACGAGGTTTTTCGCTTCCGACGCGAAGAGGATCTTCCCGTCCCTGCCGTATCCGTAAAACAGGGGCCGGATGCCGATGGGATCCCGCGCGGCGATGAACTCCTTCGTCCGCCCGTCCCAGATCACGCAGGCGAATTCCGCGTCGAGCAGGGAGAACATGCGGGTCCCGTATTCGAACCAGAGGGGGAGGAGGATCTCGCAGTCCGAATCGCTCTCAAACGTGTATCCCTTTGCCGAGAGCTGTTCTCTCAGCGCGCCGAAGCCGTAGATCTCCCCGTTGCAGACCGCGAGGGAGCCGTCCCGCTCGAAGGGCTGCATCCCCTCCGGGGTGAGTCCCATGATGGCGAGACGGTGGAAGGCCATGCGGATGCCGTCCTTTTCGAGGATCCGGGAATCGTCCGGTCCCCGGGATTTCGTGCGGTCAAATCCCCCGAGGAACGCCTCCGGGCAGGCGGAACTCTGATGACAGGTCATGATGGAACACATGAATTTACGTCCTCACTGAATAGATTGTGCAGCGCAGAGTTATGAATCTGCTGCGCAAATGTTCAGGGTTATGATCGCTTCGCAAGTGATGATTCGCTGCGCGAAGCCGGGAAAGACACGGCGTTTCACTCTCACCCAGCGTGCCGGAGGCACTCATCCCTTGCCGCAGGCAATCATACCTGTAAACGCGCGGAGCGTTCATCACTCCTTTTACTCCACATCCTGCAGGGCGTCGTAGCCTTCTTCGCCCGTGCGCACCTTCACGACATTCTCGACGTCGTAGACGAAGATCTTGCCGTCTCCGATGTGCCCGGTGTAGAGGACCTTTTTCGCCGTCTCGATCACCGCGCGGACCGGGATCTTCGACACCACGATATCCATCTGCACCTTCGGGAGCAGCGTCGCTTCGACCGCCACGCCGCGGTAGTATTCCGTCCGCCCCTTCTGCTGTCCGCAGCCGAGGACGTGGGAGACCGTCATGCCGGTGATGCCGAGGTCGGTCATGGCGTTCTTCAGCGATTCGAACCGGCTCTCCTTGCAGATGATCTCGATCTTCGTGAACTTCGGCCGTCCTTCCTCAAACGAGGGGACGCGATGCACCGGAACGGCCTCAGCCGGCGGGGTATCCCCCGAAACGACGACAGGCGCGGATTCGCTTTCAAGACTGGAGGTATCGGGGGACATGGCGAATCCGGCGTAAGCGGTGAGAAGCCCGTGCTCCGAAACGTCGAGGCCCTGGATCTCGTCCGCGGGATCGGCCCGGAGTCCGACGGTCTTTTTGAGGACGAAGAAGACGACGGTGATGACAAGAGCCACATAGGCCGCCACGGTCACGACGCCGAGAGCCTGCACGCCGAGGAAATGAAATCCGCCGCCGTAGAAAACGCCTTTTTCCGTGGAAACGCCCGTCGCGAAGAAGCCCGTGAGGATCGTGCCCAGCGCGCCGCAGATCCCGTGTACGGAAATCGCGCCAACCGGGTCGTCGATCTTTGCGACCTTATCGAAGAACTCCACGGAGAAGACGATCACCGCGCCGAAGATCAGCCCCATGACCGCCGCCCCAACCGGGGAGACCGCGTCGCATCCCGCCGTGATCCCGACCAGGCCCGCCAGCGCCGCGTTGTAGGTCATGGAGACATCGGGCTTCTTGTAGCGGATCCACGTCACCGCCAGCGTCGTGCAGCAGGCGACGGCGGCGCAGAGATTGGTGTTGAAGAAGACGAGTCCCGCGGAAACGACCAGCTCGTCCGAATCCATCCCGACGGTGGACGCGCCGTTGAATCCGAACCAGCAGAACCAGAGGATGAACACGCCGAGGGCTGCGACGGTCAGATTGTGGCCGAGGATCGCCTTCGGTTTGCCGTCCCGGCCGTACTTGCCGATGCGCGGTCCGAGGATCGCCGCACCGATGCAGGCGCAGACGCCGCCGACCATGTGGACGCAGGTCGAACCCGCAAAATCGTGGAATCCGAGTTCCGCGAGCCAGCCGCCGCCCCAGATCCAGTGCCCGGAGATGGGGTAGATGAAGAGCGAGATGCAGAGGGAATAGATGCAGTATGCCGAGAACTTGGTCCTCTCCGCCATGGCCCCGGACACGATGGTCGCGGAGGTCGCGCAGAAGACGGTCTGGAAGATGGCAAACGCCCAGAGCGGAACGCCCGCTGGGAGGATGTGCCCGTAATCGCCCAGGATGAAGGGATCGATCCGCCCGAAGAGAGCCGTTCCCGATCCGAACATGATGCCGAAGCCCACCAGCCAGAACGCCGGGGTGCCGATGCAGAAATCCATGAGGTTCTTCATGAGGATGTTTCCGGTGTTCTTGGCTCGGGTGAATCCGGCCTCGCACATGGAAAACCCGGCCTGCATGAAGAAGACGAGGGCCGCGCCGAGCAGGACCCAGATGGTGTTGACGGAGGAATATGTCATGGTAAGCGGTACCTTTCAGAAATCTGTAGTTATGGATTTGCTGCGCAAATGATTCGAGTTATGATTGCTTCGCAAGTGATGATTCGCTGCGCGAAGCTGGGAAAGACGTGGCGTTTCACTCTCACCCAGCGTGCCGGAGGCATTCATCACTTGCCGCAGGCAATCATACCTGTAAACGCGCGGAGCGTTCTTCACTTCAATTCAGTTTACACTGAAAAGCAGTTCGCCGTAGGTCGGGAAGGGCCAGTATTCCGCGGAGGTGACGGTCTCCGCCTCGTCGCAGAGAGCGCGCAGAGCCCTCATGGCCGAGATCACCGTGTCCCGGATGGCGAAGGACTGGGGACCGGTCTCGGCGATCTCCCGGGCGGCGTCCGCTGCTTTTTCCAGCTCGTCCACCCGCTCTTCGATCCCGTCGGCCAGAGCGGAGAGCTTTTCGGCCGTTCCGATCTCGTACCGGCAGGCCAGACCCGGGGACACGGCCTTTTTCGCCGCCGCATCCGAAGCCAGGACCGCCGCGTACTTCCCGACCGCCGGAAGGATCTGCCTTCTCGTCATGTCGATCATGGTGTTCGCTTCGATCAGCACGGTCTTGCAGTAGTTTTCGAGCATGATCTCGTATCGGGATCTCAGCTCTTCGACGGTGAAGACGCCGTGGGAGGTGAGCATTTTGACGTTCTTCTCGGACAGAAGCTCCGGGAAGCAGTCGGGCGTCGTGCGGTAGTTCGGGAGCCCCCGGACTTCGGTCGCCTCCCTGATCCACGCGTCGTCGTAGCCGTTTCCGTTGAAGAGGATCCGGCGGTGGGAGGAGATGACGTCCCGGATCAGCGCGTGCAGGGTCTCTTCAAAGTCCTCCGCGCCTTCGAGCCGATCGGCGAACTGTTTCAGGCTCTCGGCCACCGCGGCGTTGAGCATGATGTTCGCGCAGGCGATGGAGTTGGAGGAGCCGAGCATACGGAATTCGAATTTGTTGCCGGTGAAGGCGAAGGGGGAAGTCCGGTTGCGGTCCGTGGCGTCCCGGCTGAACTTCGGGAGCACGTCGACCCCCAGCTTCATGACGGTCTTCTCCGCCGCGCTGTACGGTCTGTCCGCTTCGATGGCGTCGAGGATCGCGGTCAGCTCGTCGCCGAGGAACATCGACACCACGGCGGGCGGGGCCTCGTTCGCGCCGAGACGGTGATCGTTTCCGGCCGTCGCCACGGAGATCCGGAGCAGATCGGCGTAGTCGTCCACCGCCTGGATGACGGCGCAGAGGAAGGTCAGAAACTGTGCGTTCTCATAGGGCGTCTCGCCGGGGGAAAGAAGGTTGATCCCCGTGTCCGTTCCGATCGACCAGTTGTTGTGCTTGCCGGAGCCGTTCACTCCCGCGAAGGGTTTTTCGTGGAGCAGGCAGACGAGCCCGTGCTTTGCCGCAACCTTCTGCATGATCTCCATCGTGAGCTGGTTGTGGTCCGTGGCGATGTTGGTGGTGGTATAGATCGGCGCGAGCTCGTGCTGGGCGGGGGCGACCTCGTTGTGTTCGGTTTTCGCGAGGATCCCGAGCTTCCAGAGTTCCTCGTTCAGCTCCTCCATATAGGCGGCGACTCTCGGCTTGATCGCGCCGAAATAGTGGTCGTCCATCTCCTGGCCCTTCGGCGGTCTCGTTCCGAAGAGGGTCCGGCCGGTGAACCGCAGATCGGGCCGCTGTTCGTAGAGCTTCCGGTCGATGAGGAAATACTCCTGTTCCGGTCCCACGGAGGTGGTGACGCGCCTGACGTCCGTGTTCCCGAAGAGCCGGAGAATCCGCAGAGCCTCCCGGTTGATCGCCTCCATCGAGCGGAGCAGGGGCGTCTTCTTGTCCAGCGCGTGTCCGCCGTAGGAGCAGAATGCCGTCGGGATGCAGAGGGTCTTTCCCTTGATGAAGGCGTAGGAGGTGGGATCCCAGGCGGTGTAGCCCCTCGCTTCAAAGGTGGCTCTCAGACCGCCCGAGGGGAAGGAGGAGGCGTCCGGCTCGCCCTTGATGAGTTCCTTGCCGGAGAATTCCATGATGACCCCGCCGTCGGGAGCCTTTGCGATGAAGCTGTCGTGCTTCTCCGCCGTGATGCCGGTGAGCGGCTGGAACCAGTGGGTGAAGTGCGTCGCTCCGCGTTCGACAGCCCAGTCCTTCATCGCCTCTGCGACAGCGTTCGCGACGCCGATATCGAGCTCCGCGCCTTCGTCGATGGTCTTGCGCAGGGAGGCGTAGACCTTCGCGCTGAGTACCGCTTTCATGACTCTGTCGTCGAATACCATGCTGCCGAATGTATCCGTCAGGTTTTTCATGTTCCGCTCCTTCCGCCCCTTGGTTCGGGCTGTAAAATGAAAGAAAGGCAGTGCATCCCCCGGTGAGCGGGAAAGACGCCGTTGCCTTTTCTGCATAAATATGTGGACCCATCAAAGAAGAAAGCGCCTCTGCGAAAAACCTCCGCAAAGACGCCGTTGCCCTTGATGGCATGATTATACACCGGACGGTGCGAATTGTCAAGGGGGTCTCTTTCGCCGGATTGCACAAAATTATGCCGGGATCCTCTGCATAAATTTTCGATTTTTATGCACACTCCTCCCTTGACAGCCGCGCGGGGGGTGTGCTATAATACGGGCAAATGAGCAAAGGCGTTCATTCCGTTTTTTCGGGATGGGCGCGTTTTTATTTTTCGGAGGAAGACCATGAAACTGGAAGGAGAGGTCAGGATCCCCTCGGGCTGCGCCATCGCCGCGGTGATCGACCGGGACGGCGGCCGGATCCCCGGGAATCTCACGGCCGAGGCCATGCGCCCCATGCACGAGCGCTCCAACGGTCTCGGCGGCGGCTTCGCGGGCTACGGGATCTACCCCGAATACCGGGATTTCTACGCCCTGCATTTCTTTTTCAACGACCGGACGGCGCGGAAGGACTGCGAGGCGTTTCTGAAGGAAAGGTTCGAGATCGTGAAATCCGAGCTGATCCCGACCCGCAAGATCCCCGCGGTCACGGACGAGCCGGTGATCTGGCGGTATTTCGTCGATCCGCTGAAATCCGTCCTTCTGTCCGAGCAGGTCGACGAGCGGGAATTCGTCGTGCGGACCGTCATGAAGATCAACACGGAAAACCGCGGCGGGTACGTCTTCTCCTCCGGAAAGAACATGGGCGCGTTCAAGGCGGTCGGCTATCCCGAGGACGTGGCAGAATTCTACCGTCTTGAAGAATATGAAGGCTACGCCTGGACCGCCCACGGTCGCTATCCCACGAACACCCCGGGCTGGTGGGGAGGAGCGCATCCCTTCACCCTCCTCGACTGGTCCGTCGTGCACAACGGGGAGATCTCCTCCTACGACGCCAACCGCCGGTGGATCGAGATGTTCGGCTACAAATGCACCCTCCAGACCGACACGGAGGTCATCACCTACATCATGGACTATCTGCTCCGGCGGCAGGGACTGACCCTCGAGGAGGCGGCGTCCGTCGTCGCGGCTCCCTTCTGGTCGTCCATCGAACGGGAAGCGGATCCCGGAAAGCGGGAAAAGCTGAGCTACCTGCGCACGGTCTTCCCCTCCCTGCTGGTCACCGGGCCGTTTTCCATCATCCTCGGCTTCGACGGCGGGCTGATGGCCCTGAACGACCGGCTGAAACTGCGGTCGATGGTGGTCGGGGAAAAGGGATCCCGGGTGTATATCGCCAGCGAAGAGGCCGCGATCCGCGCGATGGAGCCGGAGATCGAAACCGTCTTCGCACCCGCGGGAGGAGAACCCGTGATCGTGACCCTGAATCGGAAGGAAGGAGGCGAGGAGTAGTGGCGATCGCATATATCCAGCCGGAATTTGAAGTCGTACGGAACGACAGCCGCTGTATCGCCTGCCGGGTATGCGAGAGACAGTGCGCGAACGAGGTGCACCGGTTCGATGCGGACCGCGGTCTCATGCTCTCGGACGAGACGAAGTGCGTGGACTGCCAGCGGTGCGTGAGCCTCTGTCCGACAAGAGCCCTGAAGATCGTGAAGAACCCGAACGCCTTCCGGGAAAACGCCAACTGGCAGAGCGCGACAATTAAGGAGATCTACAAGCAGGCGTCCTCGGGCGGCGTGCTCCTCTCGTCCATGGGAAACCCGAATCCGCTCCCGGTGTACTGGGACAAGATCCTCATCAACGCGTCCCAGGTGACCAATCCCCCCATCGACCCGCTGAGAGAGCCGATGGAGACCCGGGTCTTCCTCGGAAAGAAGCCGGACAAAATCAGGCGCAGGCCGGACGGCTCCCTCGACACTTCCCTGCCGCCCCAGATCGGGCTTTCCATGCCCGTGATGTTCTCCGCCATGAGCTACGGGTCGATCTCCTACAACGCCCACGCGTCCCTCGCACGGGCGGCGGAAGAACTGGGGATCCTCTACAACACCGGCGAGGGCGGGCTTCACGAGGATTTTTACAAATACGGCGCAAACACCGTGGTTCAGGTGGCGTCCGGCCGGTTCGGGGTGCATGAAGATTACCTCGAAGCGGGGGCGGCCATCGAGATCAAGATGGGACAAGGCGCGAAGCCGGGGATCGGCGGCCATTTGCCCGGGGCGAAGATCGTGGGGGACGTCTCGAAGACCCGCATGATCCCCGAGGGTTCCGACGCCATCTCCCCCGCGCCGCACCACGATATCTATTCCATCGAGGATCTGAGGCAGCTCGTTCTGTCCCTGAAAGAGGCGACGGAATACAAAAAGCCGGTGATCGTCAAGGTCGCCGCGGTCCACAACATCGCCGCCATCGCCTCGGGTATCGCCCGGTCCGGAGCGGATATCATCGCCATCGACGGCTTCCGGGGCGGTACGGGCGCGGCTCCCACCCGCATCCGGGACAACGTGGGCATTCCCGTCGAGCTTGCCCTCGCTTCCGTGGACAGAAGACTGCGGGACGAGGGGATCCGGGGGGACGTGTCGCTGGTGGTCGGCGGGAGCATCCGGTCGGCTGCGGACGTCGTGAAAGCGGTCGCTCTCGGCGCGGACGCCTGCTACATCGCCACGGCAGCACTGCTCGCTCTCGGCTGTCACCTCTGCCGGACCTGTCAGACCGGGCGGTGCAACTGGGGAATCGCCACCCAGAGGCCGGAGCTGGTGAAGCGGCTCAACCCCGACGTCGGTTCGGAGCGGCTCGTCAACCTCATGACGGCCTGGCGGCACGAGATCATGGAACTCATGGGCGGCATGGGGATCAACTCCGTCGAAGCCCTCCGCGGCAACCGCCTCATGCTCCGGGGCGTCGGGATGACGGAAAAGGAACTCGGGATCCTCGGGATCGCCCACGCGGGGGAATGAAGGATGAAAAGAGTATACGTCAACGAAGAGTGGTGCCTCGGCTGCCATCTCTGCGAATATAACTGCGCCTTCGCCAATTCCGGGAAGTCCGACATGGCCTCCGCGCTCAAGGGGAAGCCGATCTTCCCGCGGATCCACGTCGAAGGGGACGAGCGGGTGACCTACGCCGTCTCCTGCCGCCACTGTTCCGATCCGCTCTGCGTGAAGTCCTGCATCGCCGGGGCGCTTTCCCGGGGCGAGGACGGCGTGATCCGGATCGAGAAGACCCGGTGCGTGGGATGCTTCACCTGCGTCCTCGTCTGTCCCTACGGCGCGCTCGCTCCGTCGGAGGAAGGCGTGATGCAGAAATGCGAGCTGTGTCTCTCGAACGCTTCCGGGGAACCGGCCTGCGTCAGGGGATGCCCGAACCGCGCGATCGTCTACGAGGAGAGGTAAATCATGGAAAACTACGTCATCATCGGCAACGGGACGGCGGCGGTCTCCTGCATCGAAGGGATCCGCTCGGTGGACGCGGGATCGCCTCTCACCGTGATCTCCGCCGAAAAATACCCCGCCTACTGCCGCCCGCTGATCTCCTACGCCCTCGAAGGAAAGGCAAAGCCCGGGAACATGGACCAGCGTCCGGCGGATTTCTATGAGAAAAACGGATGTGAAGTCCTGTACGGGAAAAAGGCCGCGGGGATCGATCCGGGAAAAAAGACCGTGACGCTGGAGGACGGCTCGTCCCTGCCCTACACAAAGCTCTGCATCGCGGCGGGATCCTCCCCCTTCGTCCCTCCCATGACGGGGCTGGACACGGTGGAGAAGAAGTTTTCCTTCATGACGATGGACGACATGCTCGCGCTGGACGCCGCGGTCACCCAAGACAGCAACGTGCTGATCGTCGGGGCTGGGCTGATCGGGCTGAAATGCGCGGAGGGTCTGGCGGACCGGGTCCATAGCGTCACGGTGTGCGATCTGGCTCCCCGGGTCCTGTCCAGCATTCTCGACGGGGAAGGCGCGGCTCTGATGCAGGCAAAGCTGGAGGAGCACGGGATGTCCTTCCTGCTCGGCGACACTGCCGACCGGTTCGAGAGGGACCGCGCCGTCATGAAGAGCGGAAAAACGGTCGGTTTCGACGTCCTCGTCCTGGCGGTGGGCGTGCGGGCCAACACCTCCCTCATCCGGGACATCGGCGGCCGGGTGAACCGGGGGATCGTCGTCGACACGCACATGCGCACGAGCATCCCGGATATCTACGCCGCCGGGGACTGCGCCGAAGGGTATGATGCCTCCCTCGGGGCGAACCGCGTCCTCGCCATCCTCCCGAACGCCCGGTTTCAGGGCGAATGCGCCGGGATCAACATGGCGGGCGGGGAGCGGACTCTCGACAACGCCGTCCCTCTCAATGCCATCGGCTTCTTCGGCCTGCACTGCCTGACGGCGGGAACGGCTCCCGAAGGCTGCGAAGTCCACGAAGAGCGCGGGCCGGGAAAAATCAAAAAGCTCTACACGAAGGAGGGGGTTCTCACGGGCTTTGCCCTCATCGGCTGCGAAGAGCGGGCCGGTATCTACACCTCGCTCATCCGGGAAAGGATCCCGCTCTGTTCGGTCGATTTCGAGCTTCTGAAGCGATCGGCGACCACGGCGGCCTTCTCAGGGAAGGAACGCAGACGGAAATTCGGAGGTGCGGTATGACGACGCTATACGCAAGGGAACTGGATCACCGCGCGCTGAACGAAGCGATCCGGCAGGCGGGAGACTCCGTCCGGATCACGGGATGCGCGGGACAGCGGTTCATCGGAGCGGGCATGAGCGGGGGGAGCATCGAGATCGTCGGGATCCCCGGCAACGCCCTCGGCGCCTACCTCAACGGCGCGGAAATCACGGTGAACGGCAACGCCCAGGACGCGGTGGGCGACACCATGAACGGCGGGCGGATCGTCGTCCGGGGTTCCATCGGCGACGCGGCGGGGTACGCCATGCGGGGCGGGGAGATCTATGTCCGGGACAACGCCGGTTACCGCGCCGGGATCCACATGAAGGAATACCGGGATAAAGTCCCCGTGATCGTGATCGGAGGATGCGCCGGGAGCTTTCTCGGGGAATATCAGGCGGGGGGCATGATCGTCGTGCTCGGTCTCAGCGCGGACGGCCGGGGGATCGTGGGAGACTTCCCCTGCACCGGGATGCACGGCGGCCGGATGTTTCTGCGGGGGGATTGCAGAGGGATCGTCTTCCCTCCCCAGGTCACGGCAAGGGAGGCAAGTGAAAAAGATCTCGAAGCGATCCGGGGCCCCGTCGGGGAGTTCGCCGCGCTCTTCGGGCTGGACGCCGCCGGACTGCTTGCCTCTCCCTATACCGTCGTCACGCCGGACAGCGCCAATCCCTACCGCCGGATGTATGTGGAAAACTGAATCCGTTCGCCGGATTGCATAAAGATCCGCCGCAGAGAACCGCCCGATTTCAGCGGCTTTGCGGCATTTTTCTCTTGACACGGGATGGTGAAGTGTGTATAATGAAAACAGATGAGCAAAGGCGTTCATTCCGAGAGTCAGGGAGTGGGCGCATTTTCTCTTTTTCCGGGGGATCAGCCCGGGTATCACGGTGAAAGAGGCGGCAAAATGAACTATACCGCAGACGAAGTCCTCGAATATGTCCGGGAGGAGGACGTGAAATTTATCCGGCTGGCGTTCTGCGACGTGACCGGAAAACAGAAAAACCTGTCCGTCATGCCGGACGAGCTGCCCCGGGTGTTCGAGGCGGGATGCCCCTTCTATCCGGCGTCGGTCCGGGGATATGAAGGCGCGGGCTCCCTGCTGCTGCACCCCGATCCGTCGACGCTGTCGGTGCTCCCCTGGCGTCCCGATCACGGCCGGGTGGTGCGGATGTATTCGACCGTCACGACTCCCGACGGAAAGCCCCATCCCGCGGACACGAGAAGCCTGCTGAAATCGGCGGTGGATCTGGCGGAAAAAGCGGGCGTGAGGTTCCGCTTCGGCGCGCAGCAGACCTTCTATCTCTTCAAACTGGACGGGGAGGGCAATCCCACAAAGGAACCCCACGACCGGGCGGGCTACATGGACATCGCGCCGGAAGACCGGGGGGAAAACGTGCGGCGGGAGATCTGCCTGACCCTCGAACAGATGGGGATCCGGCCGGAAAGCTCCTGCCACGAGGAAGGCCCCGGGCAGAACAAGATCGACTTCCGTTTTTCGGACGCCCTCGAAGCCGCGGACAACGCCATGACCTTCCGCACCGTCGTCCGCACGGCGGCGAACCGGAACGGA
>Ga0310695_10012317_pt1 | contig 12010 bp, 13 predicted proteins | sample RumenRJG_04DNA_FD_203882 | JGI IMG/M metagenome (GOLD analysis project Ga0310695, IMG submission 203882) | Bovine rumen microbial communities from Lethbridge, Alberta, Canada - RJG_04 (v2) (version 2) | ecosystem: Host-associated > Mammals > Digestive system > Stomach > Rumen | place: Canada... | reverse complement strand
CGGAGATCGAAAAGGAACGCGGGTATTCCTTCATTCTGCTGATGGTCACCGATGTACTGCTGGGCGGAACCTATCTCCTTTACCAGGGTCCGGATGACATCATCCGCAACGCCTTCCAGATGGAGCCGAAGGATAACATGATTTTCCTTCCAGGCGTCATGTCACGTAAAAAACAGATCATCCCCATGCTCACAGATATGTGGGGCTAAATCAGGCAAAACGGGACGGTTTCCAAAGGCTCAAATAGGGATCCGGAGGAAACCGTCAAATACGATAGTCCCTCGTATAAACAAACGCAAATCTTCCCCCTGTGACTAATATCACATTGACTGTGCTGGGTACTTCCCAGATTTTCTGAAATTTTCTTTGGAAATCCACTTGCATAATGGCATTATTCTTGCACAATATAAATTGGAGACAGGAGAGATGAGAAAAAATACAATGCTGCTTTTGAGCGGCTTTCTATTATTTATCTGTGGGTGCAGGCGTTCCCAGTTCAAAGGGGAAGAATATGTCCACTATGTTCCTCCGACACTTGTTGCCACTGCAGTCAACACACCCACTGTTAATCCCATCATTCCGTTACCGACCGCTGTTGGACTCAATTGCAAATCTTATCTGACCTATCTGGATGACGTAACCGTCCCTGATGGGACGACCTTTGTTCCCGGCGATGAAATCATCAAAACCTGGGCTGTTCGAAATGACGGGAACTGCGCATGGAACGACAAATACTCCCTTCGCTATACCGACGGGAGCGCAATGGAAGCAAACAGCAGACAGGAGCTTCCGCCGCTGGAACCCGGTGAGGAAGGGGAAGTTACAGTAGTTTTCTACGCCCCGGAAAACGTCGGCAGCTACTATAGCAGTTGGCAAGCATACGACGCACAGGGTGAACCGTTTGGGGACAATATTTATATGGAAATATATGTTGATCCCTACTACACTAAGGATGAAACACAGGAAGAATCAAACTATGGAGAAGAACAATACTATTATGGCTACTACTAAAATTATGATTTATGCCCTCTTTACAGCATTGCTGGTAATGACAGTGCCCCTTTCTGCCTCAGCACAATCTATGGTTCCCGATGATTTTGACTGGAGTATTTATTATCAGGATTGGGACAATGAGTGGAACAATTGGGGCAATCCCCCCTCTACCTATGATCCATATTCACAGGATCCTATCACATATGATTGGTACGGGGAAACGCACACGCTGTATCCCATGTACCCAACATATCCGACATACCCCACATATCCCACATCCCCGACACCGGTTCCGCAGAATGATTTCAGTTCAAATGATTACGTACCTCAACCAACTTATCCGGATCAGACAAACTGGAATGATGACGGTTGGTCCCGTCCGAACCCCGACAGTGACGGCTGGTTTTATCAGATGGTACAGGGATGGTATGATGATTTTGAAAACTGGACAGGCAACACGCAGGGACTTCCTGAGTCTGCCTTTGTCGATGGTTTCGTGGGATATCAGCAGTCCTACAACCTGGATTGCGAAGCACGGTCTGCAGTTGATCTGGCTTCCTGGTTTGGGACCAATGTCAATCACAGTGAATTCCTCTACAACCTGCCGAAATCCGATGACCCGAACGAAGGATTTGTCGGCAGCTGGACTGATGCCCGCGGGCACATTCCTCCCGCTTCTTACGGAGTTTACCAGGAACCGATCGCAGCGCTGCTTCGCAATTACGGACTTAATGCAGTCGGCGTTTATGCCTATACACAAGACGCTCTGAAGGGTCAGATCGCGGCAGGAAAACCGGTCATGGTCTGGGTCGTCGGCAATGTTGAAATCGGCTATTCCGTCCCGTACACACCCGCCTCTACCGGCCATACGACCTATGTCGTCCCCTACCAGCATACCGTAGTGGTGACCGGTTATGACAAGGACAATGTTTATATCCAGGATGGCGGTCTGCGTTACTCCCGTGACTGGAATACCTTCCTGGTTTCCTGGGGCGTTCTCGGCAACCGCGCAGTCTATATCAATTAAAAAATCTTTTCAGAATCAACAAAGCGTCAACAGCAAGGTTCAGCCAAGTCAGGCAGACAATTGAACCCGCTGCTGACGCTTTTTTATTGTTAAAATTATCTGTATTTGTTTTTTCCCATCATGGTAAAATTAAAGCAGAGGACAAGACAATGAACATTGATAAAAACGAACCGGTAAGCATAAATCAATTTATCAGCTCAGAGAAAAAGCCTGATTACATTCCTTTGACAAATGATTTGCTCTTCCATATGGTTTTCACAAAAAACCGGAACGCTTTGACGAGTTTGCTCAGTTGTTTATTGAATATACCGGAACAAGACATCCTCAAGATCGATATATTAAATCCAATGCAATATAATGAGGATTTTGACATGAACCTCACTGTCCTTGATCTTAAATTGCATTTGAATGAGCAGAAATTTATCCTTGTTGAAATGCAGGTCAGAAAATTCCTGAATTGGACAGAAAGAACATTGGTTTATGCCTGTCGTCAGATTGCTGATCAGGATAAAGGAAATTCATTTGAATACGGTTTACTGCAGCCCGTCATTCAAATTGCAATCATGGACCATACTTTGTTTCCGGATCATAAAAGATTTTTTGCAAAGTATATGCTAAAGGATGAAGAAGCTTACCAATATACAGATAAACTGCAGTTTCTGGTTTTAGACCTCACAGCCATGACGTCTGCAAATGAGCAGGAAAAAGAGCAGGGATTAGTCGAATGGGCTAACGCATTTAAAGCCCAGGACTGGGCTGCTGTGAGTAAAATCGAAAATAACGGTGTAAAGGAGGCATTGAAAACCATGGAAATGATTCTCTCCAACCCAACGGAAAGGCAATTACTGGAAGACAGACACAGAGCAGAAGTTGACCGCCGCAGTATTCTTTCAGCCGAAAGAGCTCAGGCCCGGAATGAAGGAATAGCCCAAGGGATGGCTCAGGGGATGATGAAAGGTCAAATTCTACAGTCAATCAGGATGTACCGCCGGCTTGCCAACTATAATAATCTTCAAATTCGGGATGCCATTATAAACGAATTCCATCTTTCCGAAGCAGAGGCAGAAAAATATCTGTCCGAAGCACCTCTTTCGTAATTTTATCGGAACGCCGCTCTACTATATCCACCCTCATAAAAAGGCGGCGATATGTTCAAAACTCTGATATAATTTCAACGTTCGGAGAGGTGGCAGAGTGGATGATTGCGCACGTCTCGAAAATGTGTTTACCCGCGAGGGTAACGGGGGTTCGAATCCCTTCCTCTCCGCTGATTACAAAAGGCTCGCTTTCCGGTGAGCCTTTTTCTTTCCCTCCAACTATGGAAAAAAATCGCTTTTTTTGCTATACTCAATAGCAGAAGAAATGGAGGAATTATGGCAGTCAAAATTTTGGAAGAATCGATCACGTTTGAAGCTTTTATAGACCATGAAGACGCCGGTTTTGAAGATGACGTCTGTCTGCGTTTTACCGAAACCTGTCCTGAGGAAGAGAAGATTTTCTACGGCGGGGAGAACAACCTGTATGTGACCCGCGATCAGGCACGTAAGATCGCTATGGAAATACTCAAGGCACTGGAAGACTGAAATGAACAAAAGCGGCGAGGGCATAGCACATCCCAACATTGCATTTATCAAATATTGGGGAAACCGGGACGATGGACTGCGTCTCCCCGCAAACGGGTCCATCTCCATGAACCTGGGGACACTTTATACCCACACATATGTTGAATTCCGTGCCGAACTTCACGCTGATACCCTAACGATCAGCGGTAAGAAAATCAGCGGAGCCGCGCTCAGCCGTGCTGCCTCCTTTATGGATCAGGTACGCAGACTGGCTCCGGAGATCGGTTACGCGGAAATTGTCAGCGAAAATAATTTTCCGATGGGAGCGGGCATTGCTTCATCAGCGGCAGCTTTCGCCGCACTGGCGATGGCTGCGGACAAAGCTGCGGGCCTGAACCTTAAAGAAAGTGACCTTTCACGCCTTGCCCGGTTGGGATCCGGTTCAGCCTGCAGGTCCATTCCTGACGGCTTCTGCGAATGGGCCTGCGGCAGCAGCGGTGAAGATTCCTATGCCGTTTCCATCGCGCCATCTACCCATTGGGAACTGATGGATCTGATCGCCGTCATCAGTGGGGAACACAAAAAGGTAGGCTCCACTGCTGGACATTCCGCTGCCTTCACCAGCCCTTTTCAGAACGAACGGGTACGAACCGCACCCGAACGGCTGAACAAATGCAGGCAAGCTATTCTGGACAAAGATTTTGCCGCGCTCGCAGCTGTCAGTGAGCAGGACATGATCATGATGCACAGTGTGATGATGACACAGGCTCAACCGCTGTATTATTGGGAAGGAGCTTCCATCCGTGTCATCAAATCAGTCCGGGATTGGCGTGAGGACGGCCTCTCATGTTTTGCCACGCTGGATGCAGGGCCCAATGTCCATGTGATCTGCCCGAAAGAAGAAATGCAAACAGTCCGGGAACAACTGGAAAAGATAAGCGGGATCCGGGAAATCATTGTGTCAGGTCCCGGCGGAAAGGCTCAAGCGGTATGACGATTCAGGTATTAGCAGATGAAGTTGCTTCTCAAATTGCGGCAGGTGAGGTGATCGAGCGTCCGGCTTCGGTCGTGAAAGAACTGATCGAAAATGCGATTGACGCGGGAGCACAGAAAATCGTTGTCCACATCGAATCAGCCGGAAAAAAGCTGATCGAGATCATCGATGATGGCTGCGGGATACCCGCGGATGAGCTGGAGACGGCAGTCAAACGGCATGCCACATCCAAGCTGCGTACAGCTGATGACCTGTTCCACATCCGCACCCTGGGATTCCGCGGGGAGGCACTGGCAGCTGCCGGATCTGTTTCCCGCATGACCATAACGACCCGCACCGCGGACAGTGAAACCGGTCATCGCATCGTTGTGGATGGCGGTTTTGTGACATCCAACAAACCGGTGGGGGCACCTTTCGGTACCACGATCATGATCGAGGATCTTTTTTACAATGTTCCCGCACGGCTCAAATTCCTCAAAAGCGATACGACAGAACGGAATCAGATCGAAACCCTGATTTCCCGTTACGCTCTGGCCTATCCCGATATCCGCTGGCAGCTGATCAATGAAACAAAAACAGTCCTGCAGACGACCGGAAACGGCAACTACCGCGAAATTCTTGCCGCCATTTACGGGCTGGATATCGCCAAGCAATTCATCGAAGTCGAGCTGGATGAGGAAGGGCTGACCATATTCGGTTTTATCTCTCCGGTCGGACTGACACGTTCCAACCGGAAAGAAATGAATTATTTTGTTAACGGCCGCTGGGTCCAGGAACAGGCGCTGAATGCATCTGTTCAGCGGGCATATCAGACATTGATTATGGTAGGACGATTTCCGATCATTGCTCTGTTTATCTCCGTGGATCCGGAAGATGTAGATGTGAACGTCCATCCTGCCAAAGCCGAAGTCCGGTTCAGAAACCCGGATCGCATCATCGGCGGTGTCCATCGGGCAGTCCGCAGAGGTCTGGTCACTCAATCCCCTGTACCCGAACTCAACACACCGACAGCCTGGCCTTCATACAAGCAGGAAACACCACCTCCATTTGACCCAAACGGACAGGGTATCCCCTCTTCACTGCCATTATGGCGTTCCAACCTGGAAAACGATCCGGGAACTGTCACAACAGCAGCTCCGGTTTCTGCACCGGAGGAAAATACAGACAACAGCGTTCCGGCACGTCCCGCAGCAGCAGTCTATCAGCCCTTTATGCCGCAGCCGGGTGCGCACGATACGAACAAGGCACAAGCACCGGCATTTCAGCCTGTAACGAACACCCCATCTCCGACACCACCCGCCCCGGCACCATTTTTCCCCATCCTGCGCTGGATCGGGCAGATCGGCTCGACTTATATTCTTGCCGAAGGCCCGGACGGTCTCTACCTGATTGATCAGCACGCGGCACATGAGCGGATCCTTTATGAAAAAATGCTTGATGCCGAAGCCAATGGTACCGTCACATCACAAGCGCTTCTGGAACCGGCAGTTGTACAGTTGCCCCCCTGGCAAGCTTCCGCGTTGGAAGAAAATATGCCCATTCTCAGCCGCCTTGGTTTTGAGATAGAGGAATTCGGCCCTAATGCCTTCCGCGTAATTGCCATGCCAACAATCTTTGAAAAAGGGGCACCGGCAGCCGCTATCGCCGCGGTCGTCGAGGATATTGAAAATGATAACGTGCCGATGCAGGGGCTGACTTCCGAAAAGGTTGCATCCTATGTCTGCAAACGCATGGCTGTGAAGGCCGGACAGACCCTGACCGCGGATGAACAGCGGGCTTTGATACAAGATCTGGAAAAGTGCCGTTCCCCGCGGACTTGTCCTCACGGCCGGCCTACCATGATCCATTTGAGCATCGACTTGCTGGAAAAGCAGTTCGGCAGAAAAGGCGCGTTCTGAAATGATCACTTCCGCTCAGAATAAAAAAATACAGGAAGTCCGCCGGCTGGCATCCAAACGGAAAGAACGGGAAGCAGCCGGGCTTTACATTGCCGAAGGGATCCGTCTGGTAGAGGAAGCCCTGAATCATGCCGCTGAATGTGCCCACCTGCTCTGGTGTGCACCGCTTTCCAAACGAGCAGAGAAGCTGGTCAATGCCTTTGCGGATGCCGGTGTTCCTGCAGAGGAGATAACTCCGCAGCTGATGGACTCCATCGCAGGAACGGATACACCGCAGGGAGTTTTAGCGGTAATGCGAATGAACCCATTACCGCTTCCGGAAAAGGCGGACTTTGTTGTCGTGGCTGACGGGATACAGGATCCGGGAAATCTCGGCACCCTGTTCCGCACGGCCGCAGCAGCGGGTGCTGATGCACTGCTGCTGATGCCCGGATGTGCAGATGAATTCAGCCCCAAGGTGATCCGCTCCGGGATGGGTACGCACTTCCGGCTGCCCTTCGCGCGCATGAATTGGGACGAGGCGGGTAAATGGCTGCACGGATTTCCTGACATGAAGATCCTGGCTGCTGATTCTGATGGCGGGATCTCCTGCTGGAAAACCGATCTCCGCGGAGCAACGGCATTGATCATCGGATCGGAGGCCAATGGCCCCTGTGAACAGGCACTTGACCTTGCTGATTCCAGGATCCTGATCCCCATGCCGGGAGAGATCGAATCGCTCAATGCCGGAATCGCCGCGGGCATACTGCTTTTTGAAGTGGTACGACAAAGAACAGCATCAAAATAGAGGACGGGATTTATGGATAACTGGATCAATTCTGCAGAAAAACTTTTTGGGATTCACCTGTCTGAGCCCCAGATTCAGCAATTCCGGACGTATGAAGCCCTGCTCCTGGAATGGAACAGCAAGATCAACCTGACTGCTGTACGGGACCCGGACGGAATACGCGTCAAACACTTTCTGGATTCACTTTCCTGTGTTCAGGCTTTAGGGGATATGAACGGAAAATCGCTGATCGATATCGGGACCGGCGCCGGTTTTCCGGGAATTCCGCTGCGCATTTTTTATCCTGAGATGAAACTGACCCTGGTAGATTCTGTCGGGAAAAAGGCAGATTTCTGCCGGTTGGTCTGCGATACACTCCATCTCAAAGGAGTAACTGTACTGAAAGACCGTTCCGAGGAGCTTGGCATCAGACGGGAAACAAGAGAGCTGTTTGATGCAGCCTCAGCCCGAGCTGTAGCCATAATGCCGGTTCTGTGTGAATATTTGCTCCCGCTTGTAAAAGTGGGAGGGATGATGCTGGCACAAAAAGGGGAAAGCGCACCGGAAGAGCTGAAATCTGCTGAAACAGCCATCCGCAAACTCGGCGGCGGTGAACCGGATCTGAAACAGGTCACGCTGCCCGGAGTGGAAGGTGAACGCTGGCTCGTCTGCATTCCGAAAATCAAACCCACCCCGGCAGGATACCCCCGGCGTACCGGGCTGCCGCTCAAAAAACCGCTCATCTGAGAGCGGTTTCTATTTTTTCATAGTCACTTCAACAGCGGCTTCCTTGAGTTCCAGATGTGTGAGCAGGTTCTTCAAACGGGGACGATTATAACGCTGCACAAGGATAAAAGGGATATTTCCGAAAATCACATAGATCAGGTACATCACGATCCCGCCGATCCCACTCCAGAGGTTCAGCAGATACAGACCGGCAATATTGAGCAGGTTGTGGATCACTTCCGCCGTGCAGGTTTCTCTGATCATTGTCCGGACAGTTTCTGCCGTGAAACCGATTTGTAATTTTTTCTGAGGCATCCATCTGCCGAGATATTTGCTGACATCGGGAATCCGTGCCTGCCAGTTTCGAATGTGCAGTTTCTCGTAAATTCTTCCTTCCAATTCCCAGGCACGGGAACGGAACAGATAACCATCCGGATCCGGATCCAGCTTCGAAATAAGTCGCCCAACCGGATATGCAGCTATTCCCAAAATCCCCATATAAAGAATACAGTTTACAAATCCCATAAGTTAATAATAACTGAAAATTCGGAAAAATCCGAGCAAGCATGAAAATTATCGTAAATATTTATAAAGCAAGCGTTCAGAAGACAGAGATTTTCACCTGCAAAAATGACCGGCACAAGAAGGCGGCACAGACTTAAACAATTGAAGGGCCTGAAAAGCCCTTCTTTCATCGATTATTTACATACAAACAACTAATAACAGCTGTCTCCGGCCGGACATACTACGGAGTCGGAAACCTGAAAATCAGCTGTCAGAATTTCCGGAATAACAGCAGAGGCAGACGCTGATGCGGCATTTTTCATCCCAAAGATCGGGGTCACATTGATCAGATCCGTAACACTGCGGTCGGCAAAAACCCATCCCGTAATGAAGAGGACTGAGAGGAAAATCGCGATGATCAGGGCGAACATCTGTTTATCTTTACACATAAATGCACCTCACAATGACCTTTTTACTATATCATAGTGCAAGTAAGATACCAAACAACAGGTGCAATAATACCTCTTTTTATAATTTAGTGGGAAAAGACCGGATAAAGAAGTGACAGACAGTATTTACAAATTCTTAAAGAATCACAGCCATGATTTTATTCAATATTTACGATAAACCTTAAAAGAAAAACGGCCTGCTCGGCCGTTTTTCTTTCAAATCAGATCTTTTTCCGCAGTGTCAGGATATTCTGACCGTTTTCCCTCCGGTACTGCATATCATCCATCGATTTCTTCACCATGTAAATGCCGAGCCCGCCGATTTCCCTTTCATCAGCGGAAAGCGTTACATCCGGATCCTGCTTTGCCAACGGATCGTAGGGGATCCCGTTATCACGGAATTCGATCACCGCGGTAAGCGGATCCTTTTCCATCCACATGGTGATTTCTGCCTCACCGCAGATATTTTCATAAGCATAGCTTGCGATATTGACAAAAATCTCTTCGATTGCCACATCCAGCTGCATCTGTGTCCGGAAAGGACAGTCGGCAGCTTCAAGGTGGCTGTCAACAAACGCCAGAACATGGTTCAGGTTTTCAACAGCCGCAGGAATTTGCAATTTATATTGTTCCGCAGCGGAACCCTGTTCCTGCATAGCTTTGGCGAATCCGGCATCATCAGACTGATTTGAGTCTGTGGACTTGCCGGGAAAATCACAGGAATGATCATTCAAATCATTGAGCATCTTTACCGCCTTTATATCGTTTGCCTATTTCAGTATCGCATCAGCAGCCCTGACACACCGGTGAACAAGATGCATATCAGAGACGTTCTTTCCGCTCAATATCCAGGAAATATTTATATGTATCGACCGTTAATTCACCGCAGGCTGCTTCATCACAGGCAATGATCGCGCCGTTATGAAGCTGGAGCGCGCTGCAGGTCCACTTCTGGCTTACGCCGCCTTCAACGGTGGCAGCCAGTGCACGAGCCTTGTTGTGTCCGGAAATCAGAACAAGAACCTCTTTGGAATCTGTGACTGTTCCGATTCCGACAGAGAGGGCTTTTGCCGGTACTTTTTCCGGGTCGTTTCCGAAGAAACGGGCGTTGACAATGCGCGTATCGGTCGTCAGATCCCGGACACCTGTGCGGGAGGAGAGGGAAGTAAAAGGTTCATTGAAAGCCAGATGTCCATCAACACCAATGCCGCCCATAAACAGATCGATACCACCGTAGGAAGCGATCTTTTCCTCATAGCGGGCGCATTCCCCTTCCGGGTCATCCGTCATACCGTTCAGAATATTGATATTTTCCGCGGGGATTTCAATATGATCAAACAGGTTTTCATGCATGAAATACCAGTAGCTCTGATCATTGTCCCGGGGCAGGCCGAGATATTCATCCATATTGAAAGTGACTACATTTTGGAAAGAAAGCTCTCCGCTTTTGTTCATGCGTACCAGTTCTTTGTAAACACCGATCGGGGAGGAACCGGTAGGCAGTCCCAAAACGAAAGGACGGTCTTCCTTGTGATTACGGATTTTTTCAGCGATATAATTTGCCGCCCAGAGGCTCATTTTTTCATAATTGTCCTGAATAACGACTCTCATTTCAGCTCCTTTCAGATAATATGTCCTTTTTCGCGAATGACATCGATCACTTCATCAACATATTTTTCACAGATTTCGTCAGATCCTGCCTCTACCATTACGCGGATCACAGGTTCCGTACCGGATTCACGGACCAGGATGCGGCCGTCGTTTCCCAAGGCCTTTCTGACTTTCTCAACAGCAGCCTGTACGTCCGGATCATTCTGTGCTTCCGGTTTGCTTTTCACCTTTACGTTTTTGAGTACCTGTGGATAGAAATGGACAGGGGCAGCCAGTTCGCTCATAGGCTTGTTTTTCGCCAGCATCACTTCCATCAGCTTCAGACTGGTAAGGATCCCATCGCCGGTAGTCGCATACTTGGAAAAGATGACATGTCCGGACTGTTCACCGCCGATACGATGTCCGTTTTTCACCATGTTTTCATAGACATATTTATCCCCGACTTTGGTCTGCTCATATTCGATTCCGACTGCGTCAAGCGCTTTGTAAAGGCCGAAATTGGACATGACCGTGGTGACGACCTTGTTGTTGAGCAGCTTGCCGCGTTCCTTCATATACAGGCCGTAAATATAAAGGATGTGGTCACCGGTCACGACATTTCCCTTCTCATCCACACACAGGCAGCGATCCGCGTCACCGTCATAGGCAAACCCGATGTTCAGTCCGTTTTCCACTACAAATTTCTGCAGGTGTTCGATATGAGTCGATCCGCAGTCGAGGTTGATGTTCAGTCCGTCCGGTTCTGCGTTGATAACATACGTTTTTGCGCCGATCGCGTCAAATACGCTCTTGGCAATTGCCCAGGCGGAGCCATTCGCAGCATCAATGCCGACCCTGACGTTTTTAAAACTGTAGCGGGAAAGACCGATCAGATAACCGATGTAGCGGTTGCGTCCTGCCGCATAGTCCACAGTACGGCCGATCTCATCACGTTCGGCCAAAGGAATTTCAACGCCGCCGTCAAGATATTCTTCGATGCGCAGCAGTGTTTCCTCATCCATCTTTTCACCGTTGCTGTTGACGATCTTGATGCCGTTATCATAAAAGGGATTGTGAGATGCAGAGATCATGATCCCGCAGTCAAAATCATCCGTCCGGGCGATATAGGACACAGACGGCGTAGTTGTCACATGCATGATATAGGCATCAGCACCCGATGCGGTCAGACCCGTACACAGGGCATATTCAAACATATAGCTGGAGCGGCGGGTATCCTTGCCGATCACAACCATTGCTTTTTTATTCAATCTTTTTCCGTAATACCAACCAAGAAAACGGCCGATTTTCACAGCATGATCAAACGTCAATTCTTTGTTGGCCTCGCCGCGAAACCCATCGGTTCCAAAATATTTTCCCATAAATTTTAAACACTCCTGAAAATAACAATTACTCTTTCAGATTATATCCCATTCTAACATAATTTCAGAATTACATTCTGAAAAATATAGCGGGCTACATTTATTCGGAGCGTATCTTCATA
>Ga0310695_10012315_pt1 | contig 12010 bp, 9 predicted proteins | sample RumenRJG_04DNA_FD_203882 | JGI IMG/M metagenome (GOLD analysis project Ga0310695, IMG submission 203882) | Bovine rumen microbial communities from Lethbridge, Alberta, Canada - RJG_04 (v2) (version 2) | ecosystem: Host-associated > Mammals > Digestive system > Stomach > Rumen | place: Canada... | reverse complement strand
TCGGCCTGGTACAAAAACCAAAGGCTCTCAAAATCTTTACTGCTATATACCATTTGTCTTTCTTAAAACGAGTCCAAAGGTATCATTTTCCCATTTCATGCACAATACGTCAAAATTGACAGCTTACGATTTCTCAAATGTTGCCTAAGAATGTCCCTGCCTTGAGGTAAGAGAATCCTACGATTTTTGAATTTGGATTTGCTGATAAAAATTGATACAATGCTTAACACAACATACCCATCAGTTTGATTTAATAAAGCTGGGGCTTTATTGCCATACAATACTTATTAGATGTTATTACCAATAATAGCCGCAATTTTCTTTCTAAAACCTTGAGCAACTATTGCTACATCAAAATTAGACTTAGCATTAATATAATTACAATGAGCTATTTCTTTTAATTCGTCAATACTATTCAAAGCATTAATTAATGAAGAAGTCACTTTCTTATCTATCATTTCATCAGAACCATTATCGCCTATAACCAAAGAAGGATTAACTTTAGAAATAAGTTTGAATGAGGCAACCTCTGCAGGGCCAAAAGCAATAATTGGCTTAGCATAACTCATATACTCAGGAATCTTTGTAGAAACCGATAGTCTTGTTAATTTTCTCATTTTATCTTCGATTGATTCAACATGAAGAAAAATATCGGTTCCATGCATAGCTCTTTTTAATTCTTCGCCTGAAACGCCGTTAAAATATGATATTTCCATGTTGCTCAACATGGATTCCATATTATCTGATATAGGACTAAATGAGTAGATATTAATTTTAACCCTTTTAGTAAGATATTTGCTTATATATTTATCCAAAAATGATTTGAAACGAATTATTTCATGTAGTCTACCTAGTCCTAACCCGCCAAAATAAGCAATTGAAATTACACTACCTTCTATATTATAATTAGGTTCTTTTAAAGGAACATCAACAACGTTCATTATAGGGGAAAACGGTTTTTTATAATAATCCGTATATACATCAGACATCATAGAGCCTATAGCAAATAAGAGACGGGAATTATTAACAGTCTTCTTATAAAAGACTCTTAACAACCTGTTGTAAATGCTATCTTCAGGGTTTATGATATAATCATCAGTAAAATATGTAACCAAAGGCAGTTTAAGCTTCTTTGAAAGGCTTACAGCAATCTGATGAGAAAAGATAGCATCCCCTCCTACATAGAAAATAATATTAGGTCTCTGTAAAACTAACCAATCTCTAAGTCCCCCATTATACCACGAAGATGCTCCCCATATAGCAGATCTCATAAATCTAGTGAAATCGTTTACCTTAACTTTTCTTTTTTTATTGGAATTTATATTCCCATTAAATGGGACATATGATGTTCCACACTTACCCCTTCGAATTATGGAGTGAAAAGCATTATTGTCTGTTATTAAATAATATTGGTCACACCGTGCCATATCAGGATAACCGATAGGTGTGAAATATAATTGACATAATTCCTCTTTACTAAATGCAGAAAAGATTGAAGATAAGGTTTTGCCATTATTGTGGGTAATAGAGAACGAATTGTGGCTAATTACTAATACTTTCATAGAAATTTACTGCTATTTATTTGCAAAGCCCTTGTAGAGCCGCAATGAAAGACAAAAATTAAAAAAAGTCCATATACAGAATCTATCGTGGGCTCAAATGAGCATGCTATCAAAATAGTTATTGAAATAGAAAACATGTAATGTCGTAAAATTTGAGGAATAATCTTTAGATTCTGGATTTTTACAACATTTATAAAATGAGAAAAGCTTAATACAAAAAGGATTACTCCATTTATCCAACCTGCATGCAAGAAACAATCGAGCCACATATTGTGCGCCCAGGTGGAAAGATAGTTCTCAGAAACTAGCATGCCTGTTTCTGTACCCAAAGGAGATATTGGTATTAATTCTAAAGCATCCTGCCAACGTCCCATTCTTCCGCCAAGGTCCCTTCCATCAAATTCATTCCTTTCTGAAAAAGATTGATATATTATATCAAAATAAAATGTTTGTGAAAGAATCACAAACAATATAAAAATAAAGAAAGATAGTGTTGAAATAATTACTATTCTTCTTGCACCATGAAGAGCGCTTATATATTGTAATAAAGAAAATGATATTACAGCAAATGCCACCACCAAAGACCCGCGTGTCAAAAGATATAACATAGCCAAAAGAGAAATAACACCAAATCCAACGGCTACATATTTAATCAATGTCTCTAAGTGGTTATTTACTCTTTCGAAAAGCAATCCTAGACCTGCTATTAATACACATAAATATAAACCATATAAAGTAGCAGTATACGAATTGTTCCCTTTTTCATCCGTAATAATTCTATCGTCTGATATTAAGCCCCCATTGCGCATAGAATCAATTATAGAAAACAATTCTCTACCAGAAAAACAAATAAACAAAAGTAAATAGGAAAAACAAATAATATACCCATTTGTGCAATATTTTGTAGCTAAATACTTCCCCATCATATAGCAGATCATGGGATAGAAAAAAAGCCAATCAAGATTTCTTTTTGTTGCCATATATGGATGCAAATATGACACCATCAAATATAATATTCCAAATAGCAACCAGAAAATTGCATCATTATCTATCTTAGCCTTTATTGGTAATATAAATATTAGAGGTGCCATTGCGTATAGGCAATATGCATCAAAAAAGAAATGGGACAATCCAAAACAAAAAAGGAATAATATAACAAACTCCCGCCTTAGAAACGCCCCTATTGAAAGTACATTTTTGTTGCTCAAATATGTTGCTTTTCCCATCATTTACCGATTTGTGTTCTCTATTATTTTTATAATATTTCTTTTCTTATAAATAAACCTAGGAAGATGATATAAAAAAAGGGAGGGGAAAAAGTTACTACGTGTAACCATGTAGCAATAATTTAATAATCTTTCCTTAACAGTACGATTTCTAAAATCAGGATGAGATTTTTTCATCAACTCAATATTATATTTTTCACATAGAACATTCTGTATACGATGAAGTTTCTGTAAATAAGGCATATATAAATGCTCTATAATAAAATAATCTTTCCTTTTTTTCCAACTACCAACAGCATGAATATCTACCAAATTTTTATCAATATAAAAAATAGACTCGTAATGACAACACAAAAGTATATCACGCCTACCATAACGCGAAACAAAAAAGGTATTATTATCATTCCGAATAATATCATAGGTCGTAATATTCCATGGGGCAAGGCCTAACCCTATATGTTCAGTACTAATGACAAAAGGATAATCTTCAACCCAGAAATCCAAATATTTCTGATCACCCCAATATCGGCCTTTTCCTTCTTTTATAGTACATTTATTCAAACATTGATATTTCCACAGATTTAATAAAGAACGACCATTAAAATCATTTTTAAAGGTATTAAATTCAACACAATATTTCCCAACTTTCCGCTCGCTTCGCTTTGCACTATAAGAATCAAAACGATGCTCTACCACTTGAACGGAGGCATCCTTATCTTTCATTTCGGTAATAATGACAGAAGGATCAGAATAAAAAAACATATCTGCATCAACATATGTACAATAAACGATGCTAAAACGAGTCATTATATAATCAATCAGCCAAGGAGTACATGTCCAACAATATTCACCTACACTTCTTAATGGCTTTACACTTAGTAATTCCTCATTCTCAAAATCTTTTAGGCATATTGGAATAACCTCCTGATAATTCAAATCACACAGAATATCATAACATCGGTCATCCATTGCTAGAATATAAAGATGCAAATCATTAGTTGTTCTAACTAATGATTCATATAAAGCTAATCCTTTATCAAGATAATATGAATTAAAGAGAGTACAAATATTCATTTATAGTCTAATATTAATTTTACGCAATAAATATGCTATCTTTGCCCGTAATCCAAGATTAGAAAGAAAAAAATCTTTAAAGCACTTTCTCCCTTGAATGTTCTCACCCTGTTTGCTATCAGGAAAATACGAAACTGGAGTAGGGCATATTTCGGTATAATACTTCATCTGGTTAATGCCCTCGCCATGAGTTGCACCAATTCCGTCCAGGCCATTTAGTTGAACTAAGGATTGATTTGGATAAAGAGTAAGCATATTATGAAGGAATGCAGATGCATACCAACAAACCGCCCATGAGTTCGCAACTCCCTTCTTCTGCCGTTTCAACATTGTATAATACCCATAGGAATAATCAAACTCGAATGTTTTGATTAATCTTCTTTTGGCAATTTCTTTATATAAATAATCCGCATCTGATGTGAAAACATTCCATGCTCTCAACCAAGTAGCCCATCCCCAGCAATCAGCTCCTTTTATAAAAAAAGTTTCTGGCAAGTCTAAAGACGTTGCTATTGGATACATGTATCCGTGAATTGAGGCAACATTTGCATCATTTTCATATCTTCGCAAGCCCTGATTCATATATCGTAAGAAAAAACGTGATACAGTCATGTCGTCCTCTAGCACTATAATAGAACCATATTTGTTAACAACCTCTGTAACTCCCGCCATAATATTCTTTGCAAGTCCAAAATTTGTATCTCTTTCTATTATTTTAACTGATTTAAATCCGCGTATACAATGTAAATAATTTCTCGTTTCTTTTACCTTATTGTAAGCTTTCGTGTTTTTGGGCGCATCAGAAAAAACAATCAGATCAGAAAACTTGGCTTCTTCATTTTCCAACAAGGAATTAATAGTAAGCTCTGTATTCTTTTTCCTACAATATGTAAATACAACTATTGGAGCATATCCTTTATTGTCTTTTTCCATATCTTACAAAATCAGAAGAGGCATTGTTGTAAAATTGCTTTATATTACTAACATTTTTTAAAAATATTTATAATATTGATTTTATACAAAGAAACTATTCAAATAACTAACAACTTTTTTTGCTTCTTTTTCAGATATTACCTGATTCATCGGTATTGACAACTCCTGAGCGTGAATCATTTCTGTTATAGTATAACTAAGCTTATTCAACTCTTTGTAACATTCCTGTTTATGAGGTGGTATAGGATAGTGTATCAAAGTTTGGATGCCATTATCTGTTAGATATTTCTGTAATTCATCGCGATGCACACAGAAAATTGGGTACTGATGATAAACATTGTTCTCGTCAGGAATACGCTTCGGAAGCGTTATCAGAGGGTTGTTGATATGTTCATAATAATAATCTGCTAATTTCTGGCGTTTCTTGTTATCTTCATCTAAATATTTTAATTTAACATCAAGAACAGCGGCGTCTAATTCTGACATGCGACTGTTTAGACCTACGTATTTAAACACATATTTCTTCTGACTTCCATAGTTTGCCAAAGCTCGGATTACCTCAGCCAATTTTACATCATTGGTTGTTACAGCACCGGCATCGCCGAAAGCACCAAGGTTTTTGCCAGGATAGAAACTGTGTGCAGCTGAATCACCAAGCGCCCCCGTTTTTACTCCTTTCCAGGCACAACCATGGCTCTGGGCGCAGTCTTCCATTAACTTCAAACCATGTTTTTTGCAAATCTCTCCCAACTTATCATTGTAGGCAACACGGCCATAAAGGTGAACAATCATTATCCCTTTAGTCTTAGGTGTGATAACCTCCTCAATTTTGTCAACATCAATTTCAAGGTGATGCCAAGTGGGCTCCACCAGGACGGGGACAAGGTTGTTCTTCGTGATAGACAAAATAGTGGCTATATATGTGTTGGCGGGGACAATGATCTCATCACCATCCTGCATAATTCCCATTTCCTTATAACCTCTCATCAAGAGGTAGAGCGCATCTAATCCATTGGCTACTGCTATACACTGCTTAGTTCCAATATATTTTGCATAATTAGCCTCGAACTGCTTATTCTCATTACCCTGCAGAAACCAGCCAGAATCTATCACACGGTTTACTGCGGCCTTGTATTCATCACCATGTTCTGCGGTGATGGCCTGTAAGTCTAATAACTTTACCATATTATTGATTTCTTTTTTCTTCTAAATACTTCAGATAATCATCATAGTTACGGATATAGTCATCTGCATCATAGCCATGGCTGGCCAGTACTAAGCAAATGCTACCAGAAGAGAAGCCTTGCTCAGATGCCCAAATTCCAGGGGGTACATGTAAGCCCCAGAAAGGCCGGTTCAAAAGAACGGTTCGTTTATTGATACCATCATCCAAGACCACCTCAAAACTGCCGCTGGCAGCTATCAGAAACTGATGGCACTCTTTATGTGCATGTGCTCCACGGTCTTCACCGCCAGGAACATCGTAACTATAGAATACTCTATTGATTGGGAAAGGTACATGAATATTCTCATACATATATGTTAGATTCCCCTCGGTATCATGCATCTTGTTCAGTTCACACAAAGAGCAGTCAAACACACTTCTCCCTTTATCAAGCAGATTTCGACCTAATGGGCTATTCAATTTCACGGATGTCTTTGCATCAGAAATCGTAGGTATTTTTGATACATCTTTTCTCCAAGTAATGTATTCATCATAGTCTGAGATGTAGTCCTTCTCATTATATTCGGTTGAGGAAAGAACCAATGCCAAGGAGTTTGTAGAAAAGTTGGACATAGTACGCCACATTCCTTTAGGGACATACAGACCAAAGTACGATCTGTTTAGTTGAAAAGTTTTTTTCTCCATTCCATCATCTACGACCACATCAAAGCTACCAGAAAGAGCTACGATAAACTCTTCTGTTTCAAAGTATGCATGTCCACCTCTGTCGAATCCACCTGGTACGTCGTATACCCAATGTACCCTCTTAATCTCAAATGGTATTTGTTTTATTTGCTCAATAATGGAAAGATTCCCTCGAGGGTCTGCAATCTTGGGTAGAGAAAGCATCTTACAATCGGAAATTGTCATACAATATAAAAACTATAATTATTAATTATTCAACAAGGGACATAATACATATTAACAAAATCATTGCTAAAAATGGACGTTTTATTTACTAATACCTACAAGTACTCTTTTTTCTTTTTGTATAATTTCTGAACTTTTAATTTTAAATAATTTCTTTCGTTAGAGTTCAGCCCTATAAATAATATCAAAAGACATAAATAGACCATAAAAAATAATATTTTCAAGAAAGGAGAAATATTCACATCAACAAACGTGACAGGGCTAAATAATACAACCACTATCATCGAAGGTAAGTACGAATTCTTTACAAGTTTTTTGTAGTCAAAATTTAAAACGCTACTAAGTATTATCTGGACTGCGACCACTCTTATAAATGAAAATCCAATATATACCAATAATAGGCTATAGGCGGGCGCGCCAAGTTTCAAAACCACGAAACCAAAAACAACCGACAAAAGATTCAACATACTGGTTGTAATCTGATATGATTTAATTTCCCCACTCGCAAAAATCGCATTAGACAACCCATCATTAAAAGAAAGCAATAAGCAATCAATTATCATCAATTTTAAAAACATTGTAGAATAACTAGGAACTTGACCTAACCATAAATTTAATATCCATTCCGATGAGATTAAAAAAGGTGAAGAAGCGAATAGCATAAACAGAAAACCAAATTTAGTTGACATGGTTAGCAATTGGTCCATTCTTTTAAAATCATGTGCCGCATAACTTTTTGTTATTTGAGGAGACATCGGCTGCGTAACATTATGAGAAAACATATTAATGAATCCACCTATATTATTGGCTATTCCTAGTGCAGTATTCATTATCGTATTAAAAAATAAATTAATAATTATTGACGCACCCTGATTTTTTCCTATCATACATACAGCCCCTATTGAGACCCATATAGAAAAAAAGAAAATTTCTTTATACTTCTCCAAGTCCCTTACGAATTTAATCTTCACTATACTAATATAGTTTTTTTGACAATATATAACATATACAAATGTTGGTAAAGCAGTAAGAACTGCTAACGAAACCGAGTAAACTACCAATTTATTAATAAAATATATTGTCAAAAGGTAAGCTATTACAAGTTTTCCTATTTGAGAAATAACGTCTATAACACTAAACACAACAAACTTTTCTTTTGCAATTATCAAGGCATTGTATGGGACGCCTATAAAAGAAATTACAGCTCCAACTATTGAAATTATAAAAACCAATAAGGCAATTGATAAATCACCATCATAATTAATATAATTATAAATATACCATTTCCCAATAGGATATGCGACTAATATTGTAAGGATTGCAATAGATGCATGTATTATTAAATTAACATTAAATTGTACATTTGCATCATTAACATTTCCTTTTCCTATAGCTATTGCCATAAATCTTTGAGAAGACTTAATCATAATAGTATTAAATATTATTATGAAGGAAATTATTCCACCAAGCAAGGAATACAGGCCAAAATCAACAACCCCCAAAGCTTGCAATGCAAAACGAGTAGTAAACACAGAACAAAGTACTGTGATAATCATTTTTGCATATAAAACCAAAGAATTAACAACTATCGCTTTATTGGTATTTTCCATTTCCAAAAAACAATTTGTTTTCAAATTATTTCTCTTAAATCTCTTGATATTTTGTCCATGAATTCATACCTTTGTCCTTATCATTCCTTATTCTATCATCAAAAAGAGTAAGGAGGCCTCGTTGTGATTCGCAATTAAAGGTTCTGAGGATATGGTTCCATTACCTTTGAGTTCGGTCGGCTCAGAAACAACCTTTCAATTCCTTAAAAACCAGTGTTGATATTTCACATTTTACACGTCTGAATAAACATGTGGAAATTTACAGAAATCATATTAAAAATCAGAAAGAGCTATCGAAATCTTTGAGAAAGAGATGTTTAGTGTCTTTTTCGCTTAAGATTGCTTGAGATTTTGGGATTCGCCAGTTAATCTCTAATGAATCATCAAGTATAGATATGCCACCATCTGATTCGGGGTGATAAAACTTATCACACTTATACTGAAACACAGCCTCTGGGCTTAGCACAACAAAACCGTGGGCAAAACCTTTTGAAATTAACATTGCCAGATGATTATCCTCTGTTAATTCTATGGCTACGTGTTGACCATAGGTAGGGTGAACCTTTGCGAATATCCACAGCAACATCGAGTACAGCTCCCTTGACGCAGCGAACCAGTTTGCTTTGCGAAAATGGGGGACGTTGGAAATGAAGACCTCGCATGACACCATAAGAGGATTTACTCTCATTGTCTTGGACAAAGGTTATAGTATGTCCAAGAATAGGAGTGACTTTTTCGTCGAACTCTCGCTGAGAGAAGTTCTCAAAGAAATAACCTCTCTTATCACCAAATACCTTTGGTTCTATTATGAGGACTCCTTACTATTGCTGTCTTTATAACGTTCATGTTTTTACTTTTTGGTTAATCCGGGGCGGATTAACCGAAATTACCATTCAGTCATTTGAATACATCCAATGACGTCACGACTCGACAAAGCCTGAAAGTACACTCTCGCCTCTGTTCTCGCTGCTCCGTCATTTCGACTAAGCGCAGCGCATGGAGAGATCTCAGAGATCCCTCGACGTTGCTCGGGATGACAAGAAGGGGCTCAGGATGACATGGGAAAAGGATCGAGAGGATTTTATTTGGATTTTATTTGGTAGTTTCGGATATTATTCGTATTTTTGCCACAGAAAGACGTGGGTTAGGTGCTGACCTTCCTTTGTTTTTTGAAGGCAAAATGAATCTTAAAACTATCTAACGCGTTGATTGCTAATATGTTGTACCTATGCGTTAGGAATGGAGGTTTTGTGGTGATTTCAAATTGCAAGGATGGATTTTGGAGGCATAACCATCAACAGTGGCTTGTCATATTGTTGGGACTTTATTTTATTTAATCCAAAATATTTATTATACAATGAAAATTGCAGTAGCAGGAACCGGCTATGTCGGTATGAGTATCGCCACTTTATTGGCGCAACATAATCACGTAACAGCTGTTGACGTAATACCAGAGAAGGTTGAGAAGATAAACAAACGTATCAGTCCTATTCAGGATGAGTATATTGAGAAGTATCTGGCTGAGAAGGAACTTGATTTGACGGCAACGCTGGATGGTAAGGCAGCCTATAAGGATGCTGACTATGTTGTGATTGCGGCTCCGACGAATTATGACCCGCAGAAGAATTTCTTCGACACGCATCATATCGAGGATGTGATTGACCTCGTGTTAAGTGTGAATCCCGATGCAGTGATGGTCATTAAAAGTACTATCCCTGTAGGGTATTGCCGTTCTCTGTATGTAAAGTATGCGCTGAAGTTCTTGACTGATCCAGAGTTGAAAGGAAGGAAGTTTAACTTGCTGTTCTCGCCAGAGTTTCTGCGTGAGAGCAAGGCACTGTATGACAACCTTTATCCCTCACGTATTATTGTGGGCTATCCGAAGATATTGCCTACTGATAGGAGCAGAAAGTGGGATGAGGAGAATGCTGCTATTACGGCGATAGGTAATCCTGAGGCAGAGGAGAAGGCAAAGACTTTTGCCGGGCTTCTCCTTGAAGGAGCCATTGGTCCCTCTAAGGACTCACATGAGGCGGTAGAAAATTTCTCACTCTTTACTCTTCACTCTTCACTTGACAAGGGTATACCTTGTCTTCTTATGGGTATGACTGAGGCTGAAGCTGTGAAGCTGTTTGCAAACACATACCTGGCTCTGCGTGTGAGCTATTTCAATGAGCTGGATACCTATGCAGAGGTGAAGGGACTCGACAGTCAGGCTATCATATCTGGTGTAGGTTTGGATCCTCGTATCGGAACACATTACAATAATCCTTCATTTGGATATGGTGGTTACTGTTTGCCCAAGGATACTAAGCAGTTGCTGGCCAACTATGCAGATGTGCCCCAGAACATGATGACCGCCATCGTGGAGAGTAATCGCACCCGTAAGGACTTCATTGCTGATGAGGTGCTGCGCAAAGCAGGCTACTATACGGCCAACAGCGACTGGAATGAGAGTGCAGAGAAGGAAGTGACTATTGGTGTGTTCCGCTTGACGATGAAGTCTAATTCGGATAACTTCCGCCAGAGTGCTATTCAAGGCATCATGAAGCGCGTAAAGGCTAAGGGTGCCAATATTATCATCTATGAGCCTACGCTGAAGGATGGTGAAACGTTCTTTGGGTCGAAGATTGTGAACAACCTCGATGAGTTCAAGAAGCAGAGCGATGCCATCATTGCTAATCGCTACGACGAGACACTGGATGATGTTCAGGAGAAGGTCTATACAAGAGACATTTTTAAGAGAGACTGATAGAAAATTGAAAAATGAAGACCATATTAGTTACAGGAAGTGCTGGATTTATTGGCTCGAACTTGGTGCTACGCTTGTTTAAGGAACAGAGCGAGGGTACTATTGTAGGCTTGGATAATCTGAATGATTATTATGATCCGACACTGAAAGATTATCGCCTCAGTGAGATTGAGAAGGCTAAACCAGCGGGAATTGAATATGAGTTCGTTAAGGGTGATTTAGCTGACAAGGCACTAATTGATGGACTGTTTGAGAAGTACCACTTTGATGTGGTGGTGAATCTGGCCGCTCAGGCTGGCGTGCGCTATAGTATCACCAATCCTGATGCGTATATTCAGAGCAATATGATAGGCTTCTATAACATCTTAGAGGCTTGTAGACATTATCCTGTAGAGCATTTGGTATATGCTTCTTCAAGTTCTGTCTATGGTGGCAATAAAAAGGTGCCATTTAGCACGGATGACCGTGTGGATAATCCCGTGTCGCTCTACGCAGCCACCAAGAAGAGCAACGAGCTGTTTGCTCACTGCTATTCAAAGTTGTATGACATCCCCACAACAGGCTTGCGCTTCTTTACAGTATATGGTCCTGCTGGTCGTCCCGATATGGCATACTTTGGCTTTACTAACAAACTGCTGAAGGGCGAGACCATCCAGATATTTAACTACGGCAACTGCCGCCGTGACTTTACCTATGTTGATGATATCGTAGAAGGCGTGTATCGTGTGATGCAAGGTGCTCCAGAGCGCAAGAAGGGT
>Ga0310695_10012313_pt1 | contig 12011 bp, 9 predicted proteins | sample RumenRJG_04DNA_FD_203882 | JGI IMG/M metagenome (GOLD analysis project Ga0310695, IMG submission 203882) | Bovine rumen microbial communities from Lethbridge, Alberta, Canada - RJG_04 (v2) (version 2) | ecosystem: Host-associated > Mammals > Digestive system > Stomach > Rumen | place: Canada... | reverse complement strand
AACGCCGCAGAGCACGTCGAATGAAATCCAGAGCCCCCAGGGCGTCTCATCCGTGAGGTGCGTGACGTACTGAAAGCCCGTCAAAAGCCGCACGACGGCGACGCAGGCCATGAGCCCCGCGAGGCACAGCAGTACGATGCGCGCCGGTGTCACCGTGAAATCCCAGCCGAGGATGCGGTAGCAGCGATAGAGGTTCAACTTTTTCATATCATGCCATCCCCTTCCCCATGATTGCCCGCTTCACGCGTTTCTTCCTCGGGCGTGGGCGGCTTCGGCGGGTCATTCTTGTGCTTCTTGTAGTAGCGCCACGAAATCGCCGCGAGGAAGAGGCCCCAGGCCGCCGCGAGGAACGGCACTTTCGAAAGGTAGGCGTGCGTGTACGTCGAAGGCGGGATGTCTTCGAAATCCGTCTTGAAGCCGAGCTCCTCGAATGGCTGGTCGGAAATGTAGAGCCATTCCGTGCCGCCGAGCTCCTTCTCGCCATAGACGTGGTTGATGTAGCGATGGTCTTTCTCGATGATGGCATGCGCTTTCGTGAGCAGTTCGTCGCGGCCGCCGAACGTCAGCGCCCCGGTCGGGCACGCGCTGACGCAGGCGGGCGCGTCGCCGTCTTTGAGGCGAGAGGCGCAGAGCTGGCACTTCGTGACGAGCGGCAGCGGCTCGTCCCACTGGTAGCGCGGAATCTCGAACGGGCATGCCAGCATGCAGTAACGGCAGCCGACGCAGAGTTCCGGGATGTAGACGACGGCATGCGTCTCAGGATCGACGCGCAGCGCTTTCGAGAAGCACGCCGACGCGCACGACGGTTCGAGACAGTGCATGCACTGCTTCTTGACAAAACGCGTATAGCCCTTGCCGTTCGGCGCTTCGACGCGCTTGCGCTGGATCACGGTCCATGTGTCGTCGTCGAGGTCTTTCTCCTCCTTCTGCTTGCGGCTCTTCTTCTTTCCATAGGGGAGCTTGTTCCAGAGCTTGCAGGCCACGGAACAGCTCTCGCATCCGATGCATTTCGTGATGTCAACGAGGACAGCCATGATGTTCCCTCCCTGTCAGGCCTTTGCCGGTTGCGATTTTGGCGCCTTGGGCGGCGTGTTCGGCGCATGCTGCGTCTCGGCGTCAAAAATCTTCTCGCTCTGATCCACGAACGACGTATGCAGGTATTTCTCGGCGCGCTCGCTGAGCGGCTGGCCATAAAATTCCTTGTAGAGCGTCTGGATTTCGGCGTTCTCGTGGCTTGCGCGCTTCTTCGCGCCGCGGTCTTCCTGGTAGAGCGCCGCGATGCGCCGCTGCCGCATGTCCTCGCTCGAAGCGAACTGGCTCTTCGGCTGGCCGCCGCCGCCGATGCAGCCGCCCGGGCAGGCCATGAACTCGATGAACTGCCAGCGGCTGCCCTGCCCCGCGCGGATGGCGTCGAGCACCTTGCGCCCCGAGGCCATGCCGTTGACGACCGCGACGCTAACCGTACCGACGCCCGGCACACTCGCCTGCGCCTCCTTGACCGACGTCAGGCCTCGCACAGCTTTCCATTCAAGCAGGTTCGCAGGCGGCGCCTGATGCGTCGCGAAATAGTAGAGCGAGCGCACGGACGCCTCCGCAACGCCGCCCGTCGCGCCGAAGATGCGGCCTGCACCCGTGCTTTCGCCAAGGATCGAATCGTAGTCCGCATTGTCGAGGCTCTCGAAGTCGATGCCTTTTTTCTTCAACAGGAGTGCGAGCTCGCGCGTCGTCAGCACGTAGTCAACGTCCTGCAATCCGTCGTGGCCGAGCTCCTTGCGGAGCGCCTCACCTTTCTTCGCCGTGCACGGCATGATCGAGACCGTGACGATGTTCTTCGGGTCGAGCCCTTTCTTCTCGGCATAATACGATTTGACCGTCGCGCCCATCATGGCGGCTGGCGACTTGCAGGTCGAGAGATGCTTCATGAGGTCGGGATAGAACAGCTCGCAGAAGCGCACCCAGCCAGGGCAGCACGACGTGAAATGCGGCAGCACGTCCTTCTTCTGCGTCAGGCGCACGAGCGCCTCGCTCGCCTCCTCCATGATCGTCATGTCCGCCGACATGCAGGTGTCGAAGACGGCATCGAAGCCGAGCGCCCGGAGCGCCGCGACCTGCTTGCCGCTGACGATCGAGCCCGGCGCCATGCCGAACTCCTCGCCAAGCGAGACCTTCGTCGCCGGTGCCGTCTGCACGACGACGAACTTGCTGTCATCGTCGAGCGCCGCCTCGACCTGGTCCACGGCCGGACGCTCGTGAATCGCGCCCGTCGGGCACCACATCGTGCACTGGCCGCAGCCGATGCAGGCCGTCTCGTCCTTCAGCGGCAGCGGATAGTAGCCGTGGACGCCGATGACATTGTGGCACGCCTCGATGCACTGGCCGCAGAGAATGCACTTCTCATCGTCGCGCATGATGGACGGATTCTTCGGCGAAATCGCGACGCGGCCCTTCAGGTGCGCGGGGAAATCGCCCCGGCCCTGGTACTGGTCCGGCATCCAGCCGTCGCCGCCCTCATCTTTCTGTTCTGACGCACAGCCCGAAGCCAGCACACCGAGACCGAAAAGGCTCGTGCCCGACGCCAGCTTCAGGAAATCCCTGCGAGAGATCTTTCGCGCCATATCCCTCATCCTCTCAAAATTACTTCTATTTATGATTCCCTAGTACGAAATAAATAATACGAATTGTGAGACAATTCATCCCACGGTTCTTATGATAACACACATTTCACAAGGATTTCCAGTAGAAAATATGAAATTTCATACGAAAAACGCAGAAAAACGAAACAATATCGCAAGTTTTGTGAATCGAACAAAAGATGTGTGAAAATTTCACACATTGCGGAAAATACGAGCGCCATTCAAACTTCAGCCTCCCTCTAGAGGGAGGGGGACCGCGGAGCGGTGGTGGGAGTAGTAGGGTGCTGAAGCCGAACTCAAATGCAAACATTCACGAAAGCAACAGGATTCTTCCAAGATTTGTCGAAATTCTTTCTAAAGATAAGGATATCGAAAGGAGATGGCACCATGCCTGCAAAACAATGGCGCACCTGCCGCCTCAACATCAATGGAACCTCGCGCAAGCTCTCCTACAGTGACGACGCCATCAAGAAGCTCTTCGAGCCGCTGCTGCGCCGCCTGACGGCACTCTGCCACCGGCTCGGCCGCCGCACCGTCGTCTACCTCGTCGCCCCGGCCGACACGGGCAAGACAACGCTCGCGCTCTTCCTCGAACGCCTCGCGCTCATGGGAGGCGCCTCCGGCATCGTGCCCATACAGCGCCTCGGCCTCGAAGGCTTCCAGCGCGCACCGAAGGAACTCGCCGCCGAACTCGACGCCGAGGGAAAGCCGCTCTCGCCCTATGGTCCGCAAGCCTACGACCTCGAAGCGCTGTCCGCGAAGCTCTCGGCGCTCGCATCCGGCCAGGACATCCGCTGGCCTGTCTACGATCGCGCGCGCCGCGAGATCGTGCCCGACATCACGCCTGTCCGCAAGCCCATCGTGATCGTCGAGGGCTGCTACCTTCTGCTCAAAAGCTACGGCTGGGAGAACCTTCGCAAGTTTGCCGACTACAGCGTCGCCATCATGGCGCAGCCCGGCAGCCTCGCCTCGCGCACGCAGCAGCGCCTCGCCGCCCGCGGCCTCACGCCGAAAGAAGCCGCCGAGCGCTATGAGAACGACTACCGCCCCGCCATCATGCAGGTCATGACGGGCTCGTGGCCCGCCGACGAGACGTGGATCTACAGCCCCGACGGCGACTACCAGCCGCAGCCCGACCGCCTGCAGCATTACCGCGCGAAGCAGAAGAGCACGCAGCAGGACTTCGATTCCGTCCGCCGCAAGGACGAGCCGATCTTCCGCGCCTACGAAGAACAGATGGCCTCTGGCCATGGCAAGACGTACGCCGTCGGCTATCAGAAAGGCCTCGAAACCGCCCGCCGCAACATCCTCCGCCGCCTCGCAAGTTCGAACGGCATGGGCCGCGAAGCGCTCAAGGAAACGTTCCACCTGACAGAAAAAGAGCTCCAGGACCTGCTGTCCTGAAGCTCTGCAATCTACTCCCCCGCCACATACGCTTGATACTGCTCTTCCGCATCCCGCTTCGCCTTGTCCCACTCCTTGTTGACCTGCTCGCCGATCAGCCGTTTCCCATCGACATCCGGATGCAGGCCGTCAAGCGCGAGCTCCGTCGGCAGGACGCCGTCGGGGCAGACGAACGCCGAAGCTGCATCGACGCACGCCTGGTCGCGGATGTAGCTGTTCACGCGTTCGAACCGCATCTGCCAGTCCGGCGCCGTCGGTTCGTCGAACACATGCGCGATGTTCCGCGGATTGATGGGCGGCAGCGTCAAAAAGATCGGCCGGATGCCGTTCGCGAGCGCGAGCACCTTCATGGCCTCGAGATCGCCGATGACATCGTCCGGGTCTTCGCCCGCGCGCAGGCTGTTCGTGCCCGTGAAAATCATCAAATACTTTGGATGAAACGGCAGGACGTCGCGCTCGAACCGCTCGCGCGTCATCGACGAGAGGTCGCCCGAAGACGACAAGTTGATGGCCGGAAAATCGAGATACGAGAGCCAGCTGAACTCGAAGTCAGCGGGGCTGAACGAATAATGGCCGCCGCCGTGGCTGATGCTGTCGCCGAGCACGGCGACCTCCCAGTTGTCCGATGGCTCGGCCCGCACCTCATGAAAATCTGACCACTGCCCGAACGGATAGCCCTCGGCATCCTCCGCGCGCACGCGCCACGAATACGTACCAATACGCGGCTCGCGGTCATAGATTTCCGTCACATCGGAGTGGAGCGTCGCGACCGGCGCGAGCTTTCCTGACGCCGCGACTTCCGGCGTGCCCGCATAGAGCTCGACCGTATAGCCCGACGCATTCGCGAGGCCGACCCAGTCATAGACGGGATAGAGAAGAGTCGAGCCATTTCCCTTGCCATACTCCGAAAAAATCACCGGCCGGTCGAGGTCTTTCTCCTTCTCCGACGTGTAGAGCGTCGCGAGCTTGCTGAACTTGCTGACCGGCTGCCCATCGAACCCGATGGAGCGCACGCGCCAGTAAATGGGCTGCTTGCCGAGATATTCCTCCGCAAATTCCCGCAGCGGCACATTGTAGTGGTTCGTGTAGACAGCGCGCGTGTGATAGATGCGATGGTTGACCTTCGCATCCGGATTGGAATAGAACTCGATTTCATAGACGACGGCCTGCGTGTCCTTGTCCCAGGAGAGCAGCGGCGCATACGCCGCCGGCTCTGCCTCCGTCGTCTCTCGAAGCCCCGTGAGCCCTTCGCCCACGGGGCTTTTCGCCTGCTCCGCGCGAGGCCCGGCATGCCAGCCGCATGCGACAGCCGCCACGACGAACACGAGCGCCGCCAGCACTGCCAGCCCCTTCTTCCGCGTCCCTTTCATCGGAATCACCTTGCTTTCGTTTCAATCATTTCATTCTCTCCATGATACCATATTCCCCAATCGTGCGCAAAACGACCTGCGCGACAGGATTTTCCCCCGCTGCCTCGAATAGACATATAGGAAACTACAGGGAGGCATCTTCATGGATCGACAAGCAAAGGCCGCGGCGGATTTCGCGGCGAAATGGGCGAGCGTCGGAGATGAAAAGCAGGACAGCCAGCGCTTCTGGATCGAGCTCTTGCAGAAAGTCTACGGCATCGACGATCCCGCAAGCTTCGTGCGCTTCGAGCAGCGCGTCAAGCTCTCGCACGTCAGCTACATCGACGTCGTCATCCCCGCCACGCACACCATCATCGAGCAGAAAAGTCTCGGCAAGGCGCTCGACGCACCAATCAAGCAGTCTGACGGCACATTCCTGAAACCCTTCGAGCAGGCGCAACGCTATGCGAGCCATCTGCCCTACTCCGAGCGGCCGCGCTGGATTGTCTCGTGCAACTTCTCCGACTTCCTCGTCTACGACATGGAACATCCGAACGCCGAGCCGCAGCACATCGCGCTCGCCGACCTCGGCAAAGAATATTACCGTCTCGCCTTCCTCGTCGACGTCGCCGACAGCCACGTCCAGAAGGAGCTCGACCTCTCCCGCGCCGCAGGCACGCTCGTCGGCAAAATCTATAATGCCCTGCTGCCCGCCTACGGGGCGCAGCCCACAGCAAAAGACCTCCAAGACCTCAACAAATTCATCGTGCGCCTCGTCTTCTGCTTCTACGCCGAAGACGCCGGGCTCTTCGGCCCGCACAACGCCTTCCAGCGCTGCATGGAAACATTCCGCGCCGAAAATTTTCGTCTCGCGCTCATCACGCTCTTCCGCGTGCTCGACCAGAAAGAAGACGAACGCGACCGCTTCCTCGACCCGAAATTTGCCGTATTCCCCTACGTCAATGGCAGTCTCTTCACCGAGGATGTGCCGATTCCTCCAATCGACGAGCCGACGCGCCGCCTGATTCTCGAGGACGGCTGCGGCTTTGACTGGAGCCAGATCAGCCCGACGATTTTCGGCAGCATTTTCGAAGGGACATTGAACCCCGAGACGCGCCGTCACGGCGGCATGCACTACACTTCACCAGAAAACATCCACAAAGTCATCGACCCTCTGTTCCTCGACGGCTACCGTGCCGAGTTCCGCGCGGCGATGGACGAAAAACAGCCGAAGCGACGCCTTGCACGGCTCCGCGCGCTCCAGGACGCGCTCGGACGCGGACGTTACTTTGACCCTGCCTGCGGCTCGGGCAATTTCCTGACGGAAGCCTATCTCTCGCTGCGCCGCCTCGAAAACGACATCCTGCGCGAGACACTGACGGCAGGCAGCGGCACGGGCGTGCTCGGTTTCGACTTCGGCGAGAGCAGCGAAAGCGACTTCGTCAAAGTCCGCATCCAGCAGTTCTACGGCATCGAAATCAACGACTTCGCCTGTGCCGTCGCAAAAACCGCGCTCTGGATTGCCGAGAGCCAGATGTTCCACGAAACGGAAGACATCATTCATCGCCAGATGGACTTCCTGCCGCTCAAGGCCAACAGCAACATCCACGAAGGCAACGCCCTGCAAATCGAATGGACAGACGTGCTCGCGCCCGGCGATGATGTCAAGATCATGGGGAATCCGCCGTTTGTGGGCGCTTCCATGATGTCTGCCGCGCAGAAGAAAGAAGCCGTCGCCATCTTTGGCAAAGGCCGCCGCACGAGCAGTATCGACTACGTCGGCGCGTGGTATTACAAAGCCGCCGCCTTCATGCAGGGCACGAGCATCACAGCCGCCTTCGTCTCGACGAACAGCATCACGCAGGGCGAACAAGTTGCCGCCATGTGGAAAAAGCTGCTCGAAATGTACCATGTGACAATTTCCTTCGCCTATCGCACGTTCCAATGGAGCAGCGAATCCTTCCACAAAGCCGCCGTACACTGCGTCATCATCGGCTTCACCTGCGGGGCGCCCGCCACAGAAAAATGGCTGTTCACGGACCAGCATCAAGTCGTCCAGGCGGAGAACATCAATCCCTACCTCGTCGATGCGCCCGACATCCTCATCGAGAGCCGCGGCAGCTCCATCTGTGGCGCAAAGCGCATGACAAAAGGAAACCAGCCAACCGATGGCGGCAACTTCATCCTCACGCCCGAAGAACGCGACCAGCTGCTCAAGGATGACCCAAGCGCCTCTGACCTCGTCCGCCGCTACGTTGGCTCGCGCGACTTCATCAATGGCACGCCCGTCCGCTACTGCCTCTGGCTCAAAGACGTGCCTCCGCATCGCTATGCGAAGAACAAGGAAATCATGCGCCGCCTCCAAGCCGTCAAGACCATGCGCGAGCAGAGCACGGCCGCGCCGACGCGCGCGTTCGCCGAAAAGCCCTATCTCTTTTTCTCGACACCGCAGACGGAGGGCAACTACCTCTGCATCCCCGAAGTTTCGTCATTCCGCCGCCGCTACATCCCGATTGGCTTCCTCGACCAGAGCATCATCGCGAGCAACAAGCTCCTAATTGTCCCCGGCGCCGACCTCTATGACTTCGGCGTGCTGTCTTCGAACGTCCACATGGCCTGGATGCGCCTGACGGCCGGACGTCTCAAGAGCGATTACCAGTATTCCGGTTCAAACGTCTACAATACATTCCCGTGGCCGACACCGACCGATGAGCAACGCCGCGCCATCACCGAAACCGCACAAGCCATCCTCGACGCCCGCGCCCAATATCCCGAAACCACGCTTGCCGACCTCTACGGCGACAACCGCTTCCTCTACCCCGCCCTCCTCGAAGCCCACCGCGCCAACGACCGCGCCGTCATGCGCGCCTACGGCTTTTCGCTGAAGATGACCGAGAGCGACTGCGTTGCCGAACTCATGAAACGGTACGAAGCGCTGGCGAAAAACGCATAAACTACATGCCCCCACATAGAACCATATCATGACCTTTGAAAGCCTTGGCCCCCTCTCAGAAGATAATGGCATGAAGTCAAGAGCCAGGCCCCCTCTAGAGGGAGGCTGAAGTTTGAATGACTTCATCGCTTAAAAGGAATCTGGCATATAAAAGTACAAATTTATAGATATAATTTAAGGTCAGATATTTTCATCTGACCTTTTCTTTTATTTAGAAATTGGATATTTTACTATCATCAGCATCGCGCTACAATGGGCTCATCAACCGAAGGGAGCGATTTGAATGGCAGAAAACAGTGCCAAGGATCAGTATGAACTCAACAAGCAGCTCGCGCAGATGTTGAAGGGCGGCGTCATCATGGACGTCACGACGCCGGAGCAGGCGAAGATTGCCGAGGCGGCCGGTGCCTGCGCCGTCATGGCGCTCGAACGCATCCCGGCCGACATCCGCGCGGCCGGCGGCGTCTCGCGCATGAGCGACCCTGCGATGATCGAGGGCATCCAGAAAGCCGTTTCCATCCCTGTCATGGCGAAATGCCGCATCGGCCATTTCGTCGAAGCGCAGATCTTGCAGGCCATTGAGATTGACTATATCGACGAGAGCGAAGTGCTGACGCCCGCTGATGACATCTACCATATCGACAAGACGAAGTTCCGCGTGCCGTTCGTCTGTGGCGCACGCGACCTTGGCGAAGCCCTGCGGCGCATCGCCGAAGGCGCCTCGATGATTCGCACGAAAGGCGAACCGGGCACAGGCGACGTCGTGCAGGCCGTGCACCACATGCGCAAAATCCAGCAGGAAATCGCGCGTGTCGCAAGCCTGCGCGAAGACGAGCTCTTCGAAGCCGCGAAAGAATTCCAGGTCCCTTATGCGCTCGTGAAATCCGTCCATGACGAGAAGCGCCTGCCCGTCGTCAACTTCGCAGCTGGCGGCGTCGCGACACCAGCCGATGCCGCGCTCATGATGCAGCTCGGCGCCGAAGGCGTCTTCGTCGGCTCCGGCATCTTCAAGTCCGGCAATCCCGCGAAGCGCGCCGCCGCCATCGTCAAGGCCGTCACGAACTACACGGACGCCAGCCTCATCGCACATCTCTCGGAAAACCTCGGCGAAGCGATGGTCGGCATCAATGCCGATGAAATCGCGACGCTGATGGCGGAGCGCGGCAAATGAGCACCTGCGCGGCCAAAAAGCCGCAAATCGGCGTGCTCGCGCTCCAAGGCGCCTTCATCGAGCATGAGGACATGCTGAAGCGCCTCGGTGCCGACTGCCACGAAATCCGCGAACGCGCCGACCTCGATGCGCCGATGGACGGCCTCGTCCTGCCCGGCGGCGAAAGCACGACGCAGAAAAAGCTGCTCGCCGACCTCGGCCTCTATGACGAACTCCACCGCCGCATCGCGGCCGGCCTCCCCGTCCTTGCGACCTGCGCGGGCCTCATCCTGCTTGCAAAAGACGCGACGCAGGATGCCTGCCCCTATCCCGGCTTCGCCACGCTCCCCGTCCGCGTCCGCCGCAACGCCTACGGCCGCCAGCTCGGCAGCTTCGTCACCACGCACGCCCTCAAAGGCCTCGGTCCCATCCCCATGACCTTCATCCGCGCCCCCTACATCGAAAAAGCCGCCCCCGACGTCGATGTCTTAGCCACGGTCGATGACCACATCGTCGCCGTGAAATATCATCACCAGATTGGACTGGCATTCCATCCCGAACTCGGGAAAGATACAAGAATCCATGAAGCGTTCCTGAAAATGACCGCGAAAAACTAAAACATGCCCGCGAAGAGAAGCAAAAACGCCCTCTTCGCGGGCACGTTCTATCTACGGGCGGAAACGGGGATGCAAAAGGAACCCGTTAAGGAATCGTCCGTGGGTTCCGTTGCATCCCCGTTTCCGCCTGCGAGCACAGCCCAATCTCCGCGACCACGCTCTTATTCTTCTTTTTCTTTCTCGATTTTCTCCAGCATCTCTTTCGCGAGCGCATCTGCCTTTTCTTTTTCCGCGCCCGTCATCGCCTTCACGGCCTCGCCGATGCGGACATCCGGCCCTTTGATATGGCCGGTCAGCCAGTGCGCGAGGAAGTCGAGGACTTCGAGAATATGCGCCTGCTGGTCCTCGTCAATCTTGTCGAGGTCGATGCTGTCGAGTTTCGCGATGAACGTGAGATGCTGATGCTTCTCGCTCCAGATGTACTGGAAGTTGATGCCCTTCATGAACTCCTCTTCATCCGCGAAATGCGTCTTCGTGTAGTCCCGGAGCTCCGCGAGCACATCGACGATGCGGTCGTACTTGTCCGTCACGAGCTCGTCATGCAGGAGATCGTACGTCTGATTTGCAAGCTCGAACAAGCGCGCATGCTGCTTGTCAATGAACTCGATTCCCGTCAGAAAATCATCTGTGAATTCATACTTCAATTTTCCCACACCCTTTCCCTAGTTTCTCTATTCTAGGGCAATTTTCTTGGATTGTCCAGAGATGTTTCACGACGAGCGACGGGGGCTCTCCATAAGGAAACTTTTAGCTGTGCGGTGAGACGGCCTGCCTCATATCTCAGGCCCGTCATGCCGCAGCAGCGTTGTTTCCGTTGGAGAACCCCCGTCGCCGTGCACGATTGCAGCTTTCTATCTACACATTTACTTCTTCAGCGTAATATCCTTCCCGAACCATTTCTCTGAAATCTTCGCGACCGTGCCATCCTTGACCATTTCGTCGAGCACTTTCTGCACGTCGTCGCGGAGCTTCTGGTTGTCCTTCGCGAACGCGATGCCGAACTGGCTGACCGGGCCGACGGCGACGTCGACGGCGTCGATGCTGTCCGGATGCTTGCTCATGTAGTAGCGGCCGACGATTTCGTCGCCGATGACGGCATCGATGCGGCCGTTCTCGAGGTCCATGAATGCCGAGACAAAGTCGGAATACTTCTTGACTTCCTTGACCTTCGTCTTGAAGAAGTCAGAGCCGTCGATGTACTCTTCCGCCGTGCTCGCACTCTGCGTGCCGACGGCCTTGCCTGCGAGGCTCTGCTCATCCGTGATGCCCGTCGCGCCCTTCTTCACGAAGATAATCTGGCGGTTATCCATATATGGGTCGGAGAACAGCATGTTCTCCTTGCGCTTGTCCGTGATGTCGAGGCCGTTCCAGAGGACGTTGACGCGGCCGCTCTTGAGCTCGGCTTCCTTGCTCGACCAGTCGATGGCCTTGAACTCCACTTCGCGGCCGAGACGCTTCGTCGCTTCTTTTGCAAGGTCGATGTCGAAACCGACGATTTCATTGTTCTCATCTTTGAATCCCATCGGCGGGAAGTTGTCATCGAGGCCGACGACAATCTTGCCGCCTGCGCCCGAGCCGCTGCCCGAGCCCGAGGACGATGCTGCCTGCTGCTGGCCGCCGCAGCCCGTGAAAGCCGCCACGGCGAAAACGAGGGTCGCGCCAAGCGCGAAGAGTTTCTTCATGTTCATGTCTGGTTCCTCCTTTTTGCTGAAAACATATCACCTGTGTCAGACGCTGAGCGGGCCCGTCACCTCCTCCGCCGCCGCGACGAGGCGGCCGTCCTCGATGAGGTCGTGCATCCGGTGAATCTCGGGCGAAAGGAAGCGATCCTTGTCAAGGTGCGGGATGATGCCCCGGATGCATGCATGCACGGCCGCCGTGCCCTTCCCTGCCGTCAGCGGCGCA
>Ga0310695_10012311_pt1 | contig 12011 bp, 10 predicted proteins | sample RumenRJG_04DNA_FD_203882 | JGI IMG/M metagenome (GOLD analysis project Ga0310695, IMG submission 203882) | Bovine rumen microbial communities from Lethbridge, Alberta, Canada - RJG_04 (v2) (version 2) | ecosystem: Host-associated > Mammals > Digestive system > Stomach > Rumen | place: Canada... | reverse complement strand
CGGTTCGGACGCTTAGGAATGAATCCGAACGGCAGTACGACCGGGAAAGGCACATCCTCGATGACCGGCCAGGCCGGACCGAACACGGTCTTCTGGGACGGTTTGGTAATCACCTTCGCGGCATATAGATGCAGGTAGTAGTGAGGTTCATCGAGATCGCAGACCGTATATTGTCCGCTTGTGATATTGATGGACTTGTCAGGCATCATCTTGATCTGCTTTCCATGCAGGAGGCCTTCCTCCTGCTGGGTAATCATGTTGGTAATCCTGGCCTTGCGGGTGCTGAAATTATACCGCAGTTCCTCCATCTTGTATGTATCCTTGCCCTGCTTCATTTCCGGAAGTCCCTTCCACTCCTGGGCGACGGAATCGTATGTTCCGCGGGCATAGACGGTGCCGGTCTTCATGTCATATTCCATGAAATCGGCAGAGAGTTCCATGTTGTCGTATTTGACGTTGACTTCGCCGTAGTAATATACTTTCCTCTGTCCGTCGGAGAAGACCTCGATGATCGAGTCTTTCGCGCCGGTGAATGCCGGAGCATTGAGAGAGCTCTGCTTCTGAAGGGCTGTGGAGTCGATCTTGAAAAGGGAATCCGCTTTGTGGATAGAATCGCGGACGGCCCTGAGCGAGTCGGAGATCACGACGCTGTCAGGATGGTATTCGACCGCCTGGCTGAAGGTCGTGCGGTGCCTCCTGTTGCGCCTGTTCCTGTCCTGGGCCTCTCCGGTCAGGGATATCGAGACCATAAGCAACGCCACGACGCCGGCAAGTATGTACCTGCCTGTCAACTGGGAAATACCTCTTTTTCTATATAATAATGACATCAAATGGTTTCGATTAACCGCAAATTTTGTTACATTTGCAAAATGCAAATATAAGACCATTTTGAGACATTCACAAAAACATATAACAATCATTGGAGCAATATTCATTGCTTTAATGGCCTTTCCTGCCGTTCTGACGGCACAATCAGACACTAAGTTAGCACTAAAGACGGTATGTATCGACCCGGGTCACGGCGGTCATGACGCCGGCTGTGTTAGTCGTGACAGCAAGAAGACCAGGGAAAAGGATATCGCTCTGTCGATAGCCCTCAAGCTGAGGGACAAGATCAGGGCGGCATATCCGGGAGTCAAGGTAGTCATGACAAGATCCGACGACAGATTCATCCCTCTTAACGACAGAGCGGCTATCGCCAACAAGAATAACGCCGACCTGTTCATTTCGATCCATATAGACGCGACGACCAACAACACCGCCAACGGTCACTCTGTCCATGTGCTCGGCCAGTCTTCCAACAAGAACAGGGATTTGTTCCGCAGCAATATGGAACTTACCCGCCGAGAGAACTCCGTGATCCTTCTCGAGGATGACTATACCACGAAATACCAGGGTTTCGACCCGTCCGACCCGGAATCATTCATATTTTTCAATTTGATGCAGAATGCCCATCTGGAGCACAGTCTGGACTTTGCCGCCGAGGTCGACAAGGCCCTCGGGACCAGCAAGATCCCGCGCAGCAGGGGAGTACGTCAGAATCCTTTCCTTGTCCTCTGGCGCACCACTATGCCGGCAGTGCTTGTTGAGTGCGGCTTCATATCCAACGCGGGAGATCTTGAAGTATTCAGGAGCGATGCCGGAAAAAACAGTATCGCAGAGGGGTTGTTCAAGGCATTCGTCGCTTTCAAGAACAAATATGACAACAGCCTCAAGTCCGGCGGAGCCATACCGGTCGAAGCCAGGCGCGAAGAACCGAAGCGCGAGGATATAAAGCCGGCTGCGCCTGAGGTTAAGCCCGTTACCGTAGAGGAAGAGGCACCTGTTTCCGGAGTGTATTATGGCACCCAGATTCTGGCTTCCGGAAGAAGGCGTCCGGCGAATGACAGTTTCTTCAAAGGTCATAAGCCAAAAATCATCTGGACGGGCAGATTATACAAGTATGTCGTCGGTGTTTCCGACTCTCTTTCCGAGGCCAGAAAAAAGAATGACGAACTTCAGAAATTTTTCCCTGATTCTTTCGTTGTAAAGGTGGACGGGGAGAATGTTGAAATCGTGAAGTAAAAGGTTTTGTATTTTTGCCCTTCAGAGGGTCTCAGAAAGGGGAAAATACTCGAATTTATTAATTTAGAATCCCTCAAATTTATAACCTTTAAAATTCCGCGTTGGAATCAATATGTGTTTTTGTAAATATTTGATTTATAGACAGTTATAAAATCGGTATTTTTAGGTCCCCGCTTTATTTAATAAAACAAAATATTCTATAATTACAATAGGATTTTTAATTTTTTATTAATTTTTTTTACCCCAATTTTGCACAGCAATCTCGAAAAGCAATAATGGACCGAAACAACACACATATTGACGTATGGAATAACTGTCTCAGGATCATCGAACAAATCGTTGAACCTAAGAAGTTCGATATGTGGTTCAAGCCTATCGTTCCTGTCTCCTTCAAGGACCAGACGATAACTATAGAGGTTCCGTCCGATTTCTATCGGGAGTATCTTGAAGACCTTTATCTGGATGTTCTCCAGAAGACCCTCAAAAGAGTCATCGGAGCGGGTGCGAAACTCGTTTATAAGACTAAGGTGGTGACCACCCAGCCGGCGATGTCTTTCCCTGCCTCCCACGGTAATGTCCCTGTCAACAAATCGGTAAGCGTCAATACTTATCCGACGGCAGGAAATCCCGGACCTTTTGTATTCCCTGGTCTCAAGAAGATTCAGATCAACCCAAGACTTAATCCTGTCTATTGTTTCGACAACCTCGTGGAGGGCGAATGCAACAAGATGGGCATAACCGCAGGACACAGCATCTCGGAGGCTCCGGGCAATACGCCTTTCAACCCTCTGTTCCTGTTCGGCGGCCCTGGACTCGGCAAGACTCATCTGGCCCAGGCCATCGGTATCGCCATAAAGAAGAAATATCCTGACCTCGTGGTGCTCTATGTCACCGGAAACGAGTTCAAGACCCAGTACATGGATGCTGTCCATATCCGGAACAAACTCACTGACTTCATAGCGTTTTACATGAAGATCGATGTGCTCATAGTCGATGATATCCAGGATCTCATCGGCCAGGGAAGTCAGAGCGCATTCTTCAACATCTTCAACCATCTGCACGAGAACGGCAAGCAGCTGATCTTCACTTCGGACCGCGCTCCTGCAGATCTCCAGAACTTCGAGGAAAGACTTCTCTCCAGGATGAAATGGGGACTTTCCGTGGAGCTCCAGGTGCCTACCTATACCACTAGGCTCGAGATGCTCAAGGCAAGGGCTTTCCGTGAGGGAGTAGTGGTAAGTGAAGATGTCCTTGTATATCTGGCCACCCGCATCAAGTCCAATTTCAGGGAGCTTGAGGGAGCGCTGATATCGATAATAGCCTATGCGACCCTTATCCACAAGGAGATCACTGTCGAGCTTGCCGAGCAGGTTACCGGCAAGATAGTAGGGGAGGAAAAGAACGATATCACTATCGACAAGGTGCAGAAGATAGTCTGCGAGTACTTCAACATAACCAGGGACACTCTTCTTTCCAAGTCGAGGAAGCGCAACATCGTACAGGCCCGTCAGATCGCCATGTACATGAGCCGCACCCTTATCAACTGCTCTCTCTCTACAATAGGCACAGAACTTGGAGGAAAAGATCACGCTACAGTGCTTCATGCATGTTCTACGGTTTCGGACCTGATGTCTACCGACAAGACCTTCAGGCAGTATGTTTCCGATATTGAAAAAATGCTTGTGCCTGTACGTTAAAATACAGGATTATGAATTCAGAATCAGTTCTTGAAATTTTCCGCGAGATTACCAAAATCCCGCGGGAATCCGGTCACGAAGAGCAGATGACCGCATTTCTTCAGAAATTCGCCGCCGACAGAGGGCTTGAGTGCAAGACAGACTCTACCGGCAACGTCGTAATAGCAAAACCAGCATCAAAAGGTAAAGAAAATGTCCCTACGCTTGTGCTTCAGGGGCATCAGGATATGGTCTGCGAGAAAAACGCAGGCTGTTCCCATGATTTCGCCAAGGATCCGATCAGCTATGTCATAGAAGATGGCTGGATGATAGCCAAGGATACCACTCTCGGTGCTGATGACGGTATCGGAGTGGCTGCCTGTCTGGCTCTTCTTGACAGCGACCTGCCCATGGGCCGCATAGAGTGTCTTTTCACTATCTCCGAAGAGACCGGAATGGACGGCGCCATGGCCCTTGAGCCAGGCTTCATTACCGGAAAGACCCTTATCAACCTCGATTCGGAGGACGAAGGCCAGCTTTTCGTAGGCTGCGCCGGCGGAGTCAATACCACCGCGACCTTCGAGTACCAGACTGAATTCGTAAGTCCCGGTTCCGACAGGCTTCATCTGAGGATTTTCGGTGCCATGGGAGGCCATAGCGGCGACGATATCAATAAAGAGCGCTGCAATACCATCCAGCAGCTTGCCCGTTTCCTTTATTCGGAACTCGGTTCCGGTTTCCAGCTCATTCTCTTCAAAGGCGGAAACAAGCATAACGCCATACCGAGAGAATGCGAGGCCATCGTGGCCGTGCCTTCTTCAAGGAGCGAGGAATTCTCCCGCCGTTTCATCGAGTTCGGTAAGGCTCTGTCAGCAGAGTTTGCCACCAGCGACCCTGGAGTAACTGTCGAGTGCAGGCGGATGGTCATGAACGAGAAAGCCATCGACTCCGCCGTCGCTGCCAGACTTCTCTCGTCCCTGGTCGCCGTCCATCACGGCGTTCTCGCAATGAGCCAGGACATCCCAGGACTTGTCGAGACCTCCAACAACCTCGCTTCCGTGCGCATGATAGAGCCGGCAAGGATCCAGGTGCTTACCAGCCAGAGAAGTTCGGTAATGTCTGCGCTTGATTTCATGGCCGAGAAGATAGAGGCCTGCTTCAAGCTCGCCGGAGCCGAAGTCGTCAGGACCGATCCATACCCTGGATGGAAGCCGAACATGAATTCGCATATCCTCAAAGTCGCTTTCGACAGTTACGTCCGTATGTTTGGCGTCGAGCCGGAGGTGAAGGCAATCCACGCCGGACTGGAGTGCGGCCTGTTCCTGGAGAAGTTCCCGGACCTCGACATGATCTCGTTCGGCCCTACCCTCAGGGGCGTCCATGCCCCGGGAGAGAAGCTCGACCTGGCTTCCAATGAGAAATTCGTTAAACATCTTATAGACGTAGTCACTAATTTCAGCTAAGTATCATGAGACTGATCGCGCCATCTTTGCTCGCCGCCGATTTCCTGCATCTTGCAGATGACGTGCGCTTTGTCAATGAGAATGCCGACATCCTCCATCTGGATGTGATGGACGGCACATTCGTCCCGAACATATCCTTCGGTTTCCCTGTGATCCAGGCTGTCGCCAAAGAAGCAGTCAAACCTATGGATATCCATCTTATGATAGTCAATCCGGACAGATATCTGGAAGGTTTCGCCAAGACTGGAGCCGAGATGATCAGTTTCCATCTCGAGGCCTGCCAGGATGCTGGTCTGGATCCTCGCGACCTGCTTCAGACGCTGAGGGGATATGATGTGAAGCCGGGGCTCGCAATCGATCCGGACGTTCCTGTAGAAGAGTTGTTCCCATATCTGGAGGATGCTGATTTCGTGTTGATAATGAGCGTGTTCGCCGGATTCGGGGGACAGAAATTCATCGAAGAGACATACGATCGCGTCCGCAAGGTAAAGGCGGAGATTGACAGACGCAAGACCCGTTGCCTGATAGAGGTCGACGGGGGAGTAGGTCCGGACAATGCCGGAAAGCTTTTCGATGCCGGAGCGGAGATCCTGGTTGCTGGAAGCGCTGTCTTCAAGGCAAAAGACCGCAAGGCTGTCGTGGATCAGATGAAGAAGCTCAATTCCTTGAAAGCATAGGTCTCTGACCTGTTTTCAGTGCAATTCTCGATCATTAGGCGTCCGTTTCTCGCGACGCCTTTTATTATGCCCTCGAATTCGGTGTCGCGGAGGTTGTCGCGATAGCGGCTCCGTATTCCTTTGCGGTAGAGAATATCAGAGTCGTAGATTTCGTGGAGACTGGCGCGTCCTTCTTCAGTCCGGAGAAGGGGTAGAAGACGGCCGAACTCCGTCAGTATGATCCCGAGAATCTCGTCGGTGCTATAGTCCTTGCCGGAGATTTTCTTAAGGGACGTCGGGTTGGTCAGTACCGGGTCGAAGGCCGTCTGGTTGACGTTCAGGCCGATTCCGACGACCGAGTAGGTCAGCCATTCGCCCGCAGAGCCATTCTCGATCAGCATTCCGCACAGTTTTCTGTCCCTGACGTAAATGTCGTTGGGCCATTTGATCCTGGCATCGACCATGGGAAGACGGGCCATGGCTACGGCGGCGGCTTCGGTGATCGAGAAGAAGTCGGCGACTCTCAGCTCGCCCGGGGCGAATTTCAGCACCAGGGAGAAGGTCAGGTTGGCCCCCGGCTCGACTACCCATCTGTTGCCTCTCTGGCCACGTCCGGCGGTCTGGTTTCGGGCGGCTATAACTGACAAATTGTCAAGCTCCTCGATATGCCTCAGAGCTTCGCTGTTGGTCGAATCTATCTCGTCAAGCCACTTTATGCCAAAGTTTTTTTCCATTGGTGCAGAATTTGATTAAATTTGTACGATAATGCCTATTATGGCTATTTTGTATTACAAAGATAAGAAAGTTAAAGCAAATATGAGAATATCACCTGTTAAGACTATCGCAGACGCGATGCTGGAGAAGAAGGGCCAGAGAGTCGTTTCGCTCGACCTCAGGACCGTAGAGTCTTCTATTGCTGATTATTTCATCGTCTGCAACGCAGACTCCACCACAAACGTTGCGGCCATAGCCGATAACGTGCTTGTCAAGATGGAGGAGAAACTCGGGCGCAAAGTGACCCGTATGCAGGGTCTGGAGAACAATTTCTGGATCATACTCGACTTTAGCGACATCGTCGTGCATATTTTCCTTACCGAATACCGCGAGTTCTATCGTCTCGAGGATCTCTGGGCCGACGCTAAGCGTAAGGAATATTCAGACGAACCTGCTCCTGCAGCCGCCGAGGCCGCTGCAACTTCCCGCGTGAAGCCTAAAGCCGCTTCCAAGGTCAGGGCTGCAGCACGAAAGGTCGCCGGAAGAAAGAAACAGAACGAAGAATAATTAGACTGTAATGCCTGAAAACAACAATAATCCCAGAAGGAGAATCGTGAAATTCAATTTCAGTTTCTCCTGGTTCTATCTTCTGCTTATCTTCGGCATAGGATATATGCTGATGAACCAGAAGCAGGCCAATCCTCAGAAACTGGAGTGGGCGGAGGTGGAATCGATAATCCGAGACGGTGACGTCAAGGAAATCAACTTCGTCAGGAACGACTATCGCGGTACCGTGACTGTCCGTCCGGACCGTATAGCCAAGTATGCTGACAAGTGGGGAGGTCAGGTTCCTGCGAAATCTCCTCATTTTACATTCATGGTTTCCAGCAAGTTCGATCCGGAGACTGTCTTCGGAGAGCTCAATAGCGAACTTCCTGCCGACAACCAGTTCAAGGTCATAATGGAGAACGACAGCCAGATGTGGAGCCATGTGCTCGAGTGGCTGCTGTTCCCTCTGATTCTTGTACTTATGTGGGTATGGATGTTCAGAGGCATGAATAAAGGCGTAGGAGGCGGCGCAGGCGGCCCCGGCGGAGTATTCAATGTCGGGAAATCCACAGGAAAGCTGGCTGACAAGAACAAGGTGAACGTTACCTTCCACGATGTGGCCGGTCTGTATGGCGCCAAGGAAGAGGTGATGGAGATCGTGGATTTCCTCCGAAATCCCCAGAAATATACCGCCCTTGGAGGAAAGATTCCTAAGGGAGCCCTTCTCGTGGGCCCTCCGGGAACTGGAAAGACCCTTCTTGCCAAGGCTGTGGCCGGCGAGGCCAATGTTCCTTTCTTCTCTATCTCAGGATCTGATTTCGTGGAGATGTTCGTAGGTGTCGGAGCTTCCCGTGTCCGCGACCTCTTCCGCCAGGCCAAGGAGAAGGCCCCATGCATAGTGTTCATCGATGAGATCGATGCCGTGGGCCGTGCCAGGGGAAAGAATGTAGGCTACTCTTCCAATGACGAGAGAGAAAATACTCTGAACCAGCTCCTTACGGAGATGGATGGATTCGATACCAACAGCGGAGTGATCATCCTTGCGGCGACCAACCGTGCCGATATTCTCGACAAGGCGCTTATGCGTGCCGGCCGTTTCGACCGCCAGATCCATGTGGACCTGCCTGAGGTCAAGGAGAGGATCGAGATTTTCAATGTGCATCTGCGCGGACTCAAGGTCGCCAGCGATTTCGATGTCGAGACTATGGCCAAGCACACTCCGGGCTTCTCCGGAGCCGATATTGCCAATGTCTGCAACGAGGCTGCCCTTACTGCCGCCCGCAGGAACAAGGAGGCTATCGACAATCAGGATTTCATGGATGCCGTAGACCGTATAATCGGAGGTCTGGAGCGTAAGAGCGCTACAGTCATGTCTCCTAAGGAGAAGAGGACTACCGCTTACCATGAGGCCGGCCATGCCGTAGTAGGCTGGCTGCTGCCGAATGCCGACCCTGTCCTCAAGGTCAGCATCATACCTCGCGGCCAGGCTCTCGGCCTTACCTGGAGTCTGCCTGAAGACAGGAAGATCTCATCAAAATCATATATGCTTGACGAGATGTGTACTCTTATCGGAGGTCGTGCCGCCGAGGAAATAATCAACGGCGAGCCTGCTTCCGGTGCTCTCAGCGATCTCGAGAGACTTACCAATATCGCCTATGCCATGGTCCAGTATTATGGTATGAGCGACAAGGTCGGTACTCTGTCGTTCTATGATTCTACCGGAGCAAGGGGGTATAACCTTACCAAGCCTTATTCGGAGAAGACTGCCGAGGTCATGGACAAGGAAGTCAAGGATCTCGTGGAGGAAGTCCACCAGAAGACACTTAAGCTTCTGAGAGACAATATGGAAGGATTCACGAAGGTTGCCGAGCTGCTTCTCGAGAAGGAAGTCATAATGGCTGACGATCTTGAAGCTATACTTGGACCTAAGGTAAAACCTGAAGGAGATGAAAAATCCGTTGATTAGGAGTATATCCGGAATAGTTTTCATTGTCCTTATGATTCTTGGACTGACCGTGGACAAATTTCTGTTCGCGGCCCTGTTCCTTTTCATAATGTGCATGATGCTTTCCGAATTCTACCACATTACGATGGGGGATAAGTACAAGGTCTCCCGCGGACTTGCAATAGGAGCAGGCGCAATCCTGTTCATCTTGCTTTTCCTGGTTTCCGCCTATGGAATTCCGGGGCGCTATGTCGCCCTGGCTCTTGTGCCTGTGCTTATAGTGATGTCCAATTCCCTTTATGCCAAGGACAAGTCGGGTTTCGACCTGTTCTCGCATATATATACCGGGCTTCTCTATATCGCCGTGCCGCTGGGTTTGTCTAATCTGATCGCTTTTGACCATGGGGTGTTCGACGGCAGGTTGCTGCTCTGTTTCTTCATCATCATCTGGTCATCGGACGTGGGCGCTTATTGCGCAGGACTGACCCTCGGCAAGAAATTCCCGAAGAAGCTGTTCGAAGAGATTTCTCCGAAGAAGACATGGGCAGGTTTCTTCGGCGGGCTCGTATGCGCCGTCATCGCTTCGGTCATCCTCGGAGTCGTGGGCATGTTCCGTTTTCCGCTGGTGCATTGCGCCGTGCTTGCGGTGGTCATGCATATAGCCGGAGTCTATGGAGACCTGTTCGAGTCCCAGTGGAAGCGTTGTCATGATATCAAAGATTCGGGTTCGGTGATTCCGGGCCATGGCGGAATGATGGACAGATTCGACAGTACTCTGTTCGCTTTCCCTGCAGGAGTGATTTATCTCCTGGTTTTATACCTGATTTAACTTAATATTTTTTTATACGACTATGCGATTTGTTATCCAGAAAGACTGCTACGGTACCATTCTTAAGGCGTGGCTCGTCGCAATCTCCTGCATAGCCTTGTTATTGTGGCTTCTGGATCCCGGCATCATCAGGACTGTTCTGATTGTCCTGCTCGTTGTTTTCATGGGATTCGTTACCTGGTTCCACCGCGTTCCTGAGAGAAAGGCTCTCGGTACTGGCAATCTTGTAACATCAGTGGCTGATGGAAAGGTTGTTGTAGTTGAAAAGGTTTTCGAGAAAGAGTATCTCAAGAAGGAGTGTATCCAGGTCTCGGTTTATATGAACTTCTTCGATGTGCATGTAAACTATTGGCCTATAGATGGAAAGGTTACTTATTACAAGTACCATCCTGGCAAATATCTGCTTGCTTTCCATCCTAAGGCTTCCGAGCTTAACGAGCATTCGTCGACTGCGCTCAGCAACGGTAAGGACGAAATCCTCTTCAAGCAGATTGCCGGCACTTTCGCCCGCAGGATCGTCTGCTATTCAAAAGAAGGGAATGAGGTCAAGGCCGGGGACCAGTGCGGTGTCATCAAGTTCGGTTCACGTATTGACATGTATCTTCCGCTTGACGCGGACATAAAAGTCAAGCTTGGCGACCTTACAGTCGCAAGCGAGACGGTAATAGCGGAGCTTAAATAGGATTATTTACCTGAAGCTTCAATCAGTTCTACGAGCTTGTCTACAGCCTCCGTATCAGGTACGTGGCGAAGGACAGGCTCTTTTCCGTGATATATGGAGACCTTGTGGTTGCCCTCTCCGACATATCCCCAGTCAGCGTCAGCCATCTCGCCGGGACCGTTGACTATACAGCCCATCACGGCGATTACCACGTCCTTGAGGTGGCCTGTGCGAGCCTTAACAGCCTCGAAGGCGTCCTGGAGATCATACATCGTCCTGCCGCATCCCGGGCAGGCAATATATTCCGGTTTATAGAAACGGCGCCTTGTCGCCTGAAGGAGTTCATCTACAAGATATTCGGCGAGTCCGGATCCGGCTATGGACACTTCCTTGCCGTCCTCGTCTCGGTATATGCCGTCGATAGAAATCTCGTCAAGTTCCTTGTCGAGCAGCCTCTTTCCGAAGTCGCATGCCACGTCAAGGACGAGACGTTCCCTGGAAGGGGAGTCGTATGTAGCTTCGGCCTTGCGTCCGGAGATCCTCACGGAAGCCATGGACGAGCCGATGAGACCGTCATAACGGTCTGCAAGATATCTGGCGACCGGAATCTCATTTACCGGATCTTCCGTAAGCGACACCCTAATGGTATTTCCTATTCCTTCAGAAAGAAGGGCGGAAATGCCTACGCATGACTTTATTCTGCCTGAGTCACCGTTTCCGGCTTCGGTTACGCCAACATGGACAGGGAAGACTACTCCTCTCTTCTGCATAGCCTCGGCAAGGAGTCTGTAGGCTTCCACCATTACGATGGTATTGCTGGACTTGAGGGATACAACGACATTCAGGAAATCCTCTGCGATACATAGTTCCAGCCACTCCATGGCGGCTTTGGCCATGGCATTTGGAGTGTTGCCGTAGAGATTTGTTATCCTGTCTCCGAGCGAACCATGATTGAGTCCGATCCTGATTGCAGTCCCATGTTCCTTGCAGACTTTGACCAGCCTTGAGAATTGTCGGCAGGCCTCCTCGTGGTCTCTGTTGAAGTTGCCCGGGTTGATCCTGACTTTCTCCACATAAGGGGCCACGGCAATCGCGGTCTCCGAAGAGAAATGGATATCTGCCACAAGCGGGGTGTCAATGCCCATTGCGCGCAGCTTCTCCCTGATTTCCTTCATGTATTTGACGTCGCCCATCCCGGGGCAGGTTATTCTTATAAGTCCGGCTCCGGCCTCATGCATTCTCACGCACTGGGCAACGGTGCCTTCAACATCCGATGTATGGGTGTTGCACATTGTCTGGGGGACGATTCTGTTTCCGCTCCCTATATGTACATTCCCTACTTTAGCCGTCAGAGTTTCCATTATTTTCCGTTTTCGTAGTTTTCCGGATGATATACCATATCGTAGGCTTCGCGTCTGAGCATGCCTCTGGTCTTTCCGGTTCTTTTTGTAAGC
>Ga0310695_10012310_pt1 | contig 12012 bp, 8 predicted proteins | sample RumenRJG_04DNA_FD_203882 | JGI IMG/M metagenome (GOLD analysis project Ga0310695, IMG submission 203882) | Bovine rumen microbial communities from Lethbridge, Alberta, Canada - RJG_04 (v2) (version 2) | ecosystem: Host-associated > Mammals > Digestive system > Stomach > Rumen | place: Canada... | reverse complement strand
ACCCTCATTGCTCAGGGGATTCTTCACGTGTTCGAACGGATCCGTGTTGAACGAGGCTGAGGTTGAGAAACTGCGGCTGTCGTTCGTCGAGAAGGTCACGTTGGGACGGAAAGAGAACGTGGTGACCGAGTCGATGGTCCATTGCAGGTTCATGTTTCCCGTCCAGCTATTGTTGCGAGAGTAGCTTTGGCTGATGCTATTGGAGAATGCACCTCCACGCGTTCTGACGAAGTTCTCCGACCCTGTACGGTTCCAGTTGTCGGCTGTGCTATGGGTCCAGGTCACACGTCCACTCATTTTCAAGTCCTTGTTGTTCTCGTAGCTCACATCCAAGGCTCCTGTCTGCGTGTGACGCTGTCCGTTGCCATTGCCCCTGCCTCGTCCACCTCGTCCTGAGAAGTTTTGGTCGTTCACGTTGTTGGCATTGCCCATGAACGTATAGCGCATCGCTCCAAAAGGTTTCATCGCTGTCAATCGGATGCCATATCGGTTGTCCGTACCATAACCCACGTCAGGATTGGCTTGCAAACCACGTCGGGCACTCTTCTTGATGGTGAACTCCATCACAAAATCATCTTCGCCATCGTCGATGTTCGTCAGTCGTGCGAGATCGCTCTTCTCATCATACACCTTCACCTTATCAATGACATAGGAAGGTAGGTTTTTCATCACAGCGCTATTGTTGCCTGTCATGAAATCACGCCCGTCCAACTTGAACCGCTTCACGGCTTTACCATTGATGGTGATGCCACCATTCTCATCAATTTCAGCTCCAGGCAGAACCTCCACCAATGCCTCAATCACCGAACCCTCTGGCACAGTGAAGGCATCGGCATTAAATATTAATGTGTCATCCTTGACAACCATCTTGGGAAGATTGGCTGTGACAACTGCCTCATCCAGCTCCACTATTTCAGGGTTCAGGTAGAGGGTGCCCAAAGACAGATTCTGCCGTTTCTTCTGAAATGGAATCATTCGCGACTGGTAACCAAGAAAAGAGAGTTTCAGCACATAAGAGCCTGCATTGACCGAGGAAAAGCCAAAATGTCCATTCTTATCAGAATAGACTCCCTTGACAAAAGTAGTGTCAGTTCTGTCGCGTCGGGTGGTAATCTCGTACAGTTGCAATGTGGTGCTGGGAAGTGGCTCAGCTGTCGAATTATCTATAATACGGCCACTCACATCTTCATTCTTTTTCTGTTGAGCATACACAGAGAGTCCTCCCACAAACATGAGGACTGCCAGCAAAGCGATATATCGTATAAACGGGAATTGTTTCATATAACGTATATGACCATCAAAATAGCCAAAAGTTAAAAACGCTCTCCCCTATATCGCAAAAATAATTGGAATGAGACGCTCTTCATGCGATAAAAAAATCCCTCCCACTCATCGTGGAAGGGAATATTTTATTTATCCAACTGTGCCAGCTCGATGATCTTATTCACAGCAGCTTTCAGACCGTCAGGATTCTTACCACCAGCCGTAGCGAAATGGGGCTGACCACCACCACCACCTTGGATGAGCTTGCCTGCCTCACGAACGTACTGACCAGCATTCTTGCCTTCAGCCACTAAGTCGTCAGAGATGGAGACTGTCAGCGTTGGTTTACCTGCAGCTTCACTACCGATGACCACAAGCAAGTGCTCTGGGAACTGGCTGCGGAGCTGGAAGGCGATGTCCTTCACGTGTTGTGCCTCCATAGGCAGCACACCATAAATGACCTTCACACCATTCACCTCACGTGCCTTCTCAATCAGCATCTGCTTGAGTTGCTGTGCCTTCTGTGCCTTGAACTGCTCCACTTGTGCCTGCAATTCCTTGTTCTCGGAAATGGCTTTCTGCACCGTTGCCATCAGGTCTGGCGCATTGTTGAGCAAGCCCTTTAAGTCGGTCATGAAGTCCTGCATCTTGTCGAGCATGTCCTCCACAGCCTTACCTGTGATGGCTTCGATACGACGCACACCAGCAGCGATAGAACTTTCACTCACGATGCGCACCATACCCAAACGGCCTGTGCTCTGAGCGTGGCAACCACCGCAGAACTCGACGCTGGTGCCGAACTGCACCACACGAACCTTGTCGCCATACTTCTCGCCAAACAGGGCGATGGCACCAAGTTCCTTGGCCTTCTCTATCGGATAGTCGCGATACTCCTTCAAAGGGATGTCCTCGCGAATCTTGGCATTGACGATGTGCTCCACCTCACGCAACCGCTCTGGAGTGACCTTCTCGAAGTGAGAGAAGTCGAAACGGAGGTAGTCGGCTGTCACCAACGAACCCTTCTGCTCCACATGGGTGCCCAGCACTTCACGCAAGGCTTCATCGAGCAAGTGGGTACAAGTATGGTTGGCTTCGATGGCGTTGCGACGCTCCACATCCACACAAGCCATGAACTCTGCCTCTGGCTGTTCTGGGAGCTTGTCCACAATGTGAATCGCCACACCATTCTCCTTCTTCGTGTCGAGCACCTTGATTTCCTCATTCTCGCTGACGAGCACACCTGAGTCACCAACCTCACCACCCATCTCTCCATAGAAGGGGGTCTTGTCGAGGATCACCTCATAGGCAGTGCGCTTCTTCTGCTGCACCTCTCTATATTTAATAATGTGTGCAGGATGCTCCGTATAGTCATAACCCACAAACTCGCTCTCTGCATCGCCGAGCACCACCCAGTCGCCCAACTTCACTTCGGCAGCGTTACGAGCCCTGTTCTTCTGCTCCTGCATACAAACGTCGAAGCCCTTCTCATCGACAGTAAGACCCTGTTCACGACAAATGAGCTCGGTCAGGTCGAGTGGGAATCCGAAGGTGTCGAACAGCGTGAATGCCTTGTCGCCAGCAATCTCTGTCTTGCCTGCAGCCTTGGTCTCATCGATGACACCCTGAAGGAGCTTGATACCGTTCTCCAACGTGCGAAGGAACGAGCTTTCCTCCTCCTGCATCACCTTCATCACCAGCTTCTGCTGAGCACCAATCTCTGGGAAGGCATCGCCCATCTCATCCACAAGGGTTGGCACGAGCTTATAGATGAATGCTTCCTTCTGACCCAAGAAGGTGTAGCCATAGCGTACAGCACGACGAAGGATGCGACGAATCACATAACCAGCCTTAGCGTTAGATGGCAACTGACCATCAGCAATGGCAAAGGCAATAGCACGCAGGTGGTCAACCACCACACGCATGGCGATGTCCTTCTTCTCATCCTCTCCATACTTGCAACCTGCCATATCGCCCAACACCTTGATGAGTGGTTGGAACACGTCTGTATCGTAGTTGGAAGTCTTGCCCTGCAGCGTACGCACCAGACGCTCGAAGCCCATACCCGTGTCAATCACCTTGGCTGGCAGACCCTCGAGCGAGCCGTCAGCCTTGCGGTTGTACTGCATGAACACAAGGTTCCAGATCTCAATCACCTGTGGGTGGTCTTTGTTCACCAGTTCACGACCAGGCACCTTGGCCTTCTCCTCCTCAGAACGAGAATCGACATGAATCTCTGAGCAAGGACCGCAAGGACCCGTGTCGCCCATCTCCCAAAAGTTGTCATGCTTGTTGCCGTTGATGATGTGGTCTTTAGGCAGGAACTGTTCCCAGATGCCGGCAGCCTCATCGTCACGAGACAGACCTTCTTCAGGACTGCCCTCGAACACTGTTGCATAGAGATCCTTCGGGTCAATCTTCAGCACATCCACGATGTACTCCCACGCCCAGCTGATGGCCTCTTTCTTGAAGTAGTCGCCAAACGACCAGTTGCCCAACATCTCAAACATCGTGTGGTGATAGGTGTCATGTCCCACCTCCTCCAGGTCGTTGTGCTTACCGCTCACACGCAGACACTTCTGCGAATCCGCCTGACGGCGACACTTGGGCGTAGCGTTGCCCAGAATGATGTCTTTAAACTGGTTCATGCCCGCATTGGTAAACATCAATGTTGGGTCGTCCTTCACCACCATCGGAGCCGATGGCACAATCAGGTGCTCCTTGCTTTCAAAAAACTTCTTGAAAGACTCACGTATTTCTTTTGCTGTCATCATATTGATAGTTAAAATCTAAAAGTTAAAAACTAAAAGTCTAAGTTACCAACCATCCGGATGGGAGAAACTTTCACTTTTAACTTTTAGTTTTTCGTTTTTAATTTTACAATTGGGTGCAAAGGTACAACTTTTTTGCCAAAGGGAAATACATTCGTTCTCACTAACCGTTATTTTCTTCTAAAAAAGTCCCACAAATCACAAAAACTCTTAACAAATTCCGAAAAAACTCTTAACTCTAAACACTAAACCTAAACTTATTCGTACCTTTGCAACACATTTATAAATAGAAGGAACAATAAATCATTTAAAAAAACTATTACTACTATGGTTACAACTATCATCATCATTGCGGTTGTTGCTGTGATTATCCTTGCCATCATCGGCATGTACAACAACCTTGTGAAACTTCGCAACAATCGTGAGAACGCTTTTGCAGACATCGACGTTCAGCTGAAGCAGCGTTTTGACCTCGTGCCTCAGTTGGTGGCTACTGTGAAGGGCTATGCCACTCACGAGAAGGAACTTCTGGAGAACATCACCGCTGCACGTACAGCTGGAGTGAACGCCACAAGCATCGACGACAAGATCAAGGCTGACCAGCAGCTCACTTCTGCTCTGGCAGGTCTGAAGGTGCAGGTGGAAGCTTATCCAGACCTGAAGGCGAACCAGAACTTCATGCAGTTGCAGGGCGAACTCGCTGACATCGAGAACAAGCTCGCTGCCGTTCGTCGCTACTTCAACTCTGCTACTCGCGAACTCAACACCGCTGTACAGTCTTTCCCAAGCAACATCTTCGCTGGCATGTTCGGATTCCACAAGGAGGCCATGTACGAAATCGAAGCTTCTCAGCGTGCAGAAGTGGAGAAAGCACCTGAAATCAAGTTCTAAAGAAAAAACAATAAATTGACTTACGTCGGCATACATTCTCAAATTGCACGGAACAACTGGAACAGCATCATGCTGCTCCTGATGTTCCCGTGCATCATCCTGGGCATGCTGTGGGTGTTCTGCTGCATCTTTGGTGTGCAGAGCACTTACGACATGTACGGCAACGAACAGTTCTACTTCGACTACAACATCATCAATGAGACGTGGTTGGGATGGGCACCTTGGGCAGTCGTCATCGTGGGCATCTGGCTCGCCATTGCCTATACGTTCAATGCCCAGATGATTCAGCACGCCACAGGCGCAAAGCCTTTGGAGCGCAAGGAGAATCCACGTGTGTATAACTTAGTGGAGAATCTTTGTATGAGTTGTGGTATGCCGATGCCGAAGGTCAACATCATCGAAGACCCACAGCTCAATGCCTTTGCTTCTGGCATCAATCAGAAGAGCTATACCGTCACGCTGACGCGTGGCATCATCGAATATCTGGACGATGCAGAACTGGAGGGTGTGATTGCCCACGAACTGACCCACATCCGCAATCGCGACACCCGTGTGCTCATTGTCAGCATCGTCTTCGTAGGTATCCTCTCCACAATATTGACTGTGCTGACACGTGGCGTGCTTCGTGCTTTCCTTTGGAGCGGAGGTTCTTCACGCCGTTCTTCCAATGGAAAGGGAGGTGGTGGTGTCGCCATCATCGTAGTCATCGTGGCAGCCATCATCTGTGCCGCCATCGCTTATTTCCTCACCCTGCTCACACGCTTTGCGATCTCGCGCAAACGTGAGTTCATGGCAGATGCTGGTGGAGCCGAACTGACACGCAATCCACGTGCCCTCGCCTCTGCCCTTCGCAAGATTTCAGCTTATCCTGGACTTGGGCACATCGACCGTGAGGACATTGCCCAACTCTACATCATTCATCCGAAGAAGCTCAAGCAAAGTTTCTTCGACAATCTGCAATCCCTCTTCAGCACCCATCCGAGCACTGAAGAGAGAATCCGAATCTTAGAGCAATTCTAAAAACAGCCCCTTTTTAGGGGTTGTTATTTTTTACTACTGATATACTTCTTGTACGCCTCAACATACTTCTGGCGCTGTTCTGGTGTGACCGTGATGAGACGTGTGTTGGTGTCTTCGCTCTTCACCACAGCCTTCTGGGCTTCGCTCCAGTTGAAGTTGAAAACAACCTGTCCGTGTATATCATCATGGACACGACCATCTTCCCCATAGAAGACCACCTTGCCGTCTGGCACATCAGCCATCCAACCCATGAAGGGCTGTTCCACATTCCACAGACCCTCGGCTATGAGCACGTAGGATTTGCCATCGACGATGACCTCCAAGAGCTTGTCCTTCGCAAACTCGCGATAGTCATTCAACACCTGCTCGTAGATCATCGCCTGCATCACGTCCGTGTTCTCCACACCCTGATATTTCTTTTGCGCCAATTCCTTGCGTACCTCGCCCAACAGGTCGCCAGCAGCCATCGGACGTTCCATCGCCATCTGAAACATGACACCCATCGTGTTCGCCATCAACGGCATCGTACTCTCCTTGTCATTCTTCACTTGGGCAAAGCGTTTCAGCTCTTCACCATAGAACAACGCGTGCTGAAGGTCTTGATGATTCATCGCGATAAACATCAGCGTGATGCCAGCCTCTTGGAACACAGAGTCAGGCACAGCTGGATTGACATCCGCCACCGTGTGATAGATGCGCTCGTAGTATTTCGACGCCCCCAGTTGGTCATACAGCTCACTCTCCTTGTCCAGCAGCATGTGCGCCACCTCGTACTGCTTCTTCCAGTCCGTCGGATTCGCATCAGCATCCTTAGCCAGTCGTTCATACTTCTGACGCAAAGTCTCATTCGCATTTTGTCCACTCATGTTGAGGGTCATGGTGCACATCACCATCAGTGCCACCCAGAAAGTCTTCTTTGTTTTCATAATCCCATTTCTTTATAGATTGTGATGCCAAAGGTACACAAAAAACGGGAAACAAATCTTAATATCTAATAAAACTCTCCAAATATCTAACAAAAAAGGTTAAACTTCATGCCAAATGCACATTTTCTCGCCATTTTATTTGGCGTTATCTAAAAGTTTAGATTACCTTTGCGGCAGAAAATCTAAAACATTAAATTAAGAAATCTAAAATATTAAATAAAAATGAAGCAGAACAACGAAGAAAGACAACTGACCAAAGCCGAAATGGAAATCATGAATGTGCTATGGGAGAAAGCTAACGGGATGACCACACACGAGATTATCGATCAGTACCCTGAGCCTAAGCCTGCTTACTCTACCATCGCTACGTTCCTGAAAATTCTGACGAACAAAAGCTTTATCCGTTCACGCAAGCAGGAGGGAGGTGGCAAGACCTTCGTGTTCACACCCCTCATCAGCAGGGAGGCATACACCAACCGCGTGATGAAAGAGGTGAAGTCCACCTTCTTCGCAGGCTCACTCAAATCCATGCTCTCCTACTTCGCCAAGCAGGAAGAGGTGTCGGAAGAAGACCTGCAGGAAATCATGGAACTCATCAAGAAGTAACTTGAGAGGTCAAGAAAAAAAATTGTAAATTGTCAATCGTCAAATTGTAAATCCTCAATCCTCATGATCTACGTTATCAAAGCAGCCATCACACTGGCACTCCTATATAGCTGTTTCTTCGTCTTCCTGAGCAAAGAAACATTCCACAGGTTCAACCGCTGCATGTTGGTGGGCATCATGCTCGTGTCGCTCGTCATGCCGATGTTCCACTTTACCACCTCTCATCCCACAGCACTGAACGAAGAGGTGTACATCGTGCAGAACTACATCGAGCAAGACTACACCCCCATCGTTGTCGCGCCGCAAGCTCCTCGCATTACATGGATTCAGGTGCTCACGTGGATATACCTGATAGGAGTCGCCGTCATGCTCATCCTCACGATCGTGCAGGCCATTGCGCTCACCCGCTTCCTGCGCTGTGGTGTCCGCCACACCGACTCAAGGGGTAACACGGTCATCCTGCACAATGGCGAAGTGCCTCCTTTCAGCATCTTCCGCTATATTGTCATGAGTGTGAAGGACTATGAGACGAGTCGCCAATATATCCTTACCCACGAACAGGAGCACATTCGTCTGGCTCACACCTACGACCTTCTCCTGCTCCAAGGCATGAAAATCCTTCAGTGGTTCAACCCTTTCATCTGGTTCCTCAGCCGTGATCTCAAAGCAGTGCACGAATACGAGGCAGACCAGGCAGTCATCAACCAAGGCATCGATGCAAAATCATATCAACAACTTCTCGTGATGAAGGTGGTCGGGAATCGACTGCAGCCTTTCACCAACAATCTGAATCACGGCTCACTCAAAAAACGTATTATTATGATGTACCAAAAACCTTCTAACCGATGGCTCATGCTCAAAGCACTTTGCGCCATCCCAGTGGCGGCATTGACTATCAATACCTTCGCCACACCTATTGAGACCGACCCCGTGGAAGATATGGTGAAAACATTGGAAACGACCAGCGTACCAACCATCAACGAGGTGAAAGAGAATGTGCTCACGACCGTGGAAAGTGTTGACGAAACGACTTTCGCCATCCATCCCGTCGCTGACCAGTATGGCAGAATCACGGGCTTCACACACGAAGGAAAGCCTGCCGACGGCTACTTCGAGTGCACGGCTGAATACGTCTTCATCAATGGACGTCAAGCCACTGAAGCCGAATTGAGAAACTACAAGACTTTACTGGCCAATTCAACGTTTGAAATGGTGAAGACCGAGAACGGAACGGCGAAGTATAACTACAAGGACAAGCATGGCATCATCGTCATCCACACCCAAGAGGCATCAGCAGCTCCAGATGACAACAACCCACTCGTGATCGTCAATGGTATCGAAATCAATCTTTCTACCGACGTCAAGACGCTCACCGGTGAAACCATCGCCAAAGCCCTTAACATCAAGGAAGATGACGTGGAGAGCATCACCGTGCTCAAAGACGCTGCCGCCACGGCTATCTATGGCGAGAGAGGCAAGAATGGTGTCATCGAGATCAAGGTGAAATCAGCATTCTTGAATAAGCTTCCAGGTGTTCAGCAGAACGAAGACGGCTCCTACACCATCAACGGCAGGAAGGTTCAGAAAATCCTCATCAACGGCCAAGAATACTTCAAAGCCCTCTCCGATGGTCAGGAAAAACTTGCCATTGAGGATGCCGAAATACCCACCATTCAGAACGCCATCCACGATGATCCCATCTTCGATATAGTCGAAGAGCCAGCGCAGTATCCCGGCGGTCAAGGAGCCCTCATGCAGTACATCGCTCAGAACATCCGCTATCCTAAGATTTCCGCAGAGAATGGTGTTCAGGGACGTGTCCTCGTACAGTTCGTCATCGAGAAAGATGGCTCACTCAGCAACTTCAAGGTCGTCAAGGACGCGAAACCAGTATCAGATGGCATCACCGTCAATGCACAGGGCACAACAGCTGAAGGAAACGATATTCCAAAGGAAGCCTATGGTGCGCTGAACATAGAAGCCCTCAGAGTCCTTCGCGGAATGCCCAACTGGACACCCGCCAAGCAACAAGGGGAGGCAGTGAGAATGAAGTACACGCTCCCCATCAACTTCCGCTTACAATGAACATGAAGACAGTCATCACAGTGGCGCTCGCAACCCTATGTCTGACGAGTGCAGCACAAGAACCACGCCTACGGATGAGAGGCGAAGTCATCCAAACGGAAACACCTATGGCACATGACCCCGTCATGGCCAAGGACGGCGACACCTATTATCTGTACGCCACAGGCATGGGCATCCAACAGATGACATCGAAAGACCGCAAGACATGGACGATGTCACGCCAACCCGTGATGACTGTCATACCAGGCTGGACCACCGACTCAGTGCCAGGATTCAGCAATCACGTCTGGGCACCCGATGTCATCAAATGGCACGGTCGCTGGTGGTTGGCCTACAGCTGCTCCACCTTCGGAAAGAATGGCTCTGCCATCGGTCTCCTCAGCAGTCGCTCGCTCAGCGCAAACCTTTGGAAGGACGAAGGTTGCATCGTGACCTCTCGCGAGAAGCGCGACAACTGGAACGCCATCGACCCCAACTTCGCCATCGACGAAGCGACAGACACCCCCTGGATGGTATGGGGATCGTTCTGGGACGGCATACAGATAGCCCGACTCGACACCACCATGCACATAGCCAAAGGTGAACAGCCACGCACCATAGCCCGACGTTACGACCCCAATTTCAAACCTACCGAACAGAACCCCACCTCGCGTTTCGCAGGCACGAACGCCATCGAAGCCCCCTTCATCTTCAAGCACGGCGGCTATTACTATCTTTTCGTTTCGTGGGACTACTGTTGTCGTGGAGCACAAAGCAACTACCGTGTGGCAGTAGGTCGCAGCAAGACCATCAACGGTCCCTACCTCGACCGCAACGGCAAGGATATGGTCAACGGTGGTGGCACCCTCTTCCTGGAAGGCGACAAGAAAGAATGGGAAGCAGCCGGTCACTGTGCAGCCTACACCTTCGACGGCGAAGACATCTTCATCTGTCACGGCTACAGCGCCACCCGCAATGGAGCCGCCATGCTCATCCAGCGCCCCATCTCTTGGACTGCCGACGATTGGCCAGAACTGAAGCCATAAGCAACACACCCATATTATATAAACAAAGAAGCCCATCAACTCTTGACGGGCTTCTTCTTGTTCATTGCAGGAGAATATTCAAAAGATGCGCATCAAGGTAAACGGAGGTCGCTAACTATTTGCTCCAGGTATTTTTGATCCACTTCGTCGAAGGTGCCAAAGTGTTGGCTGTCGATGTCGAGGACGGCGATGACGTCCTGATCGTGGAATATGGGTACGACAATCTCGCTGCGGCTCTTGGTGGAACAGGCGATATGACCCGGGAAGGCATTGACGTCGGGCACGATGATGGTTTCGCCACGTGCCCAAGCGGTGCCACACACTCCCCTGCCCTTCTGGATGCGGGTGCATGCCAAGGGACCTTGGAAGGGACCAAGGACGAGTTCGCCATCGATGACACGATAGAAGCCTGTCCACCAGAAACCAAAGGTCTCGTGGAGCATGCTTGCCACATTCGCCATGTTGGCGATGGGGTCTGACTCGCCTGCCGTCACTGAACGTATCATGAGCTGCAACTCGCGGTATTTCTCTTCTTTCGTGCCTGCACTGATTTTGAAGTCTTCTGCCATGAGGATGTGTGGGGTTATAGGGTTTGGTAGAAATCGAGGTATTGCTGGGCTACTTTGAGGTAGTCGTGGTGCTTCTTCACATAGACGATGCTTTGCTGCTGGAGGATGGGGATGCGCTCCGGATGCAGGACGAGCTGCTCAATCTCTTCGTAGCAGGACTCGTAGGTGGGCTGGACATTGATGATGGGACGCAGTTCGGTCTCGCCCAAGATGTCGTAGTTTTCGGGCTCTCCACCTCCGATGTTGATGATGCCTTTGGACATGGCGAGGAGGGAATTCATGGCTGGCGTGTAGCTGTAGAGCTGGTCGAGAATGGCATGAGAACCATTGAGCATCTCCTGGTATTGGGCGAAAGGAACACCCTCTGCCACTTGCAGGGTGAGGCGGTCAGGGTATTTCGCCTGCACGGCTTGAGCAGCACGGAGCATGATGTCTGTGCCTTTATATACGGAGCGTCCTTTGTTGATGCCGATGAAGAGGCGAAGGGAAGTTGAAAGTTGAGAGTTGACAGTTGAGGGGTGAGAGGTGTTGATTCGGATGGGGAAAGGGATGAAGGTCATCTTTTCCTTGAACTGCTGGTAGGTTGCCCAGTACTCATAGAGTCCAGTCACGATGCCGTCGCAGTCGTCGGCTATCAGGCGATTGAGGTGCTCTTTGGGTGTGCCGATCCATTCGCGACGATAGCGTTCGGCTTCAGCATCGGTACGGATGGTGTCGCCAAAGTTAAAGTCGCTGTATCGGAGGGGACGCTGGTAGGTGTTGACGTAGGTCCAATAGTAGTCCATGCCAAAGGAACCCAGCACCATCTTGTCGTTGTGACGGCGCAGATAGCGGTAAATGGGGGCGATGCGCTCCGCTT
>Ga0310695_10012309_pt1 | contig 12012 bp, 11 predicted proteins | sample RumenRJG_04DNA_FD_203882 | JGI IMG/M metagenome (GOLD analysis project Ga0310695, IMG submission 203882) | Bovine rumen microbial communities from Lethbridge, Alberta, Canada - RJG_04 (v2) (version 2) | ecosystem: Host-associated > Mammals > Digestive system > Stomach > Rumen | place: Canada... | reverse complement strand
TTACTTGAGGCTGTTGACGTAGTTGCGCAAGGATTCGTTTTCGGGGTCATACTGGAGCCACTTCTGGTAGTATTCCTTGGCCGTGGCCTTGTCACCCTTGGTGAAGTAGTAGGTGGCCATGTAGTTGTAGGCATACTTGTAGTAGCGTGCATAGTCGGCCTTGTTCTCCTTGCCATCCAGGATGGTGAGCAGTTCCTGATAGGCAGCCAGAGCGGCGCCGTTGTTGTTGTCACCCTCGCGGAACTTGGCGATCTTGGCCTTCTGGTTCACGATCTGAACATTGCCGGGAACGAGTTTGTCCACCTCGTCGATGTAGCGCTGCGACTTGTTGAGCGCATCGGCCTTGATTGCAGCATCGAGCGAATCGGTGCTGGCGACGCCCAGGTAGTAGTTGGACAGGGTGAAGAGGTCGTTGGACTTGTTGTTACCGCTGTCCACCAGGCGCTGGTAGTACTCGGCAGCCTTGACAAAGTTGTCGGCATCGGCATAACTGTCACCCATGAAGCGGATCAGGTCCACATTGTTGGGGTTGAGTTCAATGGCCTTCTCGTAGGCGCTGATGGCCTCCTGAGGCATGTTGGCATTCTGCAGAGCCTGACCGTAGTCGGTATAGTCACGCACCTCGTAGTTAGAGCCCTTGGGCAGTGCGTTGGCAAAGAAGGACTTACCGGCCTCGACTGCCTGTGCCCACTGCTGCAACTGCACCAGGTTGTAAAGTTGCATGCGCTTCATGTAGAACACCTTCTCGTCGGCAGGATTGAGTTTGCCAATCAGGCTGGTGGCCAGATCAAGAGACTCCTTGTACTTCTCGCCGAAGAACAGCAGTTGCACATAGCGCACCTCGTCCTGGGCAAAGTGGTTGGGGTTCTTGATATACTTGCCGTACTGCTCGGCAGCCTTGGCACCCAAGTTGTCGCTGTAGTACTTCTCGGCGAGTTCACGCTGAACCAGAGCCGAGTTGGGGACCTTGGCCTGGAGTTCCTCGAGTCGCTCGATGGCCATGGTGGGATTCACGTTGAAGTAGGTGTTGGCATACTTGACATAGGCCTCGATGTTGTTGGGGTCCTTGTCAAAGGCCAACTCGTAGATACCGGCTGCATTGCCCCAGTCCTTCTTGTCGGCCTTGGTGTCGGCCTCAAAGATGTAACTGTCGGGGTCGTCGGCATTCCACTTGCGGGCATTCTTGATGCACTTCTCAATGTCCTTGGCATAGGTCGTGGGATTGGCATCATAGAAAGCGCGTGCGATTTCCATCTCCAGTTTGGAATCCTTCTTGGACAACTTGCGTGCTTTCTCGAGCAGCGCCTTGACTTCACCACCGTTCTTGAGAGCGATAGCAGCCTGGCCGACATAGTTGTAAGGATTCATGGCGTTGGCGGCGATACCTTTCTCAAAGTTGGCAGCGGCAGCAGCGACATTACCCTGATGGAGGGCAATCTGGCCGAGGTAGTAGTAGGCTTCGGCCTTGTCGGTTGCGGCAGCGTTCAGGTTGCGCTCAAGCAGTTCCTTGGCGTTGTCCAGTTTGTCAACCTTGTAATACTCAATACCATCTTTGTAACCCTGTGCGTTAGCCACCAGGGAAGCACCCATCAACATGAGTGATGCAAAAAAGAATTTACGTTTCATCGTGGTAACAATTTAATGTTAATATCCGTTAGTTAGTTTTATTTTGTTATCATATTTGCAATTTCCGTGCCAATTTGCCATGCAAATCGTCAAAATGGACAAATCACTCCACTTCTACATACCTGACGGGTTCGGCGGCGGGCAGAATGCCCGTCTGGAGAATGATCTTCTGGCCGATGACACCGGTCAGGAAGGTGTAAAAGCCGTGGTCGAGCATGCCGTTGTAGGACGCGTCGATGGCCCAGATGGTGCGCACCAGGGGGTAGTCCCCGCTGTTGATGTGCGCCTGGTAGGGCTTGACGCCCTGCACCTGGTCGTCGCCACGCACGGGCATGACCTTGATGCGGTCGGTAAAGTCGATGACGCTGACCTCGTTCTTGGTCTTGAGTTCCTCATACTTCTGAGCAATGGGAATCTCGGCCGACTTGAGGTCGCTGGTTATCCAACTGACACCGATAAAGCCGATGACGTTCTTGTATTGCTCGACGGCCTCAAAGACGTCGCTGCTCGACTTCCTAGCATAGACATTGGGGCCGAAGTTGGCGCCATTCAAGAACTTATCCTTCATGTAATGGACCACACCAGTGCCGCTGCCGTCAAACATCACCTTGATCGTGTCGTTTTTCAACTTGGTGGGGAAAACCTCACCCCAGCGCTTCACCTTGCCGGTGAAGATGTCGCGCAGGTCGTCCATCGACAACTCATCGATGTCGTTCTGCTTGTTGACAATAACAGCGATAGCATCCACGGCAATCATCCTGGAGCGGTAACCGCGGCCCAACTTGCGCAGGCTCTCCTTCTGCTCGCTGGTGAGGTCATGGGAGATGATGATCAAGTCCACCTTGTTCTTGAACAGGGAATCCAGGGCATCGTGCTCATTGATATACTCGGGCATGATGCTGGCCTCGGGATACTGGTACTCAAACACGGCAATCTCCTGCTCGAGCACACTCTGGAACGACTCGTCACACATGATGCGGGCCAGCCCGCGGGTGCTGTGGCTCTTGGGGCGACGGTCACCACACGAGGCGAGCATGAGCAGCAACAGGGCTGCAGCGAGAAATAAGACCTTATTGATTCTCATTGTCATTGTCTCCTTCCTGTTTCTTGAGGCGGTCGGCATAGGTTGTGTAGCCCGGGTCCTGGTCATCGTCGTCATAGGTGCGCATGCCATAGGTGTGGTCACCCTTCAACTCACGGTAGCCACGGTAAATGCCATAGGCGGCAAATACCACGACAAAGAGCCACCTGACAGCGTCCCACATCGGCGTGCGGGACCAGTCGAACAGGTTCATTGCCAAGAGCACTGCCATTCCCAGATAGACAAAAACCATAAAGATGCCGAAGAACATCTTCACGCTTTGATTGAAACCAGATTGCCTCATGTTCATTATCGTTATCGTTAACAAAGTTGATTCTGCCGTTAGACTGCGCTAACAGAAAAACGTTTATAACTATCAAACGACAAAATTAACATTTTATCCTGAATTCACGGTGTTAAATTTAAATAAATTGTGTGCCAAACATATTAAAAGGAGCGTTAAACGGCGCAAACAGACACTCATAGGAATCGGTTTAAGATATCCAAAAACCACAAAAAAAGAATATTTTTCCAAAAAAAGTTGTCCAAAACCGAAAAATGGACTAAATTTGCAGAACCTTAAATCAAACTTTTATTCATACTATTTTTTCCTAGGGCACCTCGTTGTGAAACGGAGTGCTTTTTTTATTAGGCAATGATACAGATGTTGGCCCGAACCCAGCGGGGCTAATGCGAATTACGCGAATTAGTATTAAGTATTTTTCGTGTAATACGTTTTCTTAGCGTAACTAGCATTAAAAACTTCTAGGGCCAACGCTATATCAAGCCCCTTTATTAAATCCCCATCCTGATGAACAAACCCGTCAGGAACGAGTAATGCGGGAGCCGATGGGCTTCCGCATTACCGATATCAGAATGATTTGTGTTGCGATTAATAGTTGCGGGCGAAGATGACGCGGCGGTGGCTGGGCTTGCCGGTGTAGATGCACTTGCCCTCCTCCTCGACAGCATCCATGGGGATGCAGCGGATGGTTGCCTTGGTCTCTTCCTTGATCTTCTCCTCGGTCTCGGTGGTGCCGTCCCAGTGTGCCAGGATGAAACCGCCCTTCTCGATCTGCTCCTTGAACTCGTCCCAGGTGTCCACCTTGAAGGTCATTTCCTCGCGGTGACGCAGGGCCTTGTCGTAGATGTTCTGCTGGATCTGCTCGAGCAGTTCCTTGACGCGGTTCTCGATGCCGGCGAGTTGCTCGCTGGACTTCTCGAGGGTGTCGCGGCGCATAACCTCGACGGTGCCGGCCTCGATGTCGCGGGCACCGAGCACGAGACGCACGGGCACGCCCTTGAGTTCATAGTCGGCAAACTTGAAGCCGGGACGCTTGTTGTCGGCGTTGTCATACTTCACCGAGATGCCCATGCCGCGCAGGTTGGCCACGATGGGCTCGACCACCTTGTTGACCTGCTGGAGTTGGTCGTCGGTCTTGTAAACGGGGATGATGACGACCTGGATGGGTGCCAGGTGGGGAGGCAGCACCAGACCGTTGTCGTCGCTGTGGGTCATGATGAGGGCTCCCATCAGGCGTGTCGAGACGCCCCACGAGGTGGCCCACACGTCCTGCAACTTGTTCTCCTTGTCGATGAACTTGACGTCAAATGCCTTGGCGAAATTCTGGCCCAGGAAGTGGCTGGTGCCAGACTGCAATGCCTTGCCGTCCTGCATCATGGCCTCGATGGTATAGGTCTCGAGGGCGCCGGCAAAGCGCTCGTTGGCAGTCTTGATGCCCTTGACAACGGGCAGTGCCATGTATCTCTCGGCAAAGTCGGCATAGACGTTCAACATCTCGATAGCCTTGGCCTCGGCTTCTTCCTTGGTGGCATGGGCGGTGTGTCCCTCTTGCCACAGGAACTCGGCGGTGCGCAGGAACATGCGGGTGCGCATCTCCCAACGGAACACGTTGGCCCACTGGTTGATGAGCAGGGGCAGGTCACGGTAACTGTTGATCCAGTTGCGGTAGGTGTTCCAGATGATGGTCTCGCTGGTGGGTCGGATGACCAGTTCCTCCTCGAGACGTGCCGAGGGGTCCACAACGACGCCCTTGCCGCCGGGGTCGTTCATCAAGCGGTAATGGGTAACGACGGCACACTCCTTGGCAAAGCCTTCCACGTGGTCGGCCTCACGGCTCAGGAATGACTTGGGGATGAGCAGAGGGAAGTAGGCGTTCTGCACACCGGTGGCCTTGAACATGTCGTCCAACTGGCGCTGCATCTTCTCCCAAATGGCGTATCCGTAGGGCTTGATGACCATGCATCCACGCACTGCCGACTGCTCGGCGAGGTCGGCCTTGACGACCAGTTCGTTATACCATTGTGAGTAATTATCGGCTCTCTTAGTTAAATCTTTTAATTCCTTTGCCATTGTTATTCTTGTTATATATTTATTATGTGTTGTTATTTCTCTTTGGCGATGTGGCTGATGTTGATGTTACCCTTCTTGGCCTGCTGGATCATCGTCTTCTCGGGGACAAGATAGATTTCGAGGCGGCGATTGCGCTTGCGGTTCTCCACCGAGTTGTTATCGACAATGGGGTCGGTCTCGCCCAGGGCATAGGGAACGACATAGTCCACACTGCCATTCTCATCAAACCAGTCAAAGACGGCATTCACGCGCTGGCGCGTGAGATTGAGGGTATATTCCGAACTGCCGGTGTTGTCGCTGTGCATGACGAGCAGCAGTTTGTAGAAACCAGGATTCTTGATCATGCGCAGGAAGGGCTTGAGTTGCGCCTCGCCCAGGCTGGTGAGCACCGTGTCGTTGGCCTCAAACAACTGGCTGGCGGGAATGGTGACGACAATCACCTCGTCGTCGCGCATGATCTCGACATCATAGTTAGACTTCTTGAAAGCCACGGCCATGTCGTACTGGAAGTCCTGAATCTTGTCGGCCTGCTTGTCGTTCTTGATCTCGGGAGTGACCAGGTTCTCATCAAGGGACATCTCGTAGATATCATCCAGGTGGTCCTTAGCGTTGAGCGGCAATACGCATGCCAGAGCCAGCAGCGTCGTCATCAAGATATGTAAGATCGGTTGTTGCATAGTGTTAGAAAACTGTTAGTCATTCAAGTCCAGGAGTCCTTGCGGCAAGTCCATGACCATCAATTTCTTGTCCAAGTCAAACTCCACAATCAGGTCATCATTGGCCGGCACCATAATCTCGTCTTCATCATGCTCGACAATGAAGATAGCATTGTCGGTGGACTCGTCAACATCAACGATGGTACCCACAATCGGGCCTCCGTCCTGTTGCAACGAGAACCCGATGAAGTAGTCCAGCGGGTAGCCGTCGGCCTCGGCATCATCGCTCTCCTGCTGATAGTCACGTTTGAGGGCATAGATGTCGTGGTTGACCAGCGCGGCCGCCTCCTTCTCGCTTGTGATGCCGTCGATCGTGAGCAAGACGGTCTCGGTGCTCTTGGGACGACATGCGTTGACAAAGAAGGGCACATAGATGCCGTCCACCTCGCTCACGAGGCACGACAAGGCCCTCAACACATCAATGTCCACCTCGACTGTTGCCGAAATCTCGCCGGCAACGCCGTGGGCCTTGTTGTAGTGGCCGATGGCTATGAGTTCGTCACGCGTGATCATCAGTAGTTGTCCTTATTTTTTCTTTTTTTTCTTGCCTGTGGGCTGGGCAGGTTTCACAATCTGGTACTCATGCAGATGATGAGTAGCAGGATCAAGTCTAATCACCCCATGGCTATAGTGGTAGAGATCCTTGAAGATCTTGGCATCGTCCACATCCTCGTTATTGATCTGGAAGATGAGTTTCTTCATGTGGTTGGCAAGCAGCATGACCAGCGCATCACGCTCCTCTCCCTCGGGGTACTCGGCCGCGCGCAGGATCATACGCTCGATGTTCTTGCCATAATGACGGTACTTGATGGGTTCCAACTCATAGGGGATCGGGGCGGGCTTGGTCTCGAGGTTTTCCTCCTTGATGATGTCATCAAAGGGGAAATCCACATCCAGTTGGAAACCGCTCATGATCATGAGATGGTCCCACAGTTTGTGCTGATAATCGGTCTCGGAGCGCAACTGGGGAAACATGTTGGCCATGTTCTGCACAATCGTGTAGGCACAACGGGTGCGCTCGTTGCGGTCCTCGATGGTCAAGCAGTGATCCACCATCTGCTGGATGTTGCGGCCATACTCGGGCAGTACCAGCGTCTTGAGAAGTGAGTTATAGGTTAACATAATCTGCAATAAAAGTAGTTTTAACAAAAGTCGCGCGAAAAACCGTTCTTCGCGCCTCCCGGTGGCAGCCGTCAGAGGTTGAGCACCGGATTTTTAGGCTTGGTGGCCTGGAATTCCTTGAGATAGAGTGGCGTGCTATAGGCCACGTCAATGAAATCCTGTTGCCTCCATGCACGCTCGGCAAGCGCCATCATGTCAACAGCAACGGGCTTGATGCCCTCGATGAACTTTACGCCGGGATTCTGGAACAATTGCCGTGCCTTGTCACTGCCATTGCCCATCATGACGAGCGTGTAGCCCTGCTGCAACAACCCGTCGAAGGCATGCTCATCGAGAATCATTGCCTGGGGTTCAAGAGCGGCATCCAGGGCTGGAGTATAGGCCGCGGTGTAAACCTCCATGCGACGGGCGTCAATCATCGGCACATACAGCGGGTTGTCATCGTCAATAAAATGGTTGAACATCGTGCTCACCGTCATCAGTTGCAAGGTATTCACCCCGATGAGCGGCACCTGAAGGCCAAAAGCAAGACCCTTGGCTTCGCTCAGACCGATGCGCAGGCCCGTATAGGACCCGGGGCCGATGCTCACAGCGATGGCGTCAAGTTTCAACTCCCTGCTGCGGGCATATTTCAACATCTCTTGGACATACTTGCTCAACAGTGTGGCGTGGGTCTGACCCTCATAGTTCTCGGTGTGATCCAGCACTTGCCCATCGCTGGTCAGCGCCACCGAGCAGACATCGGTCGAGGTTTCTATGTTCAGTATGTTTGCCATCTATTCTCTAAAAAAACGTGCAAAGTTACAAAATAGTTTTCAGTTAACAGTTTTTAGCCTTGAGTTTTTTGCAGTAACTATCCGGTCTGGAAGCCTGTTTATAAGATCATGCCATGTCGCTAACTGGCTAGTTTTATAATAATTGGGCCACCGTCGCATCCTTTCCTTTCAAGCGTTTCCTGCGGTTTTGGGGTGATGGGCGGCCATTGCATGAAAGCCTTATCACAAAGCGGCGATGAGTGCATCCACCTCCTCGGGGCGGGTGGCCCAACTGGTGACAAAGCGGCAGTTCATCTTGTCGCCCACGGGATACCACTGCTCGAAGACGAAGTCCTTCTCGAGGCGCTCGATCGTGGCGTTGTCGAGCAGCACAAACTGCTGATTGGTGGGAGAATCGCTATACATCTCATAGCCGCGGGCCTTGAACGCTTCACGCAACCTGATGGCCTGCTCAACGGCATGACGGGCAATCTTGAAGAAGAGGCCCTCACTCATCAACACGTTGAACTGGATGCCCAGCAGGCGCCCCTTGGCCATCAAGGCACCGTGCTGCTTGACGATGGTGAAGAAATGGGCTGGCGCGTTGTGGTTAGGAAAGACGACCGCCTCGCCGCAGAATGCGCCACACTTGGTGCCGCCAATGTAGAAGACGTCACACAAGTCGGCCAGTTGCTCGAGTGTCACGTCACAGCCCTCGGCCATGAGACCGTAGCCCAGCCTTGCCCCGTCGATAAACAACGGCAAGTCATATTGCTTGCACACCGCACTGATGGCCTGCAACTCGGCCAGGGTATAGATGGTGCCCATCTCGGTGGCAAAGGTGATATAGACCATGCCGGGAAAAACCATGTGGTCGTAGGTGGGATCGGCATAGAAATCCTTGAGCCACTGCTCCAACTCGCCAGCGTTCATCCTGCCGTCATGGCTGGGTAACGCCAGCACCTTGTGGCCACCAAACTCGATTGCTCCCGACTCGTGGACATTGATATGGCCCGTCTCGACAGCAAGTACGCCCTGATAGGACTGCAGCATCGCGTCGATGACGGTGGCATTGGTCTGGGTACCGCCCACCAGAAAGAACACATCAGCATCGGGTTTGGCACACGCCATGCGGATCCTCTCCCGCGCGGCGGAGCAATAATCGTCCAGACCGTAACCGGTGGCCTTCTCTTCGTTGGTTTCAAGCAGTCTCTTGAGGATTGCCTCATGGCATCCGTTATTATAGTCACTCTCGAACGAAATCATGTTTGTATTGCTTTTTTTCTTAATAATGGTGCAAAAATACAAAAAAAATCAGAGTATTGCCCCTTTAGGGTCTGGCGAAAAGCGAAAACGCAAAAAAAACACTACCTTTGCAGCATGAAAGAGAGTAAAAAGGCGATAATTTACCAGTTGATGCCACGCTGGTTCACCAACTGTAATGAAAAGTGTATTCCCAACGGCACCATCAGGCAAAACGGTGTGGGCAAGTTCAACGACATCGATGAGGGCAAATTGCGGTCCATCAAGTCACTGGGTGTTACCCACGTGTGGTATACCGGCATCATCGAGCACGCCTCCGCCACCAACTACTCCCGTCAGGGCATTGTTCCCTGCAACCCCCATGTGGTGAAAGGCAAGGCCGGTTCCCCCTACGCAATACGCGACTACTATGACGTGTGTCCCGACCTGGCCGTCAACGTGAAGAAACGCATGGCCGAGTTTGAGGCCCTAGTTGACCGCACCCACCGCGCGGGTCTCAAGGTCATCATCGACTTTGTCCCCAACCATGTTGCCCGCCAGTACAAGAGCGATGTCAAGCCCGATGGCGTCGGCGACCTGGGCGATGGTGACAATCCCATGATGTTCTTTGACCCTAACAACAATTTCTATTATATCACAGGGCAGAAATTCTCGCCCGTTGGAGTTGACCTGGGCTCTGGTGAAGACGCCTACAGTGAATTTCCCGCTCGAGCCACCGGAAACGACTGCTACACAGCATCGCCGGGGCGTGACGACTGGTATGAGACCATCAAACTCAACTACGGCGTCGATCCCTGGAACGGCAGCACCCACTTTGACCCCATTCCTTCCACTTGGGCGCGCATGCTCGACATCCTCAGGTTCTGGGCCGGCAAGGGCGTGGACGGTTTCCGCTGCGACATGGCCCACATGGTACCTGTCGCCTTCTGGCACTGGGCTATCGGCAAGATTAAGGAGGAGAACCCCACTATCATCTTCATTGCCGAGATTTACGATACCAACCTGTACCGCAGTTATGTCGCCGACGGCGGTTTTGACTACCTGTATGACAAGGTGACCCTCTATGACACATTGATTGGCATCATGCGGGACGGATGGCCCGCCAGCAGCCTGACACACTGCTGGCAGACGGTTGAGGGCCTGGGCGACCACATGCTTAATTTCCTTGAGAATCATGATGAGGCGCGCCTCGCCTCGAGTCAGTGCCTGGGCAATCCATTCAAGGCGTTACCGGCACTGGTGGTGAGCGCAACGATATCACCTTGCCCGTTTATGCTCTATGCCGGGCAAGAACTGGGCGAGCCTGCCGCCGATGCCGAGGGCTATAGCGGCATGGATGGGCGCACGACAATCTTTGATTACTGGAGCGTCCCCACCCTGCGCCGCTGGCACCTGGGCAAGCCCACTGGCGACGAACGCAGGCTTCGTGCCCTCTACCGCAAGGTGCTGCGCCTGTGCAACAGCGAGAAGACACTGGCCAGTGGCCAGTTCTTTGACCTGATGTATGTCAATCAGGACACACTCGACACGAGCCGCCAGTATGCCTACCTGCGCCATTGTGACGGCGAGATGACCCTCATCGTCGCCAACTTTGGTGATCAGGCCGTTGAAACCGCTATCCGCTTGCCACAGCATGCCCTGAACTGCGCCGGCATGACCAGTGGACTCCATGTCATCCATGACCTGATGAGCGGGGCCACCTCCACGGTCACCATTCAGTGTGACTCCACTCTGCCTATCAGCCTTGCCCCTCACGGCGCTACCTTGCTGGCCATCAAGCCTGCCAAAGGGCAGTGACACCCTACCAGCGAGGTGGTGCTAAATCAGTCGGCTGGCCTGTCACGTCTGTAATGTAATATTTTTTTGAAAAATATTGTCACTAAAATGGGACTGATAAGACAGAAAAACTGTAACTTTGCAGAAAACTTACTTAAACTAAATCTTATTTCTAGTTAACATGGCTGAATTGAAAGTATTCTCGGGCACTAACTCGCGTTATGTAGCCTTGAAGATCGCTAAGCAAATGGGTGTGGAACTGGGCAAACTCAACATCATGCACTTTGCTGATGGTGAATTTGAAGTGTGTTACGAGGAGCCTGTGCGTGGCGCTGAAGTCTATCTCGTACAATCCACTTTTAACAGCAGTGAGAACCTCATGGAACTGCTGCTGATGATTGACGCCGCCAAGCGTGCCTCGGCCCACTCGGTGATTGCCGTTATACCCTACTTTGGATGGGCACGTCAGGACCGCAAGGACAAACCCCGCGTCTCGATTGCCGCAAAACTTGTCGCCAACCTGTTGATTGCCGCCGGCATTAACCGCCTCATCACGATGGACCTCCATGCCGACCAGATCCAGGGATTCTTTGACATCCCGGTAGATCACCTCTACGCATCGACGATGTTTGTCCCCGACATCGAGAATTTGGGACTCAAGGACATGGTCATCGCCTCGCCCGACGTGGGCGGTGCCAAGCGCGCCAACTCTTATGCCAAATACTTCAACGCGCCACTGGTATTGTGCCACAAGCACCGTCTCCAAGCCAATGTGGTCGAGAGCATGACAATTATTGGCGAAGTTGAGGGCAAGGATGTCATCCTCATCGATGACATGGTGGACACGGCCGGAACCATCTGCAAGGCCGCCAGCCTGATGAAAGAACATGGCGCCCGCAGCGTGCGCGCCTATATTTCCCATGCCGTGATGAGCGATCCCGCCAGCGAACGCGTCATGGCCAGCGGTCTTGACGAACTTGTCACCAGCGACAGCATCCCCTTCGACACCAGCCGTTGTCCCAAGGTGAGAGTGCTCAGTGTCGATAAATTGTTTGCCAACACCATCAAGCACGTGAACCGCAAGGAATCCATCAGCGAGGTGTTCATTTTCAAATAATTGCAACTTGACCAATAGTCAATGATAACGGATGGCCACACTTCCACGGCCACCACAATATCACTAACGGGAAGGAGCCCAATCGCCGGCCCCTTCCCGTCGCTTTTATCGGCCACATCTCAAACGATGGTTCGGGTCCAGCATATTGATTGAGAGATAGCAAAAGAGTAAGTATTCACCTA
>Ga0310695_10012306_pt1 | contig 12016 bp, 8 predicted proteins | sample RumenRJG_04DNA_FD_203882 | JGI IMG/M metagenome (GOLD analysis project Ga0310695, IMG submission 203882) | Bovine rumen microbial communities from Lethbridge, Alberta, Canada - RJG_04 (v2) (version 2) | ecosystem: Host-associated > Mammals > Digestive system > Stomach > Rumen | place: Canada... | reverse complement strand
ACTCAAACTTATCTTGACGAATCAATCAACAGCCTTCGCGTAGCATTATTTAATTCTTCAAAAAGTCTTACACCTCAGCTTCAGTATATGCTTGGAATGGCGTATTTTTATAAAAATTCACTTACATCACATTGTTATGCAGACCTTGCCGTAAAATATCTTACGCTTGCCCGAGAAAACGGTTACAAGGCAGATGATATTCCGGAATATCTTGGATTAAGTTATGCATCTTTGGGGCTTCCAATGGACAGTATATCTGCATTTACGGAAGCTTTGCTTTATAGAGAGTCTGATTCACTTCTTCTTTCAATTGCAGAACAATATTACAAGGCGCGCGAATATTCTGCGGCCGAGCAGTATCTGTTCAGAATTATTAAAAACAGTGAAAATGACGAAATTATTATAAAATCTGAAAATCTGTTGGGTAATATATACATCGATAAAGAAGAGTATGATGCGGCTATGCAGGAATTTGAGAATGTTTTGAAAAAAAACGAAAATTCTGCTGACGCGCACTATGGAATTGGTGTAATATATGAGAAACAGGGTAATATTGTAAAAGCCAGGGCAGAGTGGCGTAAGACACAGAAGATTCAGGTTAATCATGCGGGTGCTTTACAGAAACTGTCTGATAATTAAGTTTGTAAAAACCATTGGGAGGAAATAAACAGATGGGATTTCTTGATAATTTTTCTACAGATATTGGTATTGATTTAGGAACTTGTAATACGCTGATTTATGTACGCGATAAGGGAATGGTTATTGATGAACCATCTGTTATTGCTGTTGAACGCGGAACAAAAAGAATTCTTGCCGTAGGTTCAGAAGCAAAGCGTATGCTCGATAAAACCCCTGGTAACATTATAGCTATTAGACCTCTTGCCGATGGTGTTATAGCAGATATTGACAGCACGGAAAAAATGATTAAGTACTTTATTACAAAAATTATTCCACGCCGTCAGTTCTTTAAATCTGTAAGAATGAAAATCGGAATTCCTTCTTGTATTACTGATGTTGAACGCCGTGCAGTAATTGAAGCTGCTCTTAAGGCTGGTGCAAAGGAAGTTGAAGTAATTCCTGAAAGTCTTGCGGCTGCAATTGGTGCAAAAATCCCTATTTTTGAACCTGCCGGTCATATGATTTGTGATATTGGTGGTGGTACTGCAGAAGTTTCAGTAATTTCACTTGGCGGTATGGTTGTAACTCATTCAATTCGTGTTGGTGGTGATAAATTTGATGAAGCTATTGTAAAACACGTTAAGAGCGTACATAACCTGATTATCGGTCAGCCGGCTGCAGAACGACTTAAGATTCAGATTGGTAATGCGGCTCCTGAAAAGACAATTGAAAAAATGGAACTTAAAGGAACCGATGCAATTACAGGTCTTCCACGACGCCTTGAAATTGACAGCGTAGAAGTACGAGAAGCGCTCAAAGAACCTGTAACAAAAATTGTAGAAGAAATTAAGTCTGTTTTGAGTGAGACTCCTCCTGAGCTTGCTTCTGATATTATTGAGCGTGGTATTGTTATGACTGGCGGTGGTTCTATGCTCCGCGAGCTTCCAAAACTTATTTCAAAGGAAACAGGAGTTCCTGTAATTCTTGTTGAAAAACCTCTTGAATGTGTTGCTCTTGGTGCAGGAGAAGCTTTTGGTCTGTTTAAGGATATGACTTCAGAACGTGCCATTTACGATAGTTTGAACGAATAGCCGGAGTTATTATGCCGGAAAAAAACAGATCTTCAATCAGCCTGAAATTCTCAGAATTTCTTTTAATTGGGCTGGTTATTTTATCATCCGTTTGCCTCACCTTTAATTCTGGAAAATTTATCCTGAATTTTAAGCTTATAGGATTCAATGTTCTTTCTACCATCGACAAGGGCGTTTACCATGTTACGAGCGGAATAAAAGATACGTTCAATTCTGTTGGAGAACTTAGACGTCTTCGTAAGGATTATAATGAACTTGTAAAACGCCTTGAAAATTATGAAGAAATGCAGCGGACTAATGCTGATATCAGAAAGGAAAATCAACGACTTAAAGAGCAGCTTGATTTTTCTATTTCGATGGATGAAAAGAATATTCCGGCTCAGATTATTTCCCGCGATTTAGACAGTTCATTTTCTTATCTTACAATCGACAAAGGCAGTATCAACGGTATAAAAAAGAATATGCCTGTTATTGCTTTTCAGAACGGGAATCAGGGGCTTGTAGGAAAAGTTGTTCAGGTAGGAACGTTTACAAGTCAGATTATGCCTGTTTACAATCAGAAAAACATGGTTTCTGCAAGAATTCAAAATACTCGTGATCTTGGTCTTGTTAATGGTCTTGGAAGCACGGATCAGCCGCTTTTGATGCAGTATATTCGTAAGCGTGTTGCCGATCAGCTTCATTACGGTGATGTAATTGTTACTTCTGGAGAAAGCGATAACTATATGCGCGATATTCCTATAGGAACTATTTCAAAAATTACGGAAGTAAATTATAACTCAACCTTAAATATTGAGCTTGAGCCAATTCTGGATTTTTCAAGACTTGAGACAGTTATCGCAGTAAACCAGCGTGAATTGAATGATAAAAAACATTCGGAGTAGGGTATGATAAAATCGTTTTTAATTTCAACATTTATTCTACTTGCTTTTACAATCGTAGAATCATCGATTCTCTCAAATATTTCGTTTTTGTATGTAGTTCCAGATCTTGTTCTTATCTGCTCGGTTTATTTTTCTTTATTGAATGGTAAAACTTACGGTGAATTATCGGGCTTTGTTTCAGGACTTTTTATGGACTGGATAACAGGAATTCCATTTGGATTTAATTGCCTTTATCGTACTATTGCAGGTTATATTTTTGGACTTTTTAATGATGTGATTATCATAACAGGTTTTATTATGCCAATGCTGTCTGTTGGGGCTGCAACAATTTTAAAAACAATTTTTATCTGCATAATTGGATTTTTATTTCCTAATGTTGATGTTTATGTAACCGGCTTAATTTCTACGGAATTTCTTTTTGAATTTATTGCCAATATAATTCTTGCTCCGTTTATTTTTAAGCTTCTTGACTTCTTTAAAGGATATATTTGTATAATCAGTACAAACAGCCGGATAGATAATGTATAGACCAACAGACGACAGGCTTTCAAAAAGTGCAAAAATCTCAATTCTGTATATTGTGATGGTATTTATATTCTTTCCATATATATTCCGTCTTTTTTCCATGCAGATTGTTCGTGGTGATGATTATAAAATTCAGTCAAAACGAAATGCAAATTCCGTTACTGTAATTCCGGCTCAGCGCGGTGAAATTTTTGACAGAAAATCAAATGTTCCTATTGTAATTAACACTGAAAGCTTTGCTGTGGAAGTAAAGCCAGGTGAAATTCCTAATGGTTATTACGATACTGTAATTCAAAAACTTGCCAAAATTCTTGAAATTAACAAAACAGATATTGATAAAAAAATTCCTCCGTCAATCAGACGTTCTTATACTTCTGTTCAGGTAAAAACAAATGTTAATTTTGCAACAATTTCCAGCATTGCCGAAAATATTGTAGATTTGCCGGGCGTAAGCTGGGTTTCCAAACCTAACAGAAACTATCTTCATACCCAGTCTATGTCTCATATTATTGGTTATGTAGGCGATATTACACAGGATGAAATTACACTGCTTTATAACAAAGGATATTCAAAGAACAGTATTGTAGGAAAAACCGGAATAGAAAAGCAGTATGATTCGCTTTTGCAGGGTGTGCCTGGCTCTGAAGAGTCAATGGTTGATGTTCACGGACGTGTAATTTCTGCAGTTCCAAAAATCAATGAACCTGAAATGGGTAAAAGCCTTGTGCTTACCATTGATTCTGATATTCAAAAGCTGGTAGAAGATGCACTTGGGCAGAGAGTAGGTGCTTCGGTTGTTTTAAAGCCTGCTACCGGCGAAATACTTGCAATGGTTTCTTATCCTTATTACGACAACAATATCTTCAGCTCTGATTCTGCAAGTGTTGAATATGCAAAGCTGATAAATGATTCTTCTAAACCATTGATTAATCGCGCGGTTCAGCTTTCTTATCCGCCGGCTTCGACATTTAAAATTATCATGTCTGCGGCTATGCTTCAGGAAAATGTGTTTCCGTCTGCAAAAAAAATTGAATGTAAAGGTAAAATGATTTACGGTGGTCGTGTTTTCCATTGTCACGTTCACGAACCTGGACACGGCTGGCTTGATTTGAAAAACGCAATGGCTCAGTCCTGCGATGTTTATTACTGGACAATTGGACGTGATTATCTTGGTATAGAAAAAATTGCATCATACGCACGGGAATTTGGACTTGGAAAAAGCTCTCAAATTGATCTTCCAAGCCAGGTTTCGGGACTTGTTCCAACCGCAGAATGGAAGGAAAAACGCCTTCACGAAAAGTGGCTTGGTGGTGATACAATGTCCTGTTCAATTGGTCAGGGCTTTATGGAAGCAACTCCTTTGCAGCTTGCAAATATGATTGCAATGGTTTCAAATGAAGGTGTAATTTACAAACCTCACATTCTTAAGGAAGTACGCGATCCTGTTACAAATGATGTTATCAGCGAAGTTAAGCCTTCTGTATTAACAGAATCTACAATCGATAAATCTGTCTGGAAAGAAATACAGGAAGCTTTGCGTTATACAGTTACTGACGGTACTCCGCAGTATCCAATGCATAATAAAATTGTAAAAATAGCCTGTAAAACTGGTACTGCCGAAGTTGAACCTTACAGTAATCCAAATAGGAAGGATAAGCAGAGCTGGCACTCGTGGCTTGTTGCCTATGCGCCATATGATGCGCCTCCGGAAGAGCGAATTTGTGTTGCAACTATTGTAGAAGCCTGCAATAAATGGGAATGGTGGGCACCATATGCAACGAATATCATAATTCAGGGAATATTTGCAAATCAGACTTACGAGCAGGCAATAAAAGATTTGGGATTCGAACGAATGGCGGCAAACCGCGGAAGACGGGAGTAGGGGAAATGAAAAATAAATTTCTTTCAAAGTTTGACTATGTTCTTATTTTGTGCGTAACAATTTTGGTTTCTGTTGGTATTTTGTTTATATATTCTTCCAGCGTAAATTCCGACGGTTTTTCTGTAACAAATGAATATATAAAGCAAATTGTTTGGGCTGTTATAGGCTTTGTTATTATGATTGCCCTTACACTTTATGATTACCGCAGACTTTCTTCGCTTTCGTTTTACTTTTTCGCTGCCTTAATTTTACTTTTAATTTATACGCGAATTTTTGGACGTTACGTAAATGGTGCAAAAAGCTGGATTGGAATTGGTGAATTTGGAATTCAGCCGTCTGAATTTGGCAAAGTTTTTTATATTTTATTTCTGGCAAGATATCTTGATGAATCAAAAAATGAACAACCGCTAAAACGTTTTATTTATGCTGCAGGAATTTTGTTTATTCCTATGGGACTTATTTTGATTCAGCCAGACTTAGGAACAGCAAGCGTTTATCTTCCTGTTTTTATTATTATGTGTTTTATTGCAGGAATTCCGGTTGTTTATATTTTGTATGCATTGCTTTTGATGTGTTTTACAATCATGTTTGCAGTTCTTCCTGTATGGAATGCTGAAATTGCACAGACGCCTGTTGCTTTAATTTCGGTTCTTACAAATTTTAAGCTTCGTGCAATTCTTACAGTTGCCGTACTTGTAATTATGTTTGGTGGTGTCGTTATCAGACGTTATCTTCATGGACCAAAGTACATAAACTGGATTACGTTTTTTTCTTCGATAATTTCTGCATCACTGATTTTTTCTGTAATTCTTGGAAAAGTTCTTAAGGATTATCAGATTAAACGTCTTATTATTTTTATGAATCCTGAAAAAGACCGTCTTGGAGCCGGCTGGAATATTATTCAGTCTATGACAGCAATTGGTTCTGGAGGACTCTATGGTCAGGGATACCTTAATGGAACTCAAAGTCATTTCCGTTTTCTTCCACAGCAGAGTACTGACTTTATTTTTAGTATTCTTTCAGAAGAAACAGGATTTACCGGCGGTCTTTTGGTATTTTTGATTTATATTATAATTCTTATAAAAATTTTGCGTCTTGTTCGTGTTTGTCCTAATGATTTTGGTTCATATATCTGTGCAGGCATTTTTGGAATGTTTGTATTCCATTTCTTTATTAATGTTGGAATGGTAATGGGAATGATGCCTATTACAGGAATTCCTCTGATTTTTCTATCTTACGGTGGTTCGTCGCTACTTACAGCTATGACTTGTTGCGGCTTGATTATGAGCATAAATTGTCGTAAGAATGATTTGAAGTAGTATAGCTCTTCTTTTATTAATGAATTTTTCCCTTATATTAACTTATTATAATGTATATTCTGTCTACCTAAGAACATCTATTTTAGCGGTTATTTATTAATTGGTAAAATATGGGTTCCTCTACCTTCTCCTATGCAAGCTTTGAAAGTTTTTCTCTTATAAACTCTGATTTTTCTTTAAGCCCGATTTTTCCAATCTTAATAAAAATGTAATTTGGCATTGTTGCATCCAGTCTGATAACACCGTTGTTTTCTTTTATCATTTTAAGAACTTTATCTACCGAGAGCTTTGAAACCTGTCCAAATTCAACACGGGCTTCTCCCTGTTTTTCTTTTATTGAAACTATTCCAAGCTTTCTGCATAAAATCCTTATTTCTGCAATAGCCAGAAGACTTGAAACTTCGTCTGGTATTGGACCGAATCTGTCGGATAATTCAGAAAGAACTGCGTCAAATTCTGTATCATCTGTAACGGCAGCAATTTTTTTGTAAATTTCCATTTTGATTTGTGGATTTATAATATAAGTATCCGGGATAAAACCTGTATATTCCAGTTCAAGTAAAACTTCTGTTTGAGGCTGATAATCTTTTTTCTCTGAAAGTCTGCTTACAGCTTCATTTAAAAGCCTTACGTACATATCAAAACCTACAGAATAAACATCTCCGCTTTGATCGCGTCCTAAGAGGTTTCCAGCCCCTCTTATTTCCATATCTTTCATTGCAATTTTAAAGCCACTTCCAAGTTCTGTAAAATCACTTATAACCTGAAGCCGTTTCATAGCAATTTCAGAAAGTGCTTTGTTTTCCGGATACAACAGATATGCGTATGCCTGTCTGTCGCTTCTTCCAACTCGTCCGCGCAGCTGGTAAAGCTGTGAAACGCCGTACATGTCTGCACGGTCAATAATAATTGTATTAACGTTCGGAATATCAATTCCGTTTTCTATGATTGTTGTCGCAATAAGAACGTGAAATCCACCCAGTTTAAAGCGCCTGAAAATATCATCAAGCTCTGTGCTGCTCATCTGACCATTTGCAACGTCTACAAGCACTTCTGGAACAATCTGTTCAATTTTACGCTTGGTTTCAAGCAGGCTTTCTACACGGTTATGCAGATAAAAAACCTGACCGCCCCGCTCTATTTCCTGTCTGATTGCTTTTGCAACCCTGTCATCGTTGTATTCGTCAATTACAGTTTCTATTGGCTGGCGATTTTGTGGCGGCGTTGTCAAAAGACTCATGTCGCGTATTTTTAAAAGGCTCATGTGAAGTGTTCTAGGAATCGGAGTTGCAGACATGGTAAGGCAGTCAATGTTATTTTTCATTTCTTTAAGTTTTTCCTTGTCTTTAACACCAAATCTTTGCTCTTCATCAATAATCATAAGCCCAAGGTTTTTAAATTTTACATCTTTTTGAATAATACGGTGTGTTCCAATAAGAATATCTGCTTCACCTGTGGCTATTCTACTTAAAATCTTTTTCTGTTCAGATGCAGAAACAAAACGAGACATGTGTTCAATTTTTACCGGAAAATTCTTAAAACGTTCTTTACAGTTTTCATAGTGCTGTTCTGCAAGAATTGTTGTTGGCGCAAGAAATGCAACCTGTTTTCCACCCATAACAGCCTTAAATGCCGCACGCATTGCAATTTCAGTTTTTCCGTAACCTACATCTCCACATACAAGTCTGTCCATTGGAACATCACGTTCCATATCCTTTTTTACTTCTTCGGTAACGGTAATCTGGTCTGGTGTGTCTTCATATGGGAACGAAGCTTCGAATGCGGCCTGCCATTCATTTTCCTTTGGAAAAGCAAATCCCCTGGATGCCTTGCGCCTTGAATAAAGGCTTATAAGTTTTTCTGCGAGTTCTTCAACAGATTGTCGAACTTTGTTTTTGCGGTTTTCCCAGGCTTTACTTCCAATTCTGTCCAGGCGCGGATTTTCCCCCTCATTGCCTATATAGCGCTGAACAAGATTAACCTGCTCTATCGGGACAAATGCAAATTCCTTGTCGGCATACTCAAGTTTTATATAATCTCTTTCGTTGCCCATTGTTTTTACGCGCTCTATGCCGTGAAATCTTCCTATTCCCCAGCTAACATGAACTACGTAATCTCCAGGCGTAAGTTCAACGAATGTATCAATTGCCTTTGATTTTGCTTTTGAAAGTGTTTTCGGAATATATTTTCGTCTTCCAAAAATTTCATTTTCCTGAATTACAAGCAGTTTCTGCTCTCCAATTCCAAAGCCTGATGAAATTGCCTGCGGAATTAATGTAACCGGATTTGAATTTGTTTCAGCATTTGTAAAATCTTTAAATATTTCATTGATGCGTAAAAGCTGATTTTCATTATCTGCAAAAATAAAAATATTCCAGTCATCTGCTAAAAGACGTTTTAATTCTTCCTTAAGAAAGTTGATATTTCCAAAAAAACTGCGCGGCGGTTCGTTTTTTAGCGAAATTAACGCAGAAGAATCATCTTGTTCTGTTAAAACCGTCTTAAAAAATATACAGTTTGATAAACTTTCTGTTAAATTATTGAAGTTTTGAATTAAATAATCAGACGGTAAAACCGGAAATTCTTCGCGGGTTTTCCGGTAAAGACCGTTGTATTCTCTGTCTATTACAAGCTGTGCGTTTTCAAGGCGGTTATGGTCGTAAAAAAGCGTAAATGCGTTTTCAGGAATATAATCTTTAAATGAATAAGTTTTGTCCCATAAAAGACTGTAAAAGAATTCCTCACCTTCGGCTTCTTTTGTTGTTTCCAGACTGGAAATCAATTTATCTTTTTCTAAAAGTGCCTGTTCTGTAAAAGGAAGGTGAATTTCTTTTTCGTTTTCTGTTTTGCTGTTTTCAAAATTACTGCTGGTGACTGCGGTCCTTTGGTAGTCGTTCAGCTTTTGTTTAAGATTTTGAATAAGTTCCTCAGTCCAGATAACTTCCTTCATCGGGTAAATCAGAATGCTTTCTTTTTTGCCGGTTGTGACTTGAGTTTCTGTTTCGAATTCCCTGAAATCTGTTATTGTGTCAAAATCAAAAATAATTCTTGTTGCGTTCTGGTCGTTTGGCAGAAAAATATCAAGTACTTCTCCACGCAGGGAAAATTCGCCTTTTGTGCTTACTTTTGGAACTCTTGTGTAGCCGGATTGTGTAAGTTTTTCTGCAATTTTTACTGTGTCAATTTTGCTTCCTTTGTTCAGAGTAAAGCACTGTTTTTTTATGTATTCCGGCGGCGGAAGTGGCGAAAGAAATGCTCTTTGTGTAATCAAAAAAATGACAGGTTTTTCACTAAAGGTTGTGCTGTTTTGAGCCTGTGTTAGTTTTGCAAGTGTTCCGCATCTTTTTCCAAAAATAACTGAACCGCGTGCGGCCGGTCTATATGGAACTGTTCCCCAGTTTGGAAAAATATTGATTTCTGCTTCCGGATAAACTACGCTTAAGTCGTTGAATATGCCGGTTATGTCGTTTTCTGTTGGTGCTATAATAAATATATTACCGGAAAATGTTCTGTAAACGGGTGAGCCTTTACTGGTCAGGGAGTATTGGGCAGAATGAAGTCTTTCTGCTTTGTTTTTTTTGCATAATTCTGCTGTAAAATAAGAGAAAAAACTTCCTTGGATTCCTTCTATTGTTTTATTTTTGCCAGTATCTGAGAAAATTTGTGTAAGAGCCTGCTGTAAATCAGGCCATTTTTGCAATATTTCAGTTATTGTAGTTAATGATTTCATTTTTAATACCGATGATTAAAAGGTAAAAGTAAAATTTAAATTTAGGAGAATACGGTGAAAATTCGTAAACTTTTATACATTGTAGCAGTTTTTTTTGTTTTTGGACAGATAGCTTTTTCTCAAGAGGCTCAGCCATTTTCACAGGCGTCTGTTTCAATAAAATATTACAACAAAACCCTCTATTATCCAGGTTCAGCGGAAGATACTCCGGTTTTTGTTCATATCACCGTAAAAAATAACGGTTCTGAAACACTGCGATTTAAGCTTGCAGATGACAGGGCGTTTAGTATGGATTTTAATGCTTATACAGTAAAAAATAATCGTCTTGAACAGACAGATTCTATTATAGACAAACGTACTTCTTATCAGACAGTTTACTTTAGGGAAATTGCTCTTGAACAGGGAGAAGAATATTCTTTTGTAGAAAACGTTAAAGATTTTCTTAAAATTGATGAAGCTTCTGTTTATTACCTTGAGTTGATTTTCTATCCTGAATTGTACAAAGCAAAGTATCTTTCGTTAAAGTCAAACAGACTTACACTTGAGATTCACCCTTCTCCATCGTCGGCATCTTCATCATATATTCCTGTAAAAGAAACAACTGCTGAAATCTTAAAACCTCAGGAACTTTCTCCTGATAAGGTTGTAGAACAGACAATTGTTGCTCGTCAGAAATCTTTGTGGGATCAGTACTTCCTTTATATGGATGTTGAAAGTCTTTTGAAGAGAACACCTTCTTTACAGAAAAAATATATTTCAGTTTCTGCAGAAGAACGCGACAGAATGATTTCTGTATTTAAGGCAGATTTAATGCAGTCTCGTATTGAAAATGATATTATTGCTGTTCCGGAGAGATTTGAAATTGAAAAGACAACTTACAGCCCGACAGAAGGAAGTGTTGTTGTTCTTGAATGGTTTAAGTATCAGAACTTCAGCGAAAAGAAACGTTATACTTACAAAGTTCGTCAGCGCGAAGGAATCTGGCAGATTTATGATTACAATGTAGTAAATTTGGGTACTGAGTAAATGAAAGCCCTTATAATTTCTGATGATAAAAGTGTAACTTCTCCTATAGATTTATTTTTGAAAAAAAATAATTATGATACGATTATATACCGCTGGCTTGTAAAGGCTCTGGATAATATCGAGGAAATTCAGCCGGATCTTATTATTTTGAATGCAGCTGAATATCCGCGCCATTGGAAAACTCTGGTGCAGTTTGTAAGCAGTGGTCTTGGCGGAAATGATGTAAAAATATTTCTTTATGAACCTTCACCTCTTTCTTCCGAAGAAGAAAAAAAATATGCTGTGCTTGGAATAACAGGTTCTTTTTCTGATTTATCAGACGGTAGTCTTTCGGTGATTTTTGACAAAAAATCTGTAAGCGGCGAAATTATGCTTACTGGACCTGACGGTAAAATTTCATGGGGAATTGTTTCTGATTTTTCTGATAAAGAAATTACATGTTTTATGAATGACACTGAGCTTTGTAAAGATGATTTTATAGAGACTGTTTCTCTTTCAATAAATGATGAATTTAAATCCTGTTCGGCAGTTGTTTCGGAATCGAATAACGGGACTGTAACGCTTTCTGTAAATGAGTATTATGAAGAAATCTAAGTCAAAAGATGCAAAATTTTTTTGCGAAAGCTGTGGCTCTGAAGTCTCAAATAATGCAAAGTTCTGCCCTACCTGTGGAAAGTTTTTTGCGGCTGTGCGCTGTCCAAAGTGCGGAAGAACCGGAACAAATGATGATTTTAAAGACGGTTGCCCAACCTGCGGCTATGCTGTAAATCCAGGTGCCGGTGGAAGAAACAGTGCGGGTTTTTCAAATATTTCATTTAACAACGACAGTCAAAATGGTTTTAAAGGCAGTAAAAGCGGTTTATTATCAGCCTTTTCTTTTTTGTACAAAAAACATAATTTAAAAACTAATTCTGCTGTTGGCTCGGAAAAACTTCCAGTTT
>Ga0310695_10012305_pt1 | contig 12016 bp, 9 predicted proteins | sample RumenRJG_04DNA_FD_203882 | JGI IMG/M metagenome (GOLD analysis project Ga0310695, IMG submission 203882) | Bovine rumen microbial communities from Lethbridge, Alberta, Canada - RJG_04 (v2) (version 2) | ecosystem: Host-associated > Mammals > Digestive system > Stomach > Rumen | place: Canada... | reverse complement strand
GAAGTGGGTTGCCGGAAGGAACTACGTGTATGCAGTGCTCGGCGACCCTGCCGACCTCGACTCCGGGTTCCTGCAGACCCTCGGCCCCGTGAAGCAGGTTTCCCTCGAGGAGATTTTCGGGTACTAGTGAGTGTGGCGGCCAACGCTTTTTTCGCCAGGCCGACAGCATAAATTCTCAGGGCGGCCGCTTGGTCGCCCTTTTTTTGCCTGCGCAGACAGCGGCCAGCGGCAATGCCTCTCTGATTATCAGGGAGTCCCTTCATATCGTCTGGTACATTTGCACCAGACGGTTTTGCGTAAGTGCCTGGCATTCAGGATCCATCACCAGTGGCAAAAGATAAGTTTCAAAGTTTAGCCAAACCATAAGATTTTTCTTATGGCCTTGTAAAAACACGCAATCGTCAAAAGAAAAATGGCCCGTCGCGAAATGTTTGCCGCATTTCCTTGGTGGTTCGCATTTCCCTGGTGAAATTGGCGTGGAAGGCTGACCACGGTGGTCAACCATTAATTTCAAATCCTTTTATTATGGCACAAAAATACGCGAATATTCTATTTGACGACGCTTTCAAGGTAGTCGTATGCGCCCCGGGAAATGAGACTCTGCTCGCAAAAATCATTGAACTGCTGATTCCAGAAAAAACCGTTATCGGCCTGGAACTCAAAGAAAAAGAGAACCACGGTTTGTCTGTTACGGATAAATTACTAATTTTGACCTGTTCTGCACCAGCGGCACCGGAGAACAGTTCATCGTGGAGATGCAGTTCTCTCCCCAGAACAGCTATGCGGACAGGATGTTGTGCTACGCCACTTATCCCATACGCACACAGCTTTCAAAGAAATTGGAGGAGAGAAGGGAGAAGGCAGAGAAGGGTCAGAGCCTGGATAAGATGGACTATGGCCTGATGCCGATTTATGTGATCAGCCTGCTGAATTTCAGCATATGGCACGAGAATGACGAGATATTGGAGAATGGTCTGGTGAGCAGATATGCAATCCGGAGCGACCGCAACGGAGAGTTGATGACTAGCGCTCTTCAGTTTGTTTATCTGGAACTCGGCCGGTTGAAGATTCGCAAGAATGAGCCGCAGAAGTGCAGGACGCTGTTGGAAAAATTCGCGTTTTCGTTGAAGTATATGCACGAATTGCCGGAGCGGCCGGTCAATTTCGAGGAGGATGTGCTCAAGATGCTTTACGATGCCGCAGAGTTTGCCAATATGCCTATTGAAAGACAAACAGATTACGAAACAGTTATGAGAACAGAACTGGACATCATTGCCGAAAAGAACTATGCACGGGAAACCGGGCTCGCCGAAGGGCTTGCCGAAGGGCTTGCCGAAGGGCGGGCTCAAGGGCTCTCAGAAGGACGTGCTGAAGAGAAACAGGATATTGCAAAAAAACTCCTTGCAATGGGACTTCCTGTAGAGCAGGTGGCAGAAGGCACTGGCCTTTCCGTGAAGAAAGTTGAGGCGCTGAAGTGAGAGCCAGAGCGGAGGCGATGGAGCATAAAGGCCTCATGCTGCCGTGCTACGCAACAGGCTTAAATACAGCATTTTACGCAAAACGACCCAGCCGAAATCGCCTGGGTCGTTTTGCGTATTCCACTGTGCTTCAAGAAGTTCTGCGGCACGGGGATGATTCAATTGTTTATCAGAAGTTCTGGAACGTCTGCCAATTGCTGTTTGCTTCAACCGTCTCCTCGATAGAGTCCGGCAGGTTGGCAAAGAGGTCAAGACCAGTCCACGATTCTATGTCATTCACGCTTACCGCGTAGTTGGCATAGCTTGAGGTGCTGTACTCCCTATGATCAAACCAGAAGCCGATGGGACCCTCGATTCCGCCGTCCGTGAAGTCGATATCCCCGAATTCGCTTCCGGCCTGCGTGCCTTCGACCAGGAGTTGCACGCCTACGTTCTTCAGCTGGACTCCTTTCAGTTTTTCGTCCAGCTCCGCATGGAGTCGCGGGGGCCTTGGCAAGACGCCCCATCACTCCGCCGGCGATTGCGAGCGAGACCATCGCCTTGTCGGGATAGGTGGCCCCGGCGTGGAACATCGCAGTGCGCTCAGCACAGAGCCCGGAAGGGAAGGCGGCATTCTCCTGATTCGCCCCCTGCACTATCGTGCCGTTGCTCAGACGCACCGCCGCACCCACGTTGAAATGCGAATAGGGCGCATAGGACCCCTTCATCGCATCGATCGCCGCATCCGCCAGCTCGCGGTCTTCTTTATTGAGTTCATCCAGCGAGGAATACTCGTGGAACTTGATATTGATCTCTTTCTCGGTCATTATTCAGCGTTATAACTCCAAAACCTTAGATTTGCAGCGTAGTTCTCTGCACCAAGGTTTGTATGACAAATGTAGTAAATTTATGCCGATAAAGAAAGTATAACAAAGGACAATGGAGCCGGGCGGTTCTCAATTACTCCAAATGGGTAGGACCCGTCTATCTTTTTTGTCCCGCCCGGCCCGTTGATCCAGGACCTGAATAAGAATATCCTTAGAAGCAATAAGGTTTGTAGGTGACGGATCGACGGTCCACTGTCCGCTAAAAAGCAGTGCAAGTTATGAAAAAAATCTATGTCGGCATCGACATCAGCAAAGAAAAGTGTAATCTTTGCTTCCGCAGCGGTCTTGAGATTGTCCGTGAAGAAGAGTGTTCCAATGACGTGAAGACCCTCAGGAAGGCATTTAAATCAGCTATGAAGGCGCTTGGTGCGTCACTGGAGGAAGTTCTGGCCTGCGCCGAGTACACCGGCCGATACATCTACCCTCTGACCGTAGCCTGCCAGGAACTGGAGATCTTCCTCTGGATGGATGACCCCACCCGCATCAAGAACTCCATGGGCCTCACTCGTGGAAAGAATGACGTTATCGACGCCGCCAGAATCGCCGAATATGCCTATCGCTATAGCGACAAGGCTGTCCGTTACTGTATCCCGGACGCCGCCCTGGTCTCCATGAAGAACCTCCTCGCAGACCGTGAGTTCCTCATCATCGACCGCAAAAGATACCAATCTCAACTCACCGATCAGAAGAAGTATATGGCTCCGGGTGACTTCAAACAAAAGAACAGCCGCTGGAAGAAGGTCATCAAGTCCATTGACGAGCAGATTGCAGCCATAGATGCCGAGATTGAAGCGCTTATCGCCGCCGATCCGGTATTGACTCGCCAGAAGGAGCTTCTTGTAAGCATTGACGGCATTGGAGACCGTATCGCCATCAACATGATTGCCATTACAGGTGGCTTCACTCGCTTCCAGAATGCGCGGCAGTTCTGCAGCTTCGCCGGCCTCACACCTTACAAATACGACTCCGGAACGTCAGTCCGCTCAAAGGCCAAGATATCCAAACGGGCTAACCAGACCATGAAAGCACTGCTACATATGAGCGCAGTAAACGTGGCTACTCGCATGAAATCCGGTGAATACAAGGACTACTATGAACGCAAGCTCAAAGAAGGGAAACATGTCATGTGTATCCTCAATGTGCTTCGAGCAAAGCTCGTTCACCGAATGTTCTCCGTCATCAAACGAGACACCGAATACACAAAGGAATATAAACCTGCATGTTAAACACGCTCCAGGGGTGGCCGCGCGGTCAGGGGCGGGACGCCCCTATGAGCGCAAGATATATCCACAAAATACACTGATGAATCGAAGTGATGACTCGCGATACAACTTCTTTCCAAAATGTTTGGAAAAACCATAAGAATAGATAGCAATTTTCCGCGAATAAAGCTATTGTTGATAACTTGTTGATAATTCACCTTGCTTTGCAAGGTTGGAATGGTTATCTTTGGGACTTATTGCGTGCGACAAATATTTTAACATTATATAGTATGATTAAACAAAAACAAAGAATTGGCACCTTCGGGGCTTATGTGGCTCCGGAGTGCGTTGCCTTGGAGTTAAACTCCAAAGGTGTGATTTGTCAGAGTGATCCTGACGTGAATATGATCTTGGAACTATCCAGATCTGATTACGGACTGGAGATTGAACTTTAAAGAAGGGAGGATTAAGAAATGAAACAGTTATTTAAAATGTTTTTTACTGTTGTAGCTTTACTCTTCTTATCTATTGCTACCTCTCTGGCGACAGAAGTCACTTTTTCTTACTCAGACTATAAAGGCCAAGGAACATCTAGTACTGGATCCTCATTCACGATGTCTAAGACTGATGTGTCCATCACGAATACTAAATTTTATTGCGGAAGTTCAGCTTCCTATGCCCAGTTTTATGCTAATGGTACTACGACAATTACCCCAGCAAGTGGTATTACCATCACGAGTGCTATTTTAACTGCAAGCAGTACTAGTTACAACGGTTATCAGAGTGGAGGAAAGATTACAGCATCCACGGGCACTGTAAATGGCTCAACGTCAAGCACTACCGTGACATGGACTGGTTCTGCTACTGCTGCTTTTACTATAACGAATGATAAGCAAATTCGTTGGACTTCAATAGTTGTAACTTATACATCTGCTGGCTCCTCAGCAGTTGAAACCACCACTACAATCAGTGCTGCTGGCATCACTAATACGGACGTATATGTTGACACGGCAGCGGGCTCTTTGAGTGCATCTATTACTGCCGGTGGGAATACTGTTCCCGGTGCTGTTGTGACATGGAGCGGCAATAATGATGATGTGGCAACTATCAATGCTAGCACTGGTGCAGTGACTCTTGTTGCAGCTGGTAATGTCACTTTTACTGCAACCTATGCAGGTATGGCTAACGAGTATCAGGGCTCTTCCGATACATATGCTATGACAGTTACCAGCAGTGCACCTTATGTTCAGCCGACTAATATTGTAGCTAATCTTAATAATTCTTTATTCGGGACGAATTATAGTGGCTCTGCTGCTGGAATAGATGATAATAATCCTATCAACGGTATACAAGACAATTTAACAATTACATATGCTGGCTCTGGTAATCATTATGTTAACGATAGTCAAATTCGTTTCTATCCAAACAATAAACTGACATTTGAAGCCCCAAATGGATATGTAATAAAAAGTATTGTTTTTACCTCTGCAGGTACTTGGAGTGCAACTATTTCTGCTGATAGTGGAACTTATACAACAGGCACAAAAACATGGACAGGCTCCGCTACATCCGTCCTGTTTACGGGCAGTGGTAGCAGTCGTTGTGATATGTCAAAAGCAACAATCACTATTTCTAAACAATCTTCTGTTGCTGCACCGACATTTACTCCTGTAACGGGTACAACCTTCGGAAACGATGGACTTGATGTTTCCATAAGCGCGGCCTCCGGAACCATTTATTATACAATTGATGGTACCGTTCCTACTACAAACAGTGCAGTGTATTCTTCACCTGTTCATATAACGGAGACAACGACCTTCAAGGCAATAGCTTCCGATAATGGAGACGATAGCGATGTTTCAACGGCAACATATACATATCTTGATCCTAATCGTCCAGGCACGGTTAATAATCCTTACACTGTTGCACAAGCTCGTGCTGCAATAGATGCTGGGGCAGGTCTAGATAATGTCTATGCAACAGGTATTATTTCTCAAATTGATAACTACAATAACACCTACAAGAGCATTACATATTGGATATCTAGCGATGGCACAACAAATTCTGATCAGTTGGAAGTTTATAGTGGCAAAGGTTTGGGGAATACTGATTTTTCTTCATTAAGTGATGTTGAGGTCGGTGCAACCGTAGTTGTTTATGGTACATTAAAGAAATACAATACAACATACGAGTTTGATAAGGATAACTATATCACAAGTTATACTGCTCCTGTAAATCCGACTATTGCCGTCAATCCTTCTTCGCTTTCTGGATTCACTTATGAGGAGGGTAGTGGCCCTAGCGATGCAAAGACATTCACTGTTTCCGGGTCTAACCTTACGACCAACATCAGCCTCAGCATGGGCGGCAGTGATTATGAGATGTCCCTATCTTCCGGCAGTGGCTATACCACTTCTCTTACCCTTACTCCGGAAGCAGGCGAGGTTGCCAGCACTACTATTTATGTCCGCCTGAAGGCAGACAAATCGGCAGGCTCTTATAGTGGCAGCACCATTACCCTTACTTCGACTGGTGCCGATGAGAAGACCGTTAGCCTGTCGGGAACGGTGACGGAATATGTCGCTCCATATGCGACTTTGCCTTTCGCCTTTGACGGTGGCTCTGGTGATGTAGCAGGCACGGCCGGACTCACTCACAACGGACTTGGTTCTGATTATGGCAGTTCTCCCAAACTTAAGTTTGACGGGACAGGCGATTATCTGATTCTGCAGCTTAATGAGCGTCCAGGAGTCCTTACATATGATATTAAGGGTAATAATTTCTCCGGCGGTACATTCAAAATTCAGACTTCTGTCGATGGTTCATCATATACGGATTTGAAATCTTACACTTCTCTTAGTGAAAAAGAAAGCGAGTCTTTTAGTAATCTCGCCTCAGATGTACGTTACATCAAGTGGATTTACACAGAGAAATCTAATGGCAATGTTGCTTTAGGAAATATTGCTTTGGCTGTTTATACTCCTCCGGTACCGACTATTACAGTTACCCCTTCTTCCGTTATAGCGGATGCTGAGGCAGTTGCCCCTGCAACTGAGATAGAAGGTACCCTTGCCATCGCATACGAGAATCTTACGATAAGCGATTATTCCGATTTTGATATCGAGTTCTGTGATTCGGAAGGAAATGCCCTTGCTGGCGGTGAGGAACCCACATGGATTGTCGTTTTGACTGCTGAAGAGACTGGAGATTATCTCGTTTCCTATGTAATTGATGAGAACCCTAGTTATGAATCCAGAAATGCATACTTTAAAGTATATGCCCTTGATGATGAATCAAATATCGTGCGTTCCAGCTTGATAACCATCACCCAGAGCGGCCTTCCTACTCCTGCTCTTGGCTATGCGGCCCTGCCTTTCGAGTTTACTGGCGGAAAGAGCGATATTGCCTCCACCGATGGCTTTACGCAAAGTGGCCTTGGATCCGACTATGCATCTGCTCCATCACTCAAATTTGATAGCACTAGCGATTACGTTATTCTTCATTTCAACGAAGCACCAGGAACACTGACCTTTGATATAAAGGGCAACGGTTTCTCTGGTGGCACATTCTCTGTCCTGACGTCAGTCAATGGAGAAGATTATTCAGAATTTGCAAGTTACACGGACCTTGGTGATACTCAGTCAGAAAAATTCACATCTCTGGCTTCCAACATCCGTTACATCAAGTGGATATACACAGAGAAATCTTCGGGAAATGTCGCCCTTGGTAATATCAACCTAACCAAAGCAGCTGCCGCCGAGACCATCAATCTTACTGCTACCCTTAGTGAGGGACGCTATTGGGTATCTTTCTTTAGTAGTTCACGCTACACTCTCTCCGAGGGTGCACAGGCCTTTACGATGAATTCAAGTAAGCAACTCTATCTTCTGGGTACTGATGGTAGCGTGATACCGGCGAATACGGCTGTTATCATTATATCTGATTCCGCAGATGTGACTCTCACAAAGAGCAACGCTTCAAGCGCTGTAACAGTAAATGGAGGTGCAAATATACTGCTTGGATCAGATTCTCCTGTTGCAAAGTATTTGATTTCCGGAACTCCTTATGTGCTTGGCATTTACGGCGGAGAACTCGGATTATATGAATTTACTGGAGACGGCATACCGGCGAATAAAGCTTATTATGTTGAATAAAAGGAGGACATCAATATGAAAACTAATAAAATATTTTTGATTGTTGCCCTTCTGGGCACCGTGCTGGCCGGTTGCCAGAAAGCCGAACTGGTGAATAATAATCAGGAGCCTACTGGTGACCAGATATGGAAGATTACAGTTAAATCCGTCAAGAACGTTGGTAATACTAGAGCGTTGGAGTTAAGCGGTTCATCGCTTGAGGGTTACTGGAAAAATGGAGAAAAGGTGGCCGTTTATTTTGGAGGAACAAAACTGGGAACCCTTCAGGTAACATCTGCCGATAACGCTGATCCTGCCACAATTGAGGGCTATATTTCCAAACCTGATGGACTTGATGTTTCCAGTAGCCTGATGCTGCTCTTCCCGGGAAGAGACGATGATAAATGGACATATGAGGGTCAAGATGGTTCAGAGCCGTCCGCTTCTGGAGCTTTGTCCACGATGTTTGATTATCTGACAGCATCGTTTACTGTTACTTCGATCGATCTTGGTAATCATACCATTGTTGCTACTGGTGACGCCGGTTTTACCAGCCAGCAGAGTATGTATCGCTTTGGCTTTTTGAAAGGCGGTTCGGGCGATCCCATTGCTGTGAAGTCCTTTATCCTCTCATCCAGCCAGAACAAGATTGTTCGATCTCGCAGTTTCAGCGCCGGTAACTGGATCTCGGAATTTGGGCCCCTAACTATGACCTCTGCAAGCGCACCTACGGGCAATCTGTATTTTATGTCAGTTAGGAACGAGAATACTACCGTGGATGACACATATTCCTTTAGCGTAGTCGGAAGCGACGATGCTCTTTATGAAGGCACCCAGATAATTCCGAGTGCAAGACTTGGCAATGGACAGTTCCTTGGCGCCAAGTCTATCAGCATTAGCCAGAAAGCCCTTGCTCCTGAAGCGGTTGGCGAGATTTCAGAAGAACTGGAAGTGATTTAGGGCATCGGTTTAAGGTTTTTTCAAAAAAACAGTTGACTCCGATGAGGGTCAGCTGTTTTTTGTTTTTAAAAAAGTTATCTTTGTGTTCGTATCAAAACTAAATATGATATGAAGATTAACTATATAGCACCTTCGTGCGAAGTCGTGGCGTTGGGTGTATCCGACACCATCCTTCAGGGTTCGCCGCTCTCTTACGGCATTCCCGGTGGAGCCGGTGGCAGCCAGGGGTTTAACGAGTATGATAGCGATTTTTAAACGGCAAAGCAATGAGAAGAAGTTTTAAAGCATTCATTTTCATTGCGCTTGCCGCAATGACCGCCGCCGGGTGTTCCAAGGAAGAGTCGGTGCCTGTGGCTCCCAAAACGCACAGGGTGACTATCCATGCACTTCAAGAAGATACAAAGACCTTGATCGAGGAGGGCGTATCCTCAGCCGCTTTCAGATGGTCTGCAGATGACGCCAGCCGCTTTGTGGTGAGAGAGAACGCCATCCAGGGGACTAATGTCAGCATCTCTTCGGAGGATTCATACGAGACAATGTCGTTAAGCGCTACCTTCGCGAATACGCCAGCAGCCGATTACACCTATTCGGCATTTCTTGCAAAGAACTGGACCGATGATCCGACCCCCAAGCCATATGTTCCTTCTACACAGATAAGTACAGGTATCTCGTATGATCCGGATGCGGATATCTTGGTGGCAGAACCGCAGGTTTTTGGCTCGGTTCAGGATGCGCTTAGCCTGCGATTTGGCAGGCCTGTAGTTATCAACAAGATGACACTCAAGGGGCTTACGGTCGGGCATACGGTATCTTCTGTGACCATTTTGGCAGATAAGAGTATAACTGGTTCCTACGATTACGAGAATAACAGCTGGTCGGGGCTTGGGGATGAGATTGTTATATCTACAAACCAGGTTGTTCCAGCAAGTGGGCAGGTGACAGTGTATTTCGTGACCATGCCGGTGGATGATGTTACGCTCACCGTGAATGTGACTACTGCCAATTATACTTATTCCAAATCTTTCTCCAAGACCATCAGTTTCAAGCAGAACCAGGTTACTGTGTTTGGTGTGAGCGGGTTGAATAAAGAGGTTATCGGGCGCAGGTATGTGAAGGTGAATTCATTGAGCGAGATTACCGAGGGTAGCTATATAATTGTCAACGGCGGGTATTATCTCCCCAATGCCGAGGCTTTAAGCGGCGGCCCTTCCAAGTCCGCGGTTACAGTGTCTGACAATATCGTAACCGGTGTAAGCAATGGGATGATCTGGAACTTTTCCGGCTCTAAGTCTTCTATGACCATCCAGTCGGGGGCAAATGCCAGTAACTACCTGATTGTGGCAAGTACATCCAATAATAATCAGGTGCGAGTCAATACCACAAGCGGCAAAACCTGGACGATTGCAGATTATTCGGGCACTGCCGGTGCATTCACCCTCAAGGACAATACTTACAATCGTTATTGCGCGACATACGGTGTTGGCAGTGACTGGCGTAGTTATAATTCATATAACGCCGCTAATTATGCTGATGGCGGAAGGGTTTATCTCTATAAGTTGATTGACAATCGTATTCCTGCCGGGATGTCCTGGAGTGCGGGTAATGCGACCGCAAGCATTACGAATAGCGGGACGAGCTTTACTCCTCCTGTCCTTTCTTTAGGAAATGCCAGTTCTGTAAGTTATTCCTCATCCAATAGCGGTGTCGCTACTATCGATGCCGGTGGTGCCGTTAGCATTCTCGCTCCCGGACAGACTGAGATCAGTGCTATATTTGCTGCTGATGACGATTATCTTGGGGCGACGGCGTCCTATACTCTCACTGTAGTCGACAATAGGGAAGTCTACTATAGGATAACCAGCACCGACGATCTTGAAAGCGGTGATTATCTTATTGTGTATGAAAGTGGTAGTCTTGTATTTGATGGATCTCTGGGAACGCTCGATGCAACTTCCAATCATGTTGCAGTAACCATCAATAATCACCGTATTGCTGTTTCAAACGAGGTAGATGCCATGAAGTTTGTCTATAATGCTTCTGCTCATACACTTAAATCGGCCAGTGGTTATTATATAGGACAGACTTCCGATGCCAATGGTTTACAGACCAGCACTTCTACTGCGTATACTAACACAATTAGTTTCAGTGGCAATAATGTTGATATTGTCTCGTCCGGTGGTGCATACTTAAGATATAATTCCCTTGCAGAACAGTCTCGTTTCAGATACTACAAGAGCTCGACTTATACCAATATGGAAGCCATTCAGCTCTATAAGAAGGGTGTTGCCCCTGCTGGAGATAGTCCTGCACCGGGTAGTTTGAAGTATCTTGTATGTACGGAGATACCGACACTTTCACTTGCGAATCCTGGTGGTTATACTCAGAAGGGAACCGAGACCTTCGGAAGTACGTATTGGTATGAGTACGATGCAACCGAAAGCACACGAAAAGTGGTAACCCATACCTATGAGTATAATGGTGAAGAATACCGGAATTATACCTCGATGGTAGATCAGACAAGGCGTTGTCCTCTCTGGGTGGCATATCCTATGCACAAGACAGCGTATCCCAGCAATAGTCTGGGACGTGTCGGGGATTTCAGCACCTCTACGAGTTATGATCCTGCAATTCCCAGATCATGGCAATCCAGCGGGTCAACCTCTGATTATAATAATGGGAATGGCTATGCTCGCGGGCACTTATGCGCATCGGCCGACAGGCAGGCGATAGAGGCGGCAAATGAGCAGACTTTCTATTATACCAATCAGTGTCCTCAGTGGCAGAACAGTTTCAACAGTGGGGTGTGGTCGTCGCTCGAAGGCGCAGTCCAAAGTAATGCTCCGACTGGTAGTGATACTTTATATGTGGTGTCCGGCGTTTTGTTCGAGGATGACAATTATGGTCCCAGTAATGACGGGGGTAATGTCGGACGTCCCAGCCATTTCTATAAGTGCTTGATGCTCTGCACCTTCAATGGCTCTCACGAGATTACCGCTGCAAGAGGTTGTGCGTATATCTACACCAATACGGCGCATGCCGGCGGGGCGTATTCTGACGGCGAAACTACTATCGATGAGATCGAGGTTCTGGCTGGTTTTGATTTCTTCCCCATTGTTCCGTCATCCTTGCAAACGAATGCCGAGAGTGGCACATCGAAGTACGTCTTAAATTAATGTGACTCTTTCTATAGTAATCGCCGACCCACGGGCCGGCGGTTTTCATATATACATATGCAAATAGTAGTAAGAAAGTAAGCATCCGAACAAGTACGTCTGTCAGTTTGTATAAGTGAGGTGTAACTTTGCCCCACTAATACAACCTGACATTATTATGATAACACGCGAGCAAATCGAAGAGATCCAGTCGGAGAGCCGGGA
>Ga0310695_10012304_pt1 | contig 12017 bp, 12 predicted proteins | sample RumenRJG_04DNA_FD_203882 | JGI IMG/M metagenome (GOLD analysis project Ga0310695, IMG submission 203882) | Bovine rumen microbial communities from Lethbridge, Alberta, Canada - RJG_04 (v2) (version 2) | ecosystem: Host-associated > Mammals > Digestive system > Stomach > Rumen | place: Canada... | reverse complement strand
CCACTATGTCAACAAAATCAAGGCTATCGATTCCCATATCTTCTTTCAACTTTGCATCGTCAAAAACTTTATCCTCGTCAATTTCGAGGTCATCAATGAGGAATGCTTTTACCTTCTCTTCAATTTCAGTTCTTGTCATTTTTTGCTATTATTAAATAATTACTTAAGTTTACATACTAAAATAGAATGCCCCTGACCCAAATGATCATGTATCTGTTCTATTTCCAATCCGGCTTCTTCGATGCAATATTGCATGTCTTCTGTATTGTACATTTTTGAATTGCCATTGGCCATTGCGGTAAAATAAAGACTTGTCATAGTCAGACAGAAAGCAGCTGTCTCAAAACGCTGACGATCCCATAGCGTTTCCATAATATATATTCTGGTCTCTACAGTCATGGCCTGTTTGACTCGCTTTAGGATGCTGGTAATTTCAGGCATTGAGAAGCAGTCGAGGAACTGACTCATCCAGATGGCATCAAGAATATTCTCAGACTTGGGAAATGATGCGCTCTCGTCAAGTAGATTAATGCCGTATCCCTTGATTCGTTCTGCACCATCTTTACCTTTTATGTTCTCTTCCATCAGCCTAATCTGTTGAGGTAGGTCGAGAACTGTTACTTCAACATTTTTATTATATCCCACACATTTTAAAGCCCATTTTCCAGTGTTGCCACCAACATCATATAATGAGCGAACATGGTGCTCGTCGAATATGATTCTCAGCGCCTCGGGGAATGATGAATCACTATAGAAGTGGTCAAAAGCAAACCAACTTTTCTGCGCTTGTTCTGGAAGTTGAGTAAGCCCCTCATAAATAGTTGGCCAATTGCCGAAGTGTTTTAAGCCTTCTGGCTTGCCGTTACGCAAGGATTCCTCAAGAAAGAACCAGCCTTCGTAGTTTACATCATGATTGAAATCAATGTTTACACGTGTCGCTGGGTCGTTTATTAGAAACCACCCTGTTTTTGACAACGAGTATTTGTTGGTATTCACATCGACCAGGAGTATTCCGATACATAACGATGCTTCTAACAGACACTTTACGGCATAGTCAGAATATCCTGTCTTCGCGCAGATGTCTTCACGAGTGATACCATCATCGGAATTACGTATCATATCGAGGATGCCCCATTTTAGCATGATGCGTGAGACCTGAAATACCACAGGTCCCCACGCGATAAACTCTGCCTGTCTTTGCGCTTCTAGGGCTGACAGAGATTCTTTCGAGTATTTATTTTCTAATGTGGGAAATAAATCCATCTGATGATTACTATTTATTTTTGTCAGACATTTCTGTTTTTAAAATGCTTCCCAATTTCTTTCCTGTTAATGTTGCCCAAATTTTCATTCTAGAAAGTTTGGTTCCTATCGAAAAAGCAGGTTCTTTTCCACCGGTAAGGTCTTCTATGGAAAGGCAGACATCTTTGTCCTTGTTTACAATATCAACATGACAATACATAAACCCGTCATCTGTGATGGTGTTTACTTTCACTTTTATAATATAGGTGGCATCCTTATATTCGCCAACTTTATATGATTTGCCAATAGCCAGGTTTGTAGCAACCCTAAAATTGCGAATAATAGTCCCTTTATCCTTATTCCAGTCTTTCTCGTATTCAGCATATTCAGTTTCGGTTTTCCCTAGAATCATAGCCTGTGAGAAATCCACTTCAAAATTCATGTGTACTCCCTGTAAGTTTTTAGGAAGCGTGTTCTTGGTCACAGTTTGGGCTGAAAGATTTGCCATAGAGCAAACCAGCAATAAGCAAAAAACCATTATTTTTTTCATACCAGATGTGTTAAAGTTGTTTTTAAATTTTCTGTATTACAAGCGCGCTGTTTGTCCCGCCAAATCCGAACGAGTTGCTGAGAACAGTATTTACCTCTGTTTCAACCGTCTTGGCAGTGATATTAAGCTTCTCAGAATACTCGTCGGGGTTTTCGAAGTTAATGTTAGGTGCTACGAAATTATTGTGCATCATAATAATACTATAAACAATCTCGCTAGCACCTGCCATCCAGCATTCATGACCTGTCATCGACTTTGTTGAACTAATGAGTGCCCGCTGACCACGAAACATCTTGTCAAGGGCAATAGCTTCATACATATCACCCTGTAGAGTTGATGTTGCATGGGCATTGATGTAGTCGATATCATCAAGTTCTGCGCCAGCATCTTTTAATGCTCGACTCATAGCTATTACAGAACCATTGTCGCTGGGTTCAGATATACCGCCGCCATTGCTTGAGAATCCATAACCCACCACCTCTGCTAATATGGTGGCACCACGAGCAATTGCATGGTCATAGTCTTCCAATACAAGGGCTGCTGCACCACCACTGGGTATCAGACCATCTCGATCCTTGTCGAAAGGGCGACTGGCCTTTGTCGGTTCGTCCATTCTTATGGAAAAGGCATTCAGCGCATCAAAGGAAGCCATAGAGTAATAATTGGTTTCCTGTGCACCTCCGCATAAAACCATTTCTTGAAGACCTTGTTTGATCAGCATATAACCCAGTCCGATGGAGTGACTTCCACTGGCACAGGCCGCGCTGACGGTGAAGTTGACACCACGTAGATGAAAGATGGTGCTAAGGTTCATGTTTACAGTCGAATTCATCGATTGGAAAACCAGTCCATAACCAAGCATTGCAGTATCATGCTTCTCATCCATGATTTTAGAAGACTCAATCACCGGCTTGGCTGAAGAATCATTGCCGAAGATACAGCCTACCTCATTCCCTCGAAGATATTCATCGCTGATATCTGCCTGTGCAAAAGCTTGGCGACTGGCCATATAGGCATATTGCGCTTCCTCAGACATGCCTGCGCGAGTATGTCTGTCAAGCATCTGTTTGGTAATTACAGGTTTTTCTACTATACCTGTTAAGCCTGACCTATAACCGTATGTTAACCTGTCTTTGTCTAAGCCGATGCCCGACTTCCCTTCGTAGAGAGACTGTTTAACTGTCTCTATATCAGTTCCTAAGCAGGACCAAATGCCCATGCCTGTAATGACTACTCTCCTTGACATCTCTTCATTCTTAAGTATAAAGTCCTCCGTTGATGTTGATGACCTCACCTGTTATGTATGCAGCATCGTCGGATGCAAGAAAAGCGACCATTGCAGCCACTTCTTCCGGTTTCCCAAAACGCCCTACAGGTATCATCTTCTTCAAATCGTTTTCTGGCAAATCCTTGGTCATGTCTGTTTCTATAAATCCAGGAGCCACGGCATTCACGGTTATGTTACGGGGAGCAACTTCTTGGGCAAGAGCTTTTGTAGCACCAATCAGCGCCGCTTTTGCTGCACTATAGTTGGTCTGACCAGGCAAGCCTTTTACTCCGGACAGAGATGCTATGTTGATGATTCTTCCTCCGCGTTTGCGAGGCATCATATGTTTGAGCAGACGACGCGTTAAATAGAAGAATCCGTTGAGTGTGGTGTTGATAACTTGATTCCATTCTTCGTCAGACATCATGAACATCAGATTGTCACGTCTGATGCCCGCGTTATTAACCAATAGGTATATATAGTCATCAGGATGGGCGTTCTCCCAATTGTCTATGGCTTTCTCTATTTCGTCTTTGCTTGAAACGTCAAAGGGCAACAGCTCTGCCGTACCCCCCAGTTCTTCAATTCGTGATTTGGTGTCTTCTGCAGCTTGGGTGTTTGAGTTGAAATTAATAATGATAGGCAGACCAAGAGAGACCAGTTTGAGACAAACAGCTCTTCCTATTCCCCTTGAACCACCTGTAACAAGTATATATTTCATTTGGATAATCTTTTATTTTATTGACCATACACCATTGCGGTGCTTGAAAGTGCAAAAATACATAATTATGTTGAAATGAAGAAATAATTCGCATTAAACTTTCGAAAAAGAGATTAAAGATAGATGTTGTTGTAAGACAATAGAAATAGGCTGCGCCCATTTCGAGCGCAGTCATTTCTTTTTTGTTGTCTTCTATCAGAATTATTTCAGGGTCCATGTTTTCCATCCTTCACCGATATTGGCTGAGGTGGAAATGGTTGGAGTCTGTGACTTGCCGTTTACTACGATAGACCTTTTGGCAACCTCGTTTGCCACATAGGTTTGCAATTCACCCAATGACATATTGCCTTTACTCATTTGAAGTTTCTTCAGAAGGTAATAGGTGAACAGACCATGACGTTTCTCTTTATAAGGATAAGCTGTTTCTTCGCCTGTTGCAGCAGAGAAAACTACCATGTTTCCTTTTGGACTACTATTCTTTGCCTTGATTGCCACACCGCGCGCTGAAGCAATCATGTTTCCGTCGCGCATCGAGCCACTGAAGCATGCATCGAGAAACACGGTTATCGATTTTGCCTGTAATTCTCCCAAGGTGGCATACAATGATTCGAGGCTATAGCCTGTAGTGACATCGGTTCCAATTCCGTCAACAGGCAGTAAATAGGCATTTTTGGTGGATTCGTCAGGTATTCCGTGCCCTGCGAAATAGACGATGATTTTTGCCGTACCCTTGTAGGCTTCTGAAACGCGTTTCAGCCAGTTGATTTCGCGCTTCATGTTGTTGAGTGTGGCATCCTTTACCAGATGTACATTTGTAGCAGGCAATCCCAGGCATTTTTTGCAGTATTCGGCAAAAGTGGTACCGTCGTTGTTGGCATAAGGTACCGAGGCAACATCCTGATAATGTTCGTTGGCGATAATCACAGCAAAGGTGTTGTCGTTGCTCACGGTAGTGGTAGGCAGGTCAATATCCACGTCGGCCTTGGCTTCCTCCGTTTTAGGCGCAGCATAAGCAAAATCTTTTACCTTGGCTGTACTTGTAGTCGTAGTGGTCTCTTGTTGCTGAATACTTGGGGCCACGGTATAAGTGATATTGATGCTGTTATTGGCACGGCTGTCATCCTCTGCCAGCGAATTGTAGCGGTATTTTGATGACTTGGAGGCCGCATCAGCCTTGGCATACAGATTCTGAATGACATCGTTGGAAATCGGGCTGGCACCACGCATGTACATACTGAAGTCGTCAGCACTTTGCACGGCATAGTAAGGATAGTTGCTTATCATGGTTTGCCAGATGGCATTAGCCTCTTTCTTCTTGCCCATCAGTGTCAGAATCTTGCCTTTACAAGCATAGTCGAAGCCTGAGCCAATATTCTCAATGGCGCTGTTGATAATGCTCAAAGCCTGCGAGAAGTCCTGCTTCACCAGTCGGCCTTCGGCAAAGAGCATGGCTGTATGGATAAATGCTTCGTCAACATTCTTCGAGCATGACTTCTGGTAGCATTCCATCGCTTTCGCCATGTCCTTATCGCGCCCCAGTCCTTCCTCATAGCAAAGTCCCAGTACATAGGCTGTGTAGGAATCAACATTCTTGTAGTTGGTGGCTTTGTCTATCCAATAGCGAGCCTTGGTGACGTCCTTATTAACTCCTATACCTTTAAATAGAATATAGGCCAGACGTGCCTGTGCAATGGGTAGTCCGCGTTCTGCCACCCTGCGGTAGAGCGAGAAAGCTGTTTTATCATCCTTTGCCACGCCATAGCCTTCTGCCTGACAATAGGCCAGATAGTACTGGGCGGTGACACTGCCGAAACGGGCACCCTTTGAGAATGACGCATAAGCATTGTCAAAACGACCCATGCGCAGATACTCACATCCGTCAACAACTTCCTGGTCGATTTGCTGAGCTGACAGGGGCATCAAATCAATGACGCACCAAAGGATGATAAATGCAACTTTTCTCATTGTTATTCTCTTATGGTTTCAGTGTCTGTAAATCCTTCTGCTTCTTGGCTACGTCCTTGGCCTCTTCACGAGCTTTCTTAGGCTTCCAACCATCCTCTATAAGATACTTTTCGTAAGAATCCTGCAGGGCCTGTACCCAATTGTTGGTCTCGCCTTCCCATATGAGAATTTGGCGGGCTTTGTTGTGCTCTTCGAAGTTCGATTTCAGCTCCTGGTCGTTGCCCTTGCCTTTGCCTTTGACTTTTTCTTTGACTTTTCCTGCTATGTCGCCTAAGAAACCACCTCTCTCTGACTTTCCTTCTTTCTCGGCAGCAGTTGCGCCCATGCGGTAAATATTGAATTTACCCTTATCGAACTCTGTAACATATATGTCAATGGGTGATTTGTCCTCGTCATACTCGAAGGGAGTATTGGCAAACACGTGCATAATGTCGGTCATTCGACCCTGAATGTTTACAGCGTTGGTGCGTTTTACGTTATCTTGGTCTTGAATGTAATACTTGCAGAGAATCATGTCTGACACCCAAGTAGAGATGGTAAATGAGTGGTCTTCACGCTCTTTGTCATCATCAGGGAAATACCTTTTCAGGTCGTATTTGATATACACCTTCACCTTCATGAACGACTCATCGCCCGTGAGGTGAATGCTGGTGCATGACTTCTTCTGGTTGTTGGCCATCTCATAACGCATGGTCTCCATGAAATTCATTACCTGAAGACGTAGATCGGACTGATAGTTGGCTTTGCCTCCTTTGCCATATCCACCGACAGCATCATATTTGCCTCTGATAGGATTAATCAGTGTGGAAACCCATGTCTCGCTTTTGGGTGCCAGGGGCTGATAATAGGAAAAGCGGTCGGTGTCATCACGCTTCTCATCAAGGCAGTAGGAATCATCATTCACATAATAGAATGAACTGGAACGGTCTACGAAGATAGGCTTGTTGGTCTTGTTGGTTATCTTCAGCGACAAGCGCACCAATTCGGCCTTGATGTTTTCGTCTTCATAAACATTGTCAGTCTGAGAATAGGTTACAAGCAAAGCCTGTCTCTGAGCCTGGGCATTGATGGCAAACAGGGCTGCCACCAATACAAGCATAATCTTAATCTTTTTCATAATTTCGGTTTTTTGTTATTTCTTACCTTTTACTGAATCCATGAAATATGTCATCTCGTTATAGAGCGTAGAATCGTTCTTGAGTACTTCCTTGAGTGATGCCCTGAAATCTTCCTTGGCTTGAATGCTGCTGTAATAGATTCTCACAAATACTTCCTGACTTACCAGATTCTTGCTGTTGTAAAGCTCCAAACCTTTCTGCACATCGCCAAGGCGTTCAAAAATACCATTTTTGGAGTCGAGGATAGCCTGCACCATTTCCTGAGCCTTAACATAGCCGAAGCGTTTGACGAAATCCTTTTTGGCAAACTGCATCGTAATTTCATGGATAATCTCGTTGGCCAGATTCTCACGGGCCATATCGTAAGCTTTGCTGGTAGCCAGTTCGTAGGTCTTTGCTACACACTTAGCCTCGCCAGAAATTAAATTGGGGAACAAGTCCGAATCAAACGACCATTTGGCATCTATGTCGTTTTTTATCTGGTTTTCCAAACTGGGTAGGTTATCTTGCACCCTATATCTCTGGGCTCGATATTCCATCACCTGACCGGCATATTCGTCCATCTTGAATTTTTCCTTCTTTTTCAGGCTCTTTTTGGCATAGTCTTCTCTTTCTTCGAACACTTCCTTAGCGTCCTCATAAATCAGTTCTGCGTATTCCTTGGCAGCCTTTTTCACTTCCTTCCTGGTATAAGTGGCGTCTTTCTTTTCTGCTTTTACCCACTCCTTATACCTCGATTGAGCATTGGCATTGCTCAAACCGATGAAGCATAATGTTAGTAATAATAGCTTTTTCATAATTTCAATTTTTAATATGTTGGTAATAATTCTGCAAAGATTTTATTTCTTGACGGATATCAGGATTTTTTTTAGGCACATGTCCTTGTCGTGTCTGCGGCATTTTGCCAGCCATTTATGAAAATCGTCGAAGGATACTTCACGGGGAAAACCACCGATTCCTTTTGCGTCAACTGTTCTGCTGGAGGCTTCATCTACAGCCTTGACGAACTGGTTGGGCGAGAAGATGACATATACTTGATTATGCTCTAAGTCATGGTTGGCAGTCAACACATATTCGTCCACTTGATCGCGTGGGGCGGCCTTTTCGCTGAACAAGATGTATTTCCTATCAGCTTCCACCTGATAAATGCCGTTCGTTTGAGACGTATAGGGTAGAAGGCATTGTACCTGATTATCATCGTCAACCAGATAGACTGCGAGGTAACCGTTGACAGGCGATAGGAACGACAGGTATAGTTCGTCGCCACTCTTGAACTGGTCACTTTCAAAGCGGTCTTCGGTTCCATTGCAAAGCACCTTGGCTAAGAAATCAATCTTCGAGGAAACTATTTCGCGGGCCTTACCTTTCACTTTGCAAGTGACAATCAGTGTGCCACCTTCGTAGCCTTCAGTGTATTCCGGCTTGTCACTATCCTCAATCCATTCGCCTTTGACATCGGAACTACCAAAACTGCTGAATCGGCTGGACGACTTTTCTCCACCAGTCTCTATGTGGGTGAGGTTGGTCTGTGCCACGATGGTACCAAACTCTTCGGCAATGGCCTTGAGTCTTGCCTGGTTCAGGGCATAGCGTCTGGCTTCTGCGAGTGATACGTTCTCAGGGGCATAGTAAGTATACTCTGCCTCAACGGTTTTCATCTTTTGGGCGAAACCTGAAACAGCAACGATAGTCAGCAGTAATGATATGATAATAATCCTTTTCATCAAGATGTGGTTGTGTTAAAGTGTCACGCCGAGTTTTTCCCAAGGCTTCAGTTTCTTGGCACGGGTCTTCACGGTCATCTGAATCTGAGCGTCGAAATTGCGCTTGATGTCCAATCCGCCATTCTTGACGCTGCACTTTGACAGGGTTCCGCTGAGCACCTCTTCTACGCGGACTTCGCCAATTTTCTTGTTGATTTTCTCACCGGCAATCTCGACTTTGCTGAAGACTTCGAAAATCTGTCCGCTGCTGATACCAGCATCACTGCCGACGCTGATATAGCATGATTTAACACCCTTCTTCTCGTCAACCTCATCAAGAGCCTTGATGACGGCCTCAACCTTGAAGTGGTTGTCAACGAAACGTGTCATTCGCTTCCTCGCATATTCAATAGCTTTCAGGATGGCTTCGTCTGTAGTGGCACCAATGGTGTACGAATCCTTGAATGTTTCTGACGATTTAGTCACACCCGTTTCTGTGTCAATCAGTGTCAGTGTATAATTGATAGTGGCTTCGTGATTGGTCTTTCCACTGCTCGATTGAGAGGTCTTGGTGTCGACAGAGTTCAATGTACCCTCTAGGTAGAACTGTATACCCATGCCATTAAGGGCGATTAATAGTTCGTTCTTGGCCTTGGGCATATCGCCCAACGTGGAAGTTTCTACTACGGTGAGACGGTCAGTGGCAGTGAGCCCAGAGACAATCTCTTGTCTGAGGTTGTTGCATGCTACGCGGCTGGCATTACTCTTGTTTTGGAACTCTGCTACAACAACATTAGGTTTTTCGTCTTGGGCCATCATGGCCATTGTCATGACCAACATCATGGTCACAGTAAATAGTTTTTTCATCATATTATTGGGTTTAATTAATATATTAATGTTTACAAGTTGTATTTCTTATTGCCTGGGGCGCAGGAAGGAGCGCTTTTGCTTTGGCTGCGTCGTGGCAGGCTGAGCCGTCGTCGTGGGTGAAGCGGAGGGAGTGGCGACATTGCTATTGCCAATCTGTGGCTTCTCCATGGTCTCATACCGCTTGGCTTTTTCTGGGGCAAACTGCCAGTTGCGCCAGTCAGCGGCTCCTGGGGAACTTGCTATAGTTGGTGTCTGCTTCTTCTCGTTCTCTATCACAGAAGTCTGGTCTACCAACTTCGTTACACGGTCGCTCAACTCGCCCAGCGTGATGCAGCCGCCGTTCTTCTGCAGGCTTTCTAATATATAATAGGTAAAGAGGCCATGTTCCTTGTCTTTCAAAGGATAAGCCGTCTGACCCGATTCGGTTGCTGAGAAGACTACCATTTTGCCACTTGGGGCGTCCTTTTTGGCCTTAATGGCGACTCCACGTGCTGACTGCATCATGCCCCCTTCACGCTTGGCTCCGCTGAAGCAGGCATCAAGCAGCACCAGCGTCTGGCGCGACTTCATGGCTCCCAGCCGTTTGTAGAATGACTCAGTAGACAGACCGCTTGTAGGCTCTGTGCTATAACCGTCGACAGGCAGCAGATAGGCTTTCTTGCTGTCCTCGTCAGGCATGCCGTGACCGCTGTAATATACAATGGCACGCGCCTCTCCGTCTTTGACATTAATCACGTTTTCCAGCCATTTCAGGTTGTAGTTCATGTCGTTCAGCGATGCGTCAGGTACGAATTTGATATTCTTCTCAGGTACTCCGAGTGTTTTCACCAGGTAACGTTTGAAGACTGCACCATCGTTCAGGGCGAAAGGCACTGGCACTTCGTGTTTGTAATGTTCGTTGGAGATGATGACGGCAAAGGTATTTGCGTCTTGTATGTCAGTAACGGCCACTTGGGTATCAACATTGCCCCCTTGGCTACGCCCTGTCATACAGCATAGTGTCAGCATTAGTATTAGTAGTATCTTTTTCATATCCTTCTTTTTTTAGCATCTCGCTGCAAAGTTAGGAAAAAAACATCAAATAGCAAAAAATATTCTTGCCTTTTTGTTTGAAATGTGTTCCTTAAATCAACGACACGGAGATTGCCGAAGTGAAAGACATGAAAAGCAAGAAACAAATTTAGCTTGTTGTTTATGTATTTTTACCTCTTAACTTCATTTTTTGTAAATCCGCTCGTAAACAATCGAAATTATTTGATATTTTCCTCGTTTATTCGTACCTTTGCACTGAGATTCGCAGGGATCTCATTTTTTCAGTTGCTCAATTCCAGACCGAACTGATACACACGCCACATCTGTATCCGCGAGGCGACTGAGGGGCAGCGAGGAATGTTACTGAAAGTGTTTGTGCACTGGATTTTTTTTGTTACTTGAGAACACAACAGCCTCCCTTCCGTGTTATTTGCAAGCGTTTTTAGAAAAAGCTACTTTTTAGCTAAAACCTTGGCTATTCTGTGTCACACCATGCCCAGTGTGATGTGTACTCTTTTGCCAAGATATGTATAAAATCTTTACACAATTACTATTAAAACAGGGCATAACATGGCAGTAAGATGTCATGTTAGACATGAAAAAGAAAAAGCATGTCTGCCTATTGATAGACTTTATTAAAAGTGATTACTACTGGGCCTACGATGAAATGATGAAACGTCTTTGCCCGCTGTTGTTAACACCTCAGCAAAACCAACGGATTATAGAACGTCTGGATTTCCGTCCAGATTTGCCGAGGGGAACCAAAAAGCTGATTTATCTGGAAATAGCCTGGCTGCTTCAGTCGGGGGATTCTGTGCTACGTAGCAGATTCTGTAAAAACGATCTGTTTCGGTGGTTGAGCGACCCTAATCACTCGAACTTAGGCGCAAGTTTTCAAACGATTCAAGATACTGTAAATAAGGAACTTAGGGGTAATATTTAAAATAAATTAACAAGGGTTTCTTCCCGTTAATTCATTGCCAGCGCAATTGATTCTACCTAATTTCGCACTCAGAAAGTTGGCCGACTTTTTTAATTAACAAAAAAGTAAAAACAAAAAAAGAAAAAAGTTATGGAAGTTAACAACAAGTATCAAATGAGTGACTATCAGTGCTTGCTTGGCAGCTGGACGATGATTCTCGAAAAGCTGTTGAGGGAAAAGCACGGCATGGAGGAGCAAGCGGCAAGGGAGCTGGCTATATTGAACCGCAACCTGCTGTTGTATATGAGTGACGGGGTGGTGACGTTCCAATATGAAAAGGAGGACGGAACCATCTGTGTGGCTCGCGGAACGCTGCGCAGGGGCATCTCGGAAGCGTTCGATGAGTGGACGCTTGGATCGGGCGACAATCAACAGGGCTGTTGGCCTTGGGATTACTTCATCTATTGGAACCTGGACGAAGAGGATTTCCGATGGTATAACGTGGCGAAACTAATTAAAATTGAAAGAAATGAAGAAATGTAATTCAATGAACAGTATAACGCTCAAATGGGCGAACTGCATGATATATAAGCATGGTTATGACCGCTCTGAAGCATTCAAGAAGGC
>Ga0310695_10012302_pt1 | contig 12017 bp, 13 predicted proteins | sample RumenRJG_04DNA_FD_203882 | JGI IMG/M metagenome (GOLD analysis project Ga0310695, IMG submission 203882) | Bovine rumen microbial communities from Lethbridge, Alberta, Canada - RJG_04 (v2) (version 2) | ecosystem: Host-associated > Mammals > Digestive system > Stomach > Rumen | place: Canada... | reverse complement strand
TGTTAAGTACAACGCTCTGGGTGTACAACTCTAATGTGCTGTTTGGAACAGGATCATCACGGGACCATCTCCCGAGAACCTTACTTCCAGAACAAAACGAAGGCTCGCGAAAGCGGGCCTTTTTTATTGTTCAGAAATTTTTAGAGCTGCATTGATACCATCCAAAGCACTGCTGGTAATACCCCCTGCGTAGCCGGCTCCTTCACCGCAAGGATAGAGGTTCGGTGTGCTTAGCGACTGCAGCGTCTCCGGATCACGTGGAATGCGCACGGCACTGCTGCTTCGGCTTTCTACACCGAGTATAACCGCATCGTTCGTCAGGAATCCCGGGTACTTACGATCGAAATCACGGAATCCTTGCTGTAAGCGTTTGCCTATATGCGCTGGTAACCATTGGTCTAACCGACTCGGCACGATACCGGGCAGGTAGCTGCATGCCGGCAGATCTTTGGAAGCCCGTCCTTCTACAAAATCTTTCATCCGCTGTGCCGGTGCTGCTGCAGAATTTTCCAATTTCAAATTTCCAATTTCCAATGAGCGTGCTTGCTCCCATGCAAGCCGCTCCAGTTCTTCCTGAAACGCTAATCCACGTAAGGGATCATCGCCGGGTATATCTTCGGGATTGATCTGCACCACCATACCGGAATTGGCATAAGGCGAGTTACGATGAGAAGCGGACATTCCGTTCACCACACAACTGCCTGCTTCGCTTCCTGCAGGCACGATATGTCCACCGGGACACATACAGAACGAATAGACGCCTCGTCCATCCACTTGCGTCACAAGCGAGTAGGAGGCATTGCCGACGTATTGAATTAACTGGGTGTCTTTGTCTTTGAGCGAAGCGGTCTTTTGTCTTTGAGCGGAGCGGTCTTTCTTCTCATCCAGATGATACATGAGTTTGTTGATAAGCGCCTGCGGATGTTCCGCACGAACCCCCATCGCAAAACCCTTCGTCTCTAACGTCACACCTTCTTTTGCCAACATCCGATACGTGTCATGTGCCGAATGTCCTATCGCCAAGATAATAGGAGTTTTTGATTGAATAAAATCGTTAAATCGTAAATCGTCAATTCGTAAATTGAAATGGATCTCTCCTCCATGCGCAAGAATGCATTCCCGCATGCTTTTGATGATGCCAGGCAGTTTGTCGGAACCGATATGCGCATGGGCTTCGTAGAGCACCGTATCCGGAGCACCGAAATAATGGAAGAGTTCCATGACGCGTTGCATGTTTCCCCGTTTCTTGGAACGAGAGAACAGTTTGCCGTCCGAAAACGTGCCGGCTCCGCCTTCGCCGAAACAGTAGTTCGATTCCGGATTCAGTCCTTCGTTGCGGTTGAGTAAGGCAATGTCGCGTTTGCGTTCACTGACTTCTTTTCCCCGTTCATAGATAATAGGCTTAATGCCGTGTTCCAACAGCGTCAATGCGGCAAACAATCCTGCCGGACCGGCACCGATGATGATGGCTGATTTAGTCGCATTATGCACATCTTGGAACACAGGCGGTTCGTAGAGTGGAATAGGGGCATCCTTGGGAATAGGATTTCCCTTGTCATCTGTCAGAATAGTTAAATGCACGCGCAACTCCCGTTGCCGTGCATCTATACTCCGCTTCACGATTCGCCATTTCAGAGCCGCTTCATACGCCTCTTTCGGGGATAATATAAGGCTTTCAGTATTCAGCATTCAGAAGTCAGATTTGTTTCTGATGGCTGACAGCTGATGGCTGACGGCTCATTTCCCAATCTTATTGAGCACCGCTTCCAGACCCAGTTCTTTCACTTTCTCACCGATCTTAACCTCCAACTCGTCGCACAGATCCGGGTTCTCTTTCAGCACCTCTTTCACTTTGTCGCGACCTTGACCGAGTTTGGTGTCTCCGTAACTGAAGAACGAACCGGATTTCTTGATCACTTCCGTAGCTACAGCGAAATCGAGAATCTCACCGATACGCGAGATACCTTCGTTGAACATGAGATCAAACTCCGCTTTCTTGAACGGAGGTGCCACTTTGTTCTTCACTACCTTCACGCGCACCTGGTTACCCTTGATGTTGTCGCCCTCTTTGATCTGACCGGTACGGCGGATATCCAGACGCACCGAAGCGTAGAATTTCAATGCGTTACCGCCGGTGGTCGTCTCCGGGTTTCCGAACATCACACCGATCTTCTCACGAAGCTGGTTGATGAAGATGACGGTGGTACCGGTTTTGTTGACTGAAGCGGTCATCTTACGCAGTGCCTGACTCATCAGACGTGCCTGCAGACCCACTTTGTTATCACCCATCTCACCGGCAATCTCGGCCTTCGGCGTCAGTGCGGCTACGGAGTCAATGACGATCAAGTCCACTGCTGCGGAACGGATCAACTCATCGGCGATATCCAAAGCTTGCTCACCGCTATCCGGTTGTGCAATCAGCAACTCAGCGATGTTGACACCTAACTTCTCGGCATAGAAACGGTCGAAGGCATGCTCGGCATCGATGATAGCGGCAATACCGCCGTTCTTCTGCACCTCTGCCATCGCGTGGATAGCGAGTGTGGTCTTACCGGACGATTCCGGACCGTAGATCTCGATGATACGGCCTTTCGGATAACCGCCTACACCCAATGCGTAGTTCAAACCCAGACTACCCGTTGGGATAACCGGTACATTCTCGATGTTCTCTTCACCGAGTTTCATGATGGCGCCCTTGCCATATTCCTTATCAATCTTCGCCATCGCGGCTTGCAGCGCTTTTAACTTGTCTGCATTCGGTGCTTGTTTCTCTGCCATAAAAGTATTTACGTTTTATTATTATACTGTGAAATAATTTGCTCCGGTTCTTATCTCGTTTTAACTCGAACGATTATTTCTAAACCGGTGCAAAATTACAAAAAAAAAATGACATACGCAAAAGTTCTGTCATTTTTTTGAAAAATATCTGCAATATGGCGTTAATCCGCATTGCTCACACTTGGGTTTGCGTGCTTGACAAACGTACCTTCCGTGCAGCAAAAGCCAGTGATGCGCCTTGGGGATGATATCCGCAGGAATATATTTGACTAACGCTTTCTCCGTTTGAAGAGGATTCTTGCTGTTTGTGGTCAGACCAAGTCGTTCGCTGACACGGAAGATGTGGGTATCCACAGCCATGGTAGGCTGATTCCAGATGACAGCACAAACCACATTCGCCGTCTTGCGACCGACCCCCTGCAGGGTCTGCAGATCCTCGATGTTATCAGGAACGGTACCGTTGTAAACTTCCACTAACCGCTGCGCCATCTGTACCAGATGTTCCGCTTTGGAACGAGGGTAACTGACGGATTGGATGTGTTCGAATACCTCGTCGGAGGTCGCTGAGGCTAAAGATTCCGGCGTAGGGTAGGCGGCAAACAAAGCAGGTGTCACCATATTGACGCGTTTGTCCGTGCATTGAGCGGAAAGCATTACCGCTATCAGGCATTGGAAGGGGTTGGCAAATACCAACTCACTCTCTGCTACCGGCATATTGGCCTCAAACCACGCTAATATGTACTCAAACCGTTGCTTGGTCGTCATAATAATTCGTTATCCCGGAATCTCGGTATCCCGGTATCCCGACAAATATGCCTTACTTAAAAACGTTAATACTTGGGTCGCCTGTTGTTGCACGGAAGCTGTTTCCGGGGTGATCTCCTTTTTCTGAAGACGAAGCATCATAATCTGATAGAGCAACACCAGACATGCTTCGATATCCGACATCGTAGGACGATCCGTTTTGGCTTTCAGCAGATTAAGACTCGGTTGCAAACGAATGATCGCGGCACGGTACATGGCATCTTCATTAAGAAGGGTAGTATGCAGATCGATCAGTTCGGCTAACGCATTATTGGCTAAAGCCAAATGACCACCCTCGATAATCCCTTCGCGATGCATCATCTCATTCAGTTCGTGCAGTTCCGCTGTCGCATCTGCGTTCTCAGGAAAAGCACGCAGATAATCCTCCATCTGCCATAGATAGAGAATATATTCGGCAATATTTTCTTTTTTAGATTTCATTCGAACAATGAATTCAATCATCAATCAATCGTTAAATCGTCATTCGTCCAATCGTCAATCTCAGACATGAACACTTCGATGTCTCGCCGGTCTTTCTTGGTCGGTCTTCCCATACCGCGATCTCGACCACCGTTTCCGGCCATGCGTGCCAGTTCAAGGATCTCCAATTGTTGCGGTGACGTGCAATCCTGAATATATTCCGGCACGAGTTTGGCACCTAAACGGTTTTCGGTCAACTGCAGCACCTTGTACGTATAAGTTACCGGTCCCTTGCGCACATTGAACGTGTCACCGATCTTAAAGGTGCGGCTCGGCTTGAGTTGCACTCCATTCATGGAAATGCGCCCATTTTTGCACGCATCCGCAGCAATGCTTCTCGTTTTATAGATTCGCATTGCCCAGAGATATTTATCTACCCGAACTTCTGCCATAACCCGTAACCTATTTCCCATTGAACATATTCATGGTGCGGTCGATGCCCTGCAAGCAGAAAGACGGTATAATCTCCGTGGTAACCTTCAGTCGTTCGTCAATCTGTTTCTTCTCCTCGTCGGTCCATTCGCCGAGAACGAAATTGATCTGTGCACCGCGGTTATAGTCGTTTCCGATACCGAATCGCACACGCGCATACGCGTCCGTTCCTAATACCGATTGGATATTTCCCAAACCGTTATGTCCGCCGTTCGAACCCTGTTTGCGAATGCGGATGGTACCGAAAGGCAGATTCAGGTCATCAACGAGAACTAACATATTCTCCACCGGGATCTTCTCCTGTTGGAGCCAGTAGCGTACGGCGTTGCCGCTGAGGTTCATGTAGGTGGACGGTTTCAGCAGTACCAGTTCGGCATTCTTGACGCGGCAGCGACCGATGAATCCGTACCGCTTGTCTTCCCATTTGACCTCTTTGGACGCAGCAAACGCATCGATCATCATAAAACCGATGTTATGCCGCGTACCTGCGTACTCGTCACCGATATTGCCTAAACCAACGATAAGAAACTTTGCCATCTTTTCAAAAATTAGAGGCGAGGCATTGCGCCCCGCCTCGTCCTTTAACCGTTAACCTATAACCGTTAACCGTTATTAAGCTTGTTTGCTTTGGCGTGTTGCCTTAACCTCTGCTACGCAAGCGTCAGCCGGGTTAACGAAGCACAAGCCTTCGATCTTCACGTCAGCAACAGCGATCTTCTTAGCCAAACCGAGGTTGGTAACGTCGATGTTGATACGATCCGGGAATGCGGTATAGATACCTTTTGCTTTGAGTTTGCGCATGTTCTGAACCAACTTACCACCGGCTTTTACACCTTCAGCAAGACCGTTCAGTTGGATAGGAATCTCTACTATTACCGGCTTCTTCTCGTCAACTGCGAGGAAGTCGATGTGCAGGGTCTTACCGTCAATCGGGTGGAACTGCAACTCTTTAACGATTGCTTTGGTCTTGGTGTCACCAACCGTCAGATCAACGATCTGGGTGTCCGGGCTGTAGATCAGCTTACGAACGTCAGCGGCTGCTACGGTGAAAGTAGCGTTCAGACCACAACCATAGATGTTGCAAGGAATCAATTCCTCTGCGCGGAAAGCCTTAGCAGCTTTCTTTCCGTACTCGCTACGCGGAGTACCTACTAATGCGAATTCTTTCATAAATTTTTAAAGCCTTCAGTATTCAGCACTCAGCATTCAGACTTTTCTTTTCTGACAGCTGACGGCTGACGGCTGATAGCCATTTTTAATTGTTAGTGTTACTTAATACCGTGTATTCCATCACACGTAGTCGTTTTTCGACTATAAAGGCTGCCTGCGCAGCCTTCGTTGTCCACCGAGGAGTCGAACCTCGCTTCTCGGAACCAAAATCCGGTGTAATACCGATATACGAGTGGACAAAACCATTTACGATTGGACGATTTACGATGTACGATTTATCGCCTTCTCGTCAAAAGCGGGTGCAAAAGTACTGCTTTTTTTTGACATACGCAAATATTTTGGCAAAAAAATTCAATTTTGTGTGCTTTTTTACCTTTTTTCGGCAAGGAATCGTTTAATCAAGAATGTTAGGAAATACGGGAAAGTATAGAACGCACCATTCCAACCGATGTTCTTATAGCCCAGTTTGATGCCATATTGTACATCGGGATATGAATCCCATTTGATCAGGTTGTTCAACGAAGCAGTTGCTCCATCTTTGGCTTTGACTTCCACCGGAATCAGCGAATCGGCATCACGCACAAAATAGTCCATTTCCAACGAAGGGTTATCGTGTCGGTAGAAATACAACTGCTCATAACCGGACTTACGCAACATTTCGCCTACTACATTTTCACATTTTTAGGTATAAAAACAACCAAAAAATCACATTTTCGGCATATAAATTATGCCTAAAAATCACAAAATCCGTTGCAAATGTACAACAAATTATTCAAATATGCAAATTTTTTGGCAAAAAAATGGTGTGCCGCGTTTCGCAACGAGGCACACCTTGGAAAAGATTTATTCTAAATGCTCACGTCGTGTGAGTTTTCTTTTTGGTATGTATATATGTTGTTGCATTAGTCGATTTCGACCGATTGATCGAACGAAGTACCGGAACCGGTAACGATGTTCAATACATCCTGCATAATGCCGTTAGCGGCAAATTGTGTCATCTCCGTATTAGGAGCAATATAATTCTTCTTCATAGTTGTATCCTCCTTATTTTACGATTTGACCTTGCATGTTGTAAACAGCTTCACCACGGCGGATGAAGATCTGACCGTTCTCAACGAACTTCTCTGCTTTTACGTCAGCCTTTACATCCTCGATACCTTGCTCTTCGTTGAAACGCAAAGAGATACGTTTCGGAGCGCTGCTGCCGCTGATCTCCAGATAAGCCTTGTTCGCCGGCATATCGGAACCAACGTACTCATAGAGAGCGTCACCTTTCAGACAGAAGATCGTGCCGGTATGACTTGCCCAAGCCGAAGCAGGTTTGAGGTCGTTGTCTGCGAAGTCAGAGGTTCCTGCACCTGCTGCGAAGAAATACTCCGTATTCGGCGCACCTTTTACAATAACACCTTGGTTTGCTGCAACGTGATCCACTACGGTCAAATCCAGTACGTCACCATTGATGGCGCCTTTGTAGATCTTAAGACCAGCAGGATAAGAAGCTATCAAGTTTGCATCATACGAGAATGAAGCCCATCCATATACATTGGTGGTAACAGATGTTACAAATACCGTGTTGTCGTAGTTAATAACGAAACGGTCAGCAATTACAGAATATGTACCCTCTACGTATGAAGGATCAGTAGCAGCTGCAATGGTGAATGCATAACTACCACCATCAATAATATCTGTCTCTGTACCGGTTACCAAGTCTTTGAGTTTGAGAACTTCTGCATTCTCATACACCTCAAAATGGATGGTGTAGTTTTGCAGTGCAGCGGCTTCTTTGCTGGTAATAATACCTACTGGGATATTTACAAGCGTTCCGTTACCGAATGAAGCATAACGATTGTTATTAATCGGATCAATAGCGTAGATATTGACATCCTCCGGGTTGGAAGCATTTGCCATGAACGAACCACGCTCAGGGCTTGCAGCCAAATCCGGTCCGGCGAATAAGTACATCTCGCATACAGAACCGCTTTGCGATTGCAAACGCAGCGTTACGTCTGCTGTTGTTTGTGCCGACATTGTCATTGCGCAAACCAATGCAATGATTGAAATAAATAACTTTTTCATTTTTATTAGAGTTTTTTAATTAACCATTAGAATACCTCTTTTCTGCCAGGAGCCATAGTAGTTCCACCGCCCGATATGCCAGGAGCATCTCCTGTTATATCAGATCCCGGACTAGGCTCACAAATAGCAAAAAGGCTATTAACTCTTGTTTCTGTTGTTTTAGGTGTAATATACTTTTTCATCTTTGTATTGGTTTTAGGGATGCCTCCCCGAAGGGAAGCATCCGAAAAACGATCATCTTATTTTACAATCTTAACACCGTTTACAACGTAAACACCAGCAGGCAGGTTCGTAAAGTCATGACCAAGGAATTGACCTGTGATAGTGTAGATTCCGTTTGCTTTAGCAGCAGCCTCTACATTGTCAATGTCGGTCATTACCTTCGGAGCACCGAGAACCTCAAAGCGTGCAGGAATAGTAGTGTTCGCCTCTTGGTTGAAGGTATAGGTTGCACCTTCGGTCATCAGAACGTTTGCACCTGTTACGTTGTCACGGAGTGTGAACTCATAGCCCTCAATGTCAGCAAATTGCAGTGTGTACTCGGATGCATTGCCGGCTGCGAACGTAAGAACAGTATTGTTCAGATCGTTGGTAGCCACAACTGCCAAGTTACCTGCATTGGTAGCTGCATAAAGGTTGATATTTTCTTTGTTCATGAATTTGTTAGCGTCTGCACCATTCTCGAATGCTGCAGTAAATTCTTCGCTTTGGTTCAAAATAACCTCATCTTTCAGACCGTTAGCAGCCGATACGCGGATGGTTACCCAATCCTCAGCAACTTTTGCTTGACGAGCCGGAGCCGGAGCTACACTATTACCATATTTCGGGTTACCCCAAATAGCGCTCGAATAATCAACCTGAGCAGTACCGCTTTCGCCATCAGACAGATACATCAAGAATGCCTGCATTGAACGAACGTCCTTGATTGCTTCGCCATTACCGTATTTTACACGACCGTTAGCCATACGCTCGGTAATGGTCTTGAAGGTCTTGTCATACGGATCATATACCCATACGGTCTTCTCCACATCAGCGCCAAGGCTGTTCAAGAACGACTTGATGTTAATATCTGCAGAATAACTATTACCAAAGAAGTGGAAGCCGTTCTCTACAAACTCATAGTCTTTAGGCTGGTTACCAACCAAGTTGCCCTCGAATACATACACGAGACCGCCGGCAGCAGAGTTGTTCGTTAACTGGTAGCCATGGAACGGCTGCATGTCTTTAAATTTATCCAGCTGTTCCCATTCATCAGTTGCATTGTTCCACTCCCATACTGCTTGCAAGAACGAAGGAGCGTCATTATACAAACCGCTAGTCGGGATACCACCCTCGATACTATAGGTCGTTGCAGAACCATTGACAGTCGGAATAGCGAAACGCTCGAATACATAACTGTTAGCACCAATTTGTTTTGCCTTGGTCGTCAACTTAACAGTTGCTTTCGGCTGTGTGTTCTCTGCTACACTCGGCTCATAGAGCAGAACACCCTGTACATCATCGTTAGACTCAATAACGAGAGCTTCTTCTTCAGAGGTGATGACACCTGCAGAACCAATCTTAACAGTTGCACCGGCTTCAACAACAATTTGACCGCCGTTACCGATGTTCATACCACCGTCACCAATGGTAAGCGTTGTACCCTCTTCTACTTTTAACGTAGCACCTTGAGCTACATATACTTGGTCTGCTACAGCTTCCTTCTCAGCCTCATCTTTGCTGACAGTTACAGTAGCGTCAACAGGAATCGTTACGATAGTGTTTTCCTCAGGAACCGCATCTGTAGCCCAAGTGGTTGCTTGTTGCCATGGAATAGTGTAAGTAGGATCTGCTTCCTGTTCTGCTTGCTGAGCAGGATTAATAGCATCAGCCTCTTTACCTGCAACAGGACGTACACCATAGCGATAACCAGCTTCATAATCCTCACCTTCCGTAATGTCGTAGTACTCATAACCTGCAGGCAGCGGAGCAAATGCATTCGCAGCGTCTTTTTCTTGGAAGGCAGTATACCATGCAGATGTCAAAGGTACAGATGCAGGGAAATGACTCTCAGCATTTTTTTGCTTGGTTACATATGCTTTTTCTTGGTATTTACCACCGTACATATTAACTACACCATAGTAGTTATATGCATCGTTATTACCGATAAGAACAACTCTATTTCCTCCCATACTCGGAGTTTCAACTTTGAATTTACCATCATAAACGTTAACAACTGCACCAGTTGAAACATAGAGGGCATAGTGGTTATTGTGCTGTCCATCAACACCATGACGAGTTTCAATTTCTCCATTGTTTATTGTGCCTGCACAATCTTCTCCAATAGATAAACCTCCTTGAACTCCTTCAATATGACCGCCATTCATAACGAAGGTACAATTATCAGCGATAACTGCGTAAGCCCAGTTACTACCCATATGGGTGGTAGAACAATGAGAGATAAATTCACCGTCATTTATCTCAAAATAACCACCTTTTACCTCCAAAGCACCTCCATATTCGCCGTTAAAGTTACCTCCGTTGATAATAACACGACCTCCTTCGTAAACGATACCAGCTGATTGAGCATTGATTGTACCATTGTTGAATTCCAGTTCACAAGAACTGCCATTACCCCAAATAGCAGCACCGCTATTAGTAATTGACGTTGTGAATGTACCACCATTGATAGTTACCTTGCTACTTCCATATACATCCAAGCAACCTTTCGGAGCAGTAATACCACCACCATTGGTAGCCTCTAACGTAAGATTAGCGTTTACTACAATTAACCAGTTACCAGTTGCTGTAATGGTGTAACTATTGAAATCAACAGTAAGAGCCTTATTAAAGTTCACCTCAGAAGATACCGTAAGGTTACTTACCAGTTGAAGTTTATCACCAGCAGATGCTGCATTAATAGCCGCTGCCAATGAAGTTTGGTCGCCACCTTCACCAACGGAGATAGTAGCACCCCACGCCATAACGCTGCATACCAGCGTCATCAGCGGAATTAGAAAAAATTTCTTCATAAATTTAAAAATTTTAGTTAATACTTGAGGGTTGCCCCTCGGTTAATTATAAATTGGTTTTTGTTTTGTTTTATCTATGTATCTAGTCTACTGGTCTACTGGTCTACTAGGCATATAGGCGATCATAGACGACAAAAAAGCGGTAATCCGCTTTGAGTGTTTCCACTCTATTGGATTACCGCTTGTTATATAGATAAACTAACTACTAGTTATCAGAAAGGAACTCTTTGAAGATACTTATCATTTTATCATGTTCAGGATTGTCTTTTCGCAAAATGATTCCATAGAAATATTTCACACCTTCGTCTATATTTGAATATGTCTGTAATGTAAACGATTTAGCTTCTTCCGTTTTATTGAACCACATTTCAAAAAGACGAGCACGCGTTGCTTGTCGGCTATCAGAGGGAGAACAAATGTATAACATCGCGTCTGAAGCAGAGTGCGCAAAGAAATTAGCAATAATAGCCACTACTGTTTCATAAACAAGAGAGTCAGCTCCTTTAGTTTCAGACTCGTTGGTTATATACAAATAGTAACCATTCTCGGTAAGAATGAATATATCACGCAGAAAACCGACCCAGTAATGGACACCATATTGTGTACAAAACCGGACGGACAATTCATCTACCTGCGTTACCTGATAAGGCGATGTCTGATTAATTTCTTCTGCAGACAAGAAATTCACGTTACCACTCCATTTTTTCCATTCGCTGACGCATCTGTTCTTCAACAGCCTCTTTTATGGCAATGAGGCGTCTGCGCGCAGAACGTTTTTCTTCTGCAGTACGATAAACTACTGCTTCCATAAATCAGTCCTTTCACTTTTGCGACTGCAAAAGTACTACAAAATTCTGACATACGCAAATAATTTCGCACAAAAATGCAAAATTTCTTTCTTTTTACGGTAATCCAATATGTCAATGTTCATTTGCCGGCTTTTTGGTAACCTCCGACTCGGTTAATTTTTGATATGCCAATTTTTTGCATGGCACTCTTGGCACTATCTTGTACTGATCTTAGCCTTGACTGTCGGTTGACTGTCGGTTGACCGTCGGTTGACATATATGTGACTATGCACAAAAAAGCGGGACACTGCTTAGATTGTGTTCCGCTTTCAATACTATGTATAAAAAAAGCGGGACCGCAATCTTGCTGTTCCGCTAACTGAGGCTCTCGCATTGCCTTTCATTCCAAACAGCAACACTGGAGCCCACTCATATGTATATATATTATATAAAGTACGCCTATGCGCGCACACGTACA
>Ga0310695_10012298_pt1 | contig 12019 bp, 9 predicted proteins | sample RumenRJG_04DNA_FD_203882 | JGI IMG/M metagenome (GOLD analysis project Ga0310695, IMG submission 203882) | Bovine rumen microbial communities from Lethbridge, Alberta, Canada - RJG_04 (v2) (version 2) | ecosystem: Host-associated > Mammals > Digestive system > Stomach > Rumen | place: Canada... | reverse complement strand
GGTAGACTTCTCGATACAACTTGGAAACTAAAGAGAAAAACTGGGAGTGCCGTTTCTACAAATGGTATTGATACTCTATACGAGAGAGGTATTGAGGCTGGTGCTCTAGGCGGTAAACTGCTTGGTGCTGGTGGTGGTGGCTTCCTTCTTTTTTATGTTCCAAAAGAAAAGCAAAATGCTATGCGAGAGGCAATGAAGGAACTTTTATACATTCCTTTCAATTTTGAAGATGGAGGAACACAGGTAATTCACTATACACCAGAAATTTACGATCTTAAGGAGAGTAAATTATGAAGGTAGCTTTAGTAGGAAGTTGCGGGTACATAGCTAGTTATATTCTAAATAAATTTTCCAAAGAGAAAGTAATAGATTCTGTGTTAAAACTCGATGTAACCAATAATTCAGACTCATACCTTAATTTAGCAGAGGCTGATAAATTTGATTATACTGTAATGAATGATATTGATTATGTTGTATTTACTGCAGCGATATCAAGCCCTGATAGATGTGCAAAAGATTATGAATTATGTTGGCATATTAATGTAATAGGAACGTGTTACTTCATCAAAGAAGCAATTAAAAGAAATTGTAAGGTTTTGTTTTTCTCTTCTGATGCTGTTTTCGGTGATATTCCAGGAGTGATATATGATGAAGAATCAAATACACAGGCTGTTACAGCTTATGGAAAAATGAAAAAAAAAGTGGAAGACACATTTAAAGGTGAGAATAATTTTAAATCTATACGGTTGTCGTATGTTGCTTCGTCAAGGGATCGTTTTTATACTTATTGTATTGATTGCGTGAAGAAAGGATTAACCGCAAATATTTTTCACCCATTTTATCGTAATGTAATTGTTGTTTCTGATGTAGTGGATGTTGTTTATTACTTTGCTTCGCATTGGGAAGAATATAAACCAACATTTCTTAATGTTGCAGGAAAGGAACTTGTTAGTCGTGTAAGAATGGCTGATGAGTTGAATCGTTTTATTGGTGGTAAATTAAAATATACGGTATGTCTGCAGGGGGACGATTTCTTTGTAAATCGCCACCGCATTACTCAAATGAGGAGTTTATATATGCAGAAATATAAAATTTTGTCTGATAAATCATATACGGAGAAAATAATTAAAGAATTGGAGAAAATTATATTATGAAAGCTTTAATTACAGGTATTTCCGGCATGGTCGGATCTCATCTTGCAGACTTTTTACTTGAGAATACTGATTGGGAAATTTATGGAGTTTGCCGTTGGCGTAGTCCATTAGATAATGTAAGTCATTTGCTAGATCGAGTGAATAGAAAGGATCGGATATTTTTTGAATATGCAGATCTAAATGATGAGATGAGTTTAATAACAGTAGTCAATAAGATCAAGCCTAAGTATGTTTTTCATCTTGCTGCGCAGTCATACCCTTTGACTAGTTTTACAGCTCCTATTGATACTTTAAATACGAATATTATTGGAACTTGTCGCTTACTTGAAGCGTTACGATTGGCAATGGAGACAGATCCAAATTATAAACCTGTAATTCATGTGTGTGCTTCGTCTGAAGTTTTTGGCCGTATTCCCGCAGACAAAAAGCCTGATACCGGTATACATGAAGATTGTCCATTTCATCCTGCAAGTCCGTATGCTATTAGTAAAACAGGTACGGATTTATTAGGACGCTATTATGCAGAGGCTTACGGAATGACTGTTATGACAACACGTATGTTTACACATACAGGACCTCGTCGTGGGGATGTATTTCATGAATCTACCTTTGCAAAGCAGATAGCAATGATTGAAGCTGGACTTATTGAGCCTAAAATAAAGGTAGGTAATTTAAAGAGTTTAAGAACATATGCTGATGTACGTGATGCTGTTCGTGCTTATTATATGCTTGTTACTATAAATCCGATACCAGGAGAATACTATAACATTGGTGGTTCTTATACTTGTGAAGTAGGTGATACACTGAAAACTTTGATTTCCTATAGTACTTTGAAAGATAAAATTGAGGTTGTTACAGATCCTGAGCGATTACGACCTATTGATGCAGATCTTCAAGTTCCCGATTATAGAAAGTTTCAAAAGCATACTGGGTGGGAACCTAAAATTACATTTGACAAGACTATGCATGATCTTCTTGATTATTGGCGTGCAAGAGTTGCTAATGGCGAAATTTTTTTAACCAGATAATATGATAAGAGATTGAGAATATGCCATTGAACCGTATACGATTCATGAATACGTATGTTGATAATGTGACTGAAGCAGAGGCTATTGCTCATATAGAAGAGTGTATTAGATTGCGAAAAATAGGTCATGTCATTACTCCAAATGTAGATCAAATAGTTCGCATAGAGAGAGACGCTTACTTTAAAAAAATATGTGATAATGCCGAATTGCTTCTTGTTGATGGACATCCGTTGTTGTGGATAGCAAAGTGGTATGGAACAGCAATCAAAGAAAAAATTTGCGGTTCTGATTTAGTTCCACATCTTTGCCTGCTTGCGTCTCAAAAGGGATATAAAATATTTTTGCTTGGAGCTGCTGAAGGAGTAGCTGTAGCAGCAGCTTCAAAACTGGAAAAGGATTATCCCGGAATAATGATTGCAGGAACATATTCTCCGCCTTATGGTTTTGAAAAAGATGAAAAAGAATTGCAAAAAATTAACACAATACTCAAACAATCCAATGCTGATTTGCTGTTTGTTGGTATGGGTGTACCAAAACAGGATATATTCATATACGAAAACATGAATAAATATCAAATTCCGATGTCATTTTCAGTTGGGGCAACAATAGATTTTATTGCAGGTGTTCAAAAAAGAGCCCCACGATGGATGACAAATCATGGTTTGGAGTGGTTGTATAGATTATTTAGTAATCCTAGACGAATGTTCAGGCGGTATGTTGTTAATGATATGCTAATCTTTAAATTGGCGTGGAACTATAGGAATAGTAAGTAACATGAGATTGATTGACCAAAATATATTGTTTATATTGCGTGCTACACAACATGGGGGTACAGAAAAAGTTGTTTTGGAATTATGTGAGGCTTTAGCACCAAGAGTAAATAAAATTGCAATAGCATCTTGTTCAAAAGGTATTGATCAGAAAGAACTTGAAAAACTAGGTGTACAGCATTATGAGATTCCAGACATTGAATGTAAAAAAATATGTAATATCATTCGCATTAGAAAAATTATAAAGACAATCATAAAAAAAGATAAGATAACCATTATACATACCCATCACAGAATGGCAGCTTTTTATTGTCAACTTATAAAAAGTAAAGGATTAATTTTCATCAATACTTCTCATACTGTTTTTTATAATAAAAAATACTTAACACAGTTTGCTTTTTCAGGTATGAAATTAATTGCTTGTGGACGCACCGTTAAGGAAAGTTTAGTAAATTTTCAGGGAATTGATTCACAAAGAATTAAGGTAATATCAAATTCAGTTAAACCTTACAATTCAACAATAATTCCTATAAAAGAAATAACTGATGCAATTAATGAGGATTATATCGTTGCTGGATTTATTGGCAGACTTTCAAAAGAAAAAGGTTTAATCCACCTTGTAGACGCAGTTAAAAATATTCCCAAACTCAAAATCAAGTTTTTTATTGTTGGTGCAGGTGATGATGAGATTAATATTAAGAAGCGGATTCAGAAGTATGGGATAGAGAAAAAATTTTGTTTTTTAGGTTATAGAAATGATGCGCAAAATATAGCAAAACAGTTGGATTATATAGTGCTTCCTTCATTGCAGGAAGGATTGCCATTAGTCCCAATAGAAGCATTTTCAGTAGGAAAACCGGTTATTGCTACAAATATTGAAGGAACATCAGAAATAATTGATAACGGTGTAAATGGTTTGCTCGTACCTCCTGGTAATGTGGCAGATTTATCTAAAGCAATTTCTTCTATGACTAAAGAGAAATGCATTGAATTTGGTGAGAATGCCTATAAAAAATATTTGGCTTGTTTTTCGTATAAAGTTTTTAGAAATGAATACATTAATTACTATGAAGGGTTGTAACACTTAATAATGAAAAATAGAAAACTTTGTGTTTTGTTTATTCATAATTCCTTGCCCGAATACCGTATATTTTTTTGGCGTGAATTAAACCAAAAATTTAATTTAGAGATACTTGTTACTAACAAATACAAATCTAACACCATATATGGATTAGATATGGATACATCAAATTTAAGAGTTAATTATTTATCCGACAAAAAAATAGAGTTTGACTTTTACCTGAAAAAATTTGATGCGGTAATTCTTCCTCCTGCTGATACAATAAGAGATTTTGTTGTAGCAGTTAAAACAAGAGTTTTATGTAAACAAAATCATATTCCATATTTTTATTGGTCAGAAAAATGGGAGCCATCCTGGAAATGTCAGCCAATCAAAAAAATACTGAAGAATTATATACATAAATTATTAATTAAGTTTGCATCAAAAGATTGTACGAGATATATAGTATCAGGAACAAAATCAAGAGAGTATTTAGAAAATTTAGGAATAAGCGCAAACCGCATAAGCATAGCCTACGATAGTAGCATTTCCCCAGACTCCAAAAACACTATAGATATTAGAAAAAAGTACTCAATTCCAGATGATTCAAAGATTGTTTTATTTTTAGGTAGATTAATATCTAGAAAGGGTTGTAAAGTTCTCATCCAAGCGTTTGATAAAATAAATGATAAACATTGTTACTTATTAATTGCAGGAAGCGGTGAGCAAGAATTAATATTAAAACAGCTAGCATTAAAAATGGACAATGTAATATTTTGCGGAAAAGTTCAACCTCAAGAAAGAAAAAATTATTATTCACAAAGTAATTTATTTGTGCTTCCTAGTATTGTTGAGAACGGAATAATAGAGGCATGGGGACTCACGGTTAATGAAGCTCTTGAGGTAGGTACACCGGTTATAACAACGACGGCTGTAGGTGCAGGTTATGATCTTATTGACGATCGTGTTGGATTTCAAATAGATGCTGGAAAAATTGAGGAATTGTCTAGTGCTATTAATGTTGGATTGTCAGGATATTTTGATAGACAGGAGTGCAGAAAACGATACGAGAAGTTTTCAGTTCAACGTATGGCTGAACAATTTGCAAGTATAATTCAAGGAGTAAATGAATGATTCCAAAAAAAATACACTATTGTTGGTATGGTAAGAATAAAAAAAGTAATCTTGTCAAGAGGTGTATAGATTCATGGAAAAAATATTTCCCAGATTATGAGATCATAGAATGGAATGAATTAAATACCGATATTCATATTAACAAGTACGTTGAGGAGGCGTATAACCATAAAAAATGGGCTTTTGTTTCTGATTATTATCGTATGAAGGTTCTATATGAGCATGGTGGAATATATTTTGATACCGATGTAGAAGTTATACGGTCGTTTCCTCAAGAATTAATGAAGTATGATGCGTTTGCAGGAATAGAAAGTTTTTCCAAGTTAGTTAGTCCTGGTTTAGTATTTGCGTGCCATCGCAATAATAAAATTGTAAAAAAAATTTTGGATTCTTACGAAAAAGACTCCTTCGAAAATGTTTTGATTGATGACATTAAAACGATAAATATTAGAATTTCGGAAATTTTATCCCGAGATGGTTACAGAAAAGAAGATGTATACCAAGAAATTGATGGGATGCATATATTCCCAAGTGAGTTTTTTTGTGCTTATGACGGCGACAAAAGAAAACAAAATCCAACAGATAAAACATTATCAATACATCATTATACAGCAAGTTGGCTGCCGTGGTACCGAAAAGTCAAATTACTAATTGGTACAACATTGAGACATTGGGGATACATAAAAAAATGAAAAATATGATATATATGTCATTATTTTTATTAATCATTTTTATGAATGTAATAACTAATATAGAATGGCTCCCCTCGTATGTAAATTTTTGGGATGAAGCATGCCTGGCATTACTTCTCATAACATTCTGCCTGAAAAATATAAAAAACGGGAAATTGTATACTTCATGTGAAAATGTCTCATTCATTAGCCCATGGATGTGGCTAATAGTTGTTGGACTTTTGGGAAATTATATTTTTAAATTTGCATTATCTAATGATGCAATATTTCGTGATATTGTCGGCATGTTAAAATTTCCTCTTGGTTTCTTTTTGATTAGAGAAATTGGTATAGACAAAGAGATCTGTTTAGTTATACATAAAAAATTTTTCATTGTAAAATTTATTACAATAATAATTTTTTTATTGGGGATCATTAGTATTCATGTTGATTTTGGTATGTCTTTTTATGATATAAGATATGGATTTAAACCTTACATTTTTGTATTTTCTCATCCAACAATATTAGTCACATTTGCTACATTTATTCTACTTATTATTACTGCAAGCGAAAAAAGAAATGAATACCTAATTTATGAAATAATGCTTCTAATAGTGATTATGTTAACTTTTAGAACCAAAGGATTTGGATTTATCGTAATATATATTTTTTTAAAATATAGTAATGGATGGAATAACAAAATCAAACTGTTGTATTGGTTAATTCCACTCATATTGTCTTGCATGGTAGGCTATGATAAATTGGTTTTATTAAGTAATTGGACAGGTTCTGGAAGAACAGTATTGACACTAGGGTCTTTCGAACTTCTTAAAGATTGTTTTCCTATAGGTTCTGGCTTTGCTACATACGCATCTCATATTTCAGGTGCATATAGGTCACTAGTTTATGACTTTATATATTCATCTGAGTTTTTTAATCAAACAACTGGAGAGCCTACACCTATCATTGGAGACACAGGTTTTCCATATTATATTGGACAATTTGGTTTTATAGGAATTATTCTGATTACATTGTCAGTTATCAGAATATTTTTAATTTGGAATAATAAAAAATTTTGTGGCAACGGAATTGCAGAAAATATGCTAATGTTATATTTTGCAATTACACTGACTACCGAAGCGCTATTAATTAATAACGGAATTGAATGTGCTTTGGTATTAGCCATAATAATACAAACTGATTTAATTCAATCAAGATTTAGGTATAGTTAAATTTAAAAATTATATTGTTAATTTCTGATACGCATATACTGTACTAAAGCAAAATGAATTGTTAATTATGAAAAAACGAAAAATTGGTATTTCAACATTATTCAGAACAAACTTTGGATCAGCTCTACAGAGCTATGCATTGTATTATACTCTCAAAAGTGAAGGCTTTGCTTGCTATATTTTGGATGTTCATAAAAATAAACAAATTATAAGTGCGAAATGTTAGTTACATTGGATAATAATCAAATTTGGATTTTGTCATACTCTATTTTTCATCGTGATAGTAAGTTATGTTTTTTTTGGGGGGTTTGTTTGTTCTATCTGGGCAATCTTAGGAACAACATTATGAAGGATACTCTAACTCTTAATATTGAGAAATGCTTGCTTTGTACCGTTTACAAAATTATTAACTTTTTAAATTGGGAATGACATGTAAGGAGATAAACTATGATTTGGTTTGCTACAGAAAAACAACAAAAAGAAAGTATGAAGCACGCGGGAGGAAAGGCGAGAGAAGATATAGAGAAGATTGTTAAAAACCAAGGAATAATGGAACTACCAATTATTCAGACGCAAAATGATCAAATGAAAGATAGTATCCTAAAAAAGATTATTCGTCATTTTAATATTTTTTCAGAATGGAAAAAATCAATTAATAAACTCAATAATAGTGATATTTTGATTGTCCAATTTCCTCTAATAAATAGTACTTTGTTTTTCAGTAGCATTGTTAAATACGCCAAAAGAAGAGGAATTAGAACATATGCATTTATTCATGATTTAGAAGTTATTAGACTTGCAAAATACAAAAATTTACCTCGTTTACGCAAATATCGAATTAAATTTGAAGAAAGATTTGCTCTCAAGTCGTTCGATGGAATTGTGGTACACAACAAAAAAATGAAAAACTTCTTACAAAAAACTATGGAAATACCAGTTAAAAAAATGTGCGAATTAGAAATTTTTGATTACCTAATTGATAAATCTTATTCCCCGTGCAAGCAAATAGATAATTTCAAATCATGCATAATTGCAGGTAATTTAAGCAAAATAAAATCATCATATGTATATAAATTACCTTCTGAACCAAAATTTGAACTTTACGGAATCAACTTTGAAGGAGAAACTGCCAACAACATCAATTATCATGGAGCATATTTGGCAAATGAGTTGCCATTTCATTTGAAAGGCGGATTTGGTCTTGTTTGGGATGGTGACTCTTCGTTAACATGTAGCGGGGTAACAGGTGAATATTTGAAATATAATAATCCTCATAAAACGTCATTATATTTGGCTTGTGGAATTCCAGTTATTATTTGGAGGGAAGCTGCCTTAGCTGATTTTATTCTTGATAATGAAGTTGGTTTCACCATCAATTCATTAGAAGAGATAAATATGATATTTAGCAGTATGACAGAATTAGATTACTATAAATATAAAACTAACGCAGTCAATATGTCCAAGAAGTTACGGGAAGGTTCGTATACAACAAAAGCATTAGAGTTTCTACTAAGTACGTATAACGGATAAAATTTGATTTTATAGGAACTCAGATTTTTTCATAAATAATTCCACGCCTACTTTGTTACATTAAATTTGCTAGTTTATGTTGTATTAAGCAATATTTTTTGTTCTTCTCAGAATTGTTTAGAATACTAAGAACTTATTATGGCTAGTTAAAATGGTTAGCGAAGTGAAATGGAATACCGCAATTTTAGAAATTTGCTCGCTTGAAAGAAGTTTGAGATGGTTGGTACTTCATGCTACTCATCCCATTAGTACAGGGAAATTAGAGGTTATGAATAATAAAATTAAAGTAGTTAAAAATGGTTTACGGCTACCGAGATGAGGACTATTTCTTTTATATAATTCGATACCAGTCATCCCTTGGATTTTCAGCAATTATGTGAAGATCCTTTTTTTAATAGGTATTAACAACAATACGAGGTACAAAAATGAACATTAAAAACTTTTTAAAGCACAATATTTATACTAAAAATATTTATTCTTACTTAAGCAATACAAAGAAAAAATATTTAAAAGATCTTGAAAGAAAAAAAAATCTTTCGTGTAAATTCAGTTTTGTCAACAGATCTAACGATTCGGATAAATTATGTATAGTTTTAGCAGGTTACAAAAATTTTCTAATTCCTTCGGTTATGGGCAGATTAAAAAAATTTGCTCCTGATGATATTGACGTATGTATTATTACCTCTGGTAAATTGTCTGAAGAAATTTCTCTTTTATGCAAAAAAAATAATTGGTCATATTTAAGCACAAAAAGAAATAATGTTTCCTTAGCTCAAAATATTGCAATTAATTTACATAAATCAGCTAAATACATATTTAAACTAGATGAAGATATCTTTATTACTAAGAATTATTTTTCTAAGTTACTTACTGCTTACCAAATGAGTAAGGATACAACTTATTATAACTGTGGTGTAATGGCTCCAACTATTCCAATAAATGGCTTTGGTCACGTCAGAATTTTAGAGCACTTTAACTTGGTAGACTTTTATCACAAAACATTTGGACAATTAAAAATAGCAGCAGGACCCGAAAGAAAAATCGAATCAGATCCTCAATTAGCAAGGTTTATGTGGGGTGACAAAATGGTTTGTGATGGACGAGAGTATTCTCTTCCATCCATAGATAAAATGAACGAAGTTTTTGAAAAAATGGAATCAACTATAGAATCTTGCTCAATCCGTTTCAGTATAGGTGCTATTTTGTTTGAAAGAAAATTATGGGAAGAAATGAACTTTTTTCACGTCAGTGATGGAACAGATATGGGAGCAGACGAAGTTCAACTTTGTGAGTTTTGTATGATTAAATCAAAGCCTATTATGATAAGCGAAAATATTGTTGTTGGTCATCTTGCCTTTGGCCAACAAAATGAATCAATGAAAGAGTATTACTTAAATAACAAAGATAAGTTTACTATATGATTTTGTTTGCCTTACTAAATTGACGATATTCCCAAGTATTAGGAGATGTAATATGGGACTTGGTATCAAAACTCGAATTAAGAGTAAAATAAAAAAATTGCCTATTATAAATAAACTTGTATATGCTAAACAACTTTCTGAATACTACAAAAATGAAGATAAAAATTCAACATTTAGTTCATATCTCAAGGATAATATTAAAAATATTGTAATAGTTGGCAGAAAAGGTAACAAGTTTAAACAAATTACTAAACTTATCAGCATTGTGAAAATAAACCCAACTAATAATTTTAACTTTTTTTATTCTATAGACGAAAACAAAACATTAGCCCTACGCAATCGTATATTAGATAATTATTCCATAGACTATTCATGGGTAGTAGATTCATATCTAAATGAAAATAATGTTTTATCTAAGTTAAAGATGGGACAATTTACAGATATCATCACCAAACTAAAAATATACGTGAGAATTGCCAGGAATACTTTTAGTTCAAGATATAAACAAGATGTTTTTTCAGAGATAGAATCACTTTTTAAACGTCCTGCAGAACACTTGCACGAAGCTTTACAACGAATTCTCTTTGTAAATCAGTGGTTATGGCAAACAAGACACAAACACAATGGTTTTGGCTCTCTTGATTTAATTTTAGAAAATCTTTATAACTCTGATATTTCTTCAGGATATATTACTAAAGACGAAGCTAAACAATATTTGAAAGATTTTTTTCTTGTTATTCATGATAAGTGCTGGTTTAAAAGTACTATGCTTCTTGGGGATACAGGTCAAATTATTATCTTAGGAGGAATGCGTGATGATCATGTTTATCACTGTAATGATCTTACCTACCTTTTTATAGAAATATCAAAAGAACTGAAATTACCAGATCCAAAAGTTCTTTTACGGGTTAGTAAAGATATGCCGGATGATCTTTTGAAATTAGCTATTGAATGTATTTCTACTGGCATAGGCGCACCTTTACTTTCAAATGACGATGTTGTTATACCTTCTTTGATACAGTATGGATACGAAAGTGAAGATGCATATAATTATGCTACTTCAGCATGCTGGGAACCTCTTGTTGTTGGAAATTCCTGTGATCAAAATAACACCCAAACTATAAACTTCTGTGAGCCTTTTATTCGTTTTATTGATTCAAAAGATTTCGTCTTGTGTACTAATATTGAAGAAATAAAAAAAGCATATTACAGATATCTGTCTATTTACATCAATAAAACACTTTCCAGATGGGATAAACTTGTTTTTGAGGAAGATCCTATTCTTACTCTCTTTAATCCAAAAATATTGAACACAGGTAAAGATATTACTCGTGGGGGTGCCAAATATTCAAATCTTGGTTTAACATCTGTTGGTTTAGCAACTGTAGTTGATTCATTGTTGAATATAGAACGATTGGTATTTCAAGAAAAAAGATATGATATCCAGGAATTAAATGCAATTCGTAAAAATAATTTTGACGGTAATGAGCAATTACGAAAAATTCTTGATAATGAAAAAGAAATGTTTGGAAAAGATGACAGTAAGGTTATTGCTCTTACAAATGAAATAATTAAATTTACTTCAAATGAATTTAATAAACATCGCACTAATCTTGGAGGCAGATACAAATTCGGTTTAAGTTCACCTTCTTATATTAGTGAGGCAAGTAATATTGATGCTACTTTTGATGGAAGAAAAGCAAATATGCCTTTTGCAACTCATATTTCAGGTAAAAATGGGTTAACACCGACAGAACTAATAAATTTTTCTTCTCAGATTGATTACGGTGAAAATCGTATTAACGGCAATGTAGTTGATTTTTTTATTTCTCCAAGTTTTATAAAGAATAATGCTGATAAAGTTCTGACTATGCTTAAGGGTGGAATTAAAAAGGGCTTTTTTCAGATGCAGATAAATGTGGTCGACAGTAAAACTCTTATTGAGGCACAAAAACACCCTGAACTTTTCCCAAATCTTGTAGTAAGAGTATGGGGATTCAGTGCCTACTTTAAAGATTT
>Ga0310695_10012297_pt1 | contig 12019 bp, 3 predicted proteins | sample RumenRJG_04DNA_FD_203882 | JGI IMG/M metagenome (GOLD analysis project Ga0310695, IMG submission 203882) | Bovine rumen microbial communities from Lethbridge, Alberta, Canada - RJG_04 (v2) (version 2) | ecosystem: Host-associated > Mammals > Digestive system > Stomach > Rumen | place: Canada... | reverse complement strand
AAGGGTATAGTGCAGAATCTGTGCAGCACGTTTCACGTCAATAATCTCCTGTTCGTTCAATCCTTCTATCGTCAGTGCCACCACACTATTGAACACCTTCATGCGGAGGTTGTCGTTGTCATCCTTCTCGAATACGGCAGAAGGATAGATGACATGCGATGGGAACTGGCGGTCATAGCCGTCAATATGGTCACCGTAGCTCAGCTGTCGGCGACGGCGTGCAACGGCTCCGTCCTTGGTGTCAGTTGTAATACGTTCGATGAAGGTTTCGATGCTCTTCGTCGAGAGTTTCAGTGCATTTTTCTTGTCTCTAAGTACTAATGTCAGTTTCATGTTACTAAATCCTTAAATTTTAGACTGCAAGGCTCGTGCAAGCCAAGAGCAATAAAGCGTGCTTTAATTGCCGAGGCGCCGCCGAGTTTCGTGGTTTTTGACCACAAAGTTACTAAATTTCGAGGCAATTTCCAAGTTTTTCGCCTAAATATTATTTAAAAACGGCCATTTTAGGCCTTCATCTACCATCTACAACGCCATCTGCCATATCAGTATATTATTTATTTATAGTGATTTACAAAAAAAATTGTGGTAGATGGTAGATAAAATGTAAAAAACAATATTCTAGCTATATTTTCAATTAATACTAACAATCGCTACCTCTAATGGCCACAACTGCAAATATTAATTGTAGCAGTCCCAACTATTAGTAAAAGTACCGTAATCTTTTATAATATTTCGACTGCAATCATCGCTTTTAATGTGTTGCAACAATGATTATAATCGTAATAAAAGCTATAACAGGGGACGCAATAATGAAGCGTCCCCGATTGTATCTAATAATTTAATACACCGTCGCCAACCATTCCGATAGGAAAAAGTCGTAAACACGATAACCATTGTCTATTTGGGTAAGTAAATCATTCTTTAATAGTAGTTTGACTGCAGCCTGTACGGAACTGGCAGAATTGAGGTTGTATTTTTTGATGAATTTTGAAGAGGTAATGTTGCGAGCTATTCTTTCTTTGGCAATAGCTTGCAACACAATTTTCTGCTTGGGAGGAAGGTTGGACAACAAATCTTTATAACTGCTTTCTTGAGATAATACGACATTATGCTTTGCCTTTGGAATCATGTCAGTCTTACATGTTTCATTGGTTGCAGTTAATGAGAAAAGTTCATTCATCATCATCTGAACAAACCATGTGTAGCCATCATATTGATTCCATACAGATTCAATAACTTCACTTTCGATATTCTTGTCTCGTTCTTTGAATAGAGAGATAACGAATTCTGAATATATCGGAAGTGGTATAGGCTTTAACCCCATACTAATAGCACTTTGGTAGAACGGTTTTGCAGGAGAGTTAAACATATTACTCATGATGTGGCGTTTGCTGCCCGAGAATATGAATTGAGCTCTATGGCATTTTTGTATCTTAGTGCGTAGCAGGGCTTCCACATTATTTTCTGCATACTCTCCAATCTGCTGGAACTCATCGATAGCAATGATGCAAGGCTTATCAGCTTCTTCAATATAGGCGAATATTTCGTCGAGTGTAGTTTGTGGAGCCTGAATGTCACCCAGTCCTAAATCGAAAGAAGGAGCACCCGTCATCGGGTCCAGTTTAAATCCGACGCGGAATGATGCAATAATTTGGAAGAATTTCTCTTTCCAAACAGCAGACTGTGGCTTAAGTTGGGCATATATTTCTTTTCCTAAAGTATAAACGAACTCGGCTAATGACGTAGTGGCATAGATGTCAATGAAAAATAAATAGTAATCCTCTTTAACATCCTCTTGATTGAAAAAATGCTGGATAAGACCTGATTTTCCAATACGACGAGGAGAGATCAGTGCAACATCTCTTCCATTTTGAAGTTGTTTTCGGAGAAACTCCGTTTCTTCTGTTCGGTCACAGAAATACTTGTCAGACAAATATTTGCCGACAACAAAAGGGTTGTTAATTACTATGTCATTCATCGCTTCTAATAATTTTATTGCAAATATAATAATTATAATCGTAATAAAAACTATAAAGCCTTATTTTTTAATATTATTTTCACTTTCATTCCTTATGTGTGATAAGCCCGAAGGACCCGAATGACAAGCAAACATCCAGCAGAAAAAGAGCCATAGGGGACGGACCTGTAATTCATAATATCATGTTACAAACATATTAAAAACAGTACTGAGTACTCAGAAAAACCCAAATAAATTTGGTTATTCATTTGTATATTCGTACCTTTGCAGCCGTAATTACTAAAACAAATGAAGGCTATGAAGAAATTTATAATATTGGTCCTTATGATGGGGTTGACGGTAGTGAGTGCCCATGCACAGCGTGTAATAGACGAACTGGACCGTGGTGTGGTGGCTGTGAAGACTACCAATGGCGTGTTCGTCAGCTGGCGCATCCAGTCTGACGAGTACTACGACGTCACCTATAATCTCTACCGAGACGGTTCACTCGTGGCCGAAGGGCTGAACGTGTCTAACTATACGGATGCTGCTGGCACAACAGCCAGTAGCTATACCATAGAGGCCGTAAAACGTGGTGTCAAGCAGTCCATGAGTGCTGCCGCTACCACATGGAGCAAGAATTTTCTTGAAATAACGCCCAAGCATGACAAATCCATCACCTCTACGCTTGTCCCCAACGATGCCTGCTGTGCCGATGTTGATGGCGACGGACAGGTGGAGATACTACTCAAGTATGATAACCAGAGCGAGATCAATGCCAGTTTCCCGCGCAATGGCCATAATGGCGAATACAGTATCTTCGAGTGTCTGAAACTCGATGGAACCGTGCTTTGGTGGGTTAACTGTGGTCCCAATATGGGTGACTTCCAGAACAACGAGCAGAATATTGTTGGCTATGACTGGGATTTAGACGGCAAGGCCGAGGCCTTGTTCCGTGCTGCCGACGGTACCACGATTCATGCTGCCGACGGACAGACCTACGTGATTGGTGATGCCTCCATCAACTACCGTGCTGCCACAGGCGGCGGTGCCAACTGGTTCATGCACGAAGGAGCTGAATATCTGGTATATGTCAATGGAGCAACAGGCGTGCCTTATGTCACCATGGATTATCCATTGAAGCGTTTAGAGAATGGTGAAACCGATCTTAATAAGGCCTGGGGTGACGGCTACGGACACCGTTCGTCCAAGCATTTCTTCGGTGCACCTTATCTGGACGGTCGCAAGCCAAGCATCTTTCTGGGACGTGGTATCTATACCCGCCATAAATTTATAGCTCTGGATGTTGACCCTGCCACTCACCAACTTACAGAGCGCTGGCGCTGGACCAACAATCAAGCTGGTTCTCCTTGGTATGGACAGGGCTACCACAACTATGCCATCGTGGATGTTGACTGGGACGGACGTGACGAGATTGTATGGGGTTCTATGGTTATCGACGATAATGGCAAAGGCCTTTCAACGACCGGTCTTGGTCATGGCGATGCCCAACATCACGGCGACTTTAATCCCTACGTGCACGGTCAGGAGGGATTTTTCTGCAACGAAGACCGTCCTTCCAACAACTACCGTGACCTGACGACGTCCAAGTTCTACTATCGAGCCGAAGGCGGTGACGACGACGGTCGTGCCATAGCAGGTAACTTTCTCAACACCATTCCCGGTGCCGTAGGATACTCTGCCCATGACAATCCGCTCATCAGTTTGGTAGAAAACAAACACCTTGACATCCTTAACAACACTGCCGGAGTGGCACAAAACTTCCGTTGCTACTGGGACGGTGACCTACAAGAGGAGACTTTCAATTATCGCAACGGTAAGAACACGGAAGGTGTGGTCTTAAAGCCCGGAACAAACAATTCGTGGGTTCTCGAAGGCTCTTTGACGAATAACGACACGAAAGGTACGCCTTGCTACATGGGCGACATCTTCGGTGACTGGCGCGAGGAGTTCATCATGCGTACCGGCGACAACAAGATACGCATCTATACGACTAACATCGAGACATCTTGGCGCAACTACTCGCTATGGTACGACCACCAGTATCGCAATGGTATGGTATGGCAGATGTGCGGCTACAACCAACCAGCCCACACCTCTTATTTCTTAGGAGAATTGGAAGGCATCACTGCTGCCCCACCCGCTCTAACAATGGAAGGTCGTACAGAGATTGCCAATGGTGGCACCATCTCCAACAACGGAGAAGAGGTCATCACCTGCGAAGCCAACGACATGACCATCAATATCACTGATGGTGCTACACCTTATATATATATTGACAACGCACCATCGTGGGTGCAAGGCTCTGCCCCATCAGAAGCGACGGCAGCTTCATACAAAATTACCTACCAGTACTACACCCACACCTTAATGGGTGGTGGTTTTGGCGGCAACACACGTGTCGTAAAACAGGGCGACGGTATTTTGGTCTATCCAGAGAAGGACATGACCTACAGCGGTAACACAGACGTGTGGGCAGGCACGCTGAACCTCAACGGTTCTATTGCCAACTCTGCATTGTGGCTGAACCGCCTGACCAGTCTGAACACACCGGCAAAAGCCATTAACGTAAAGTCACTTGTGGCTGATTATGGTTCAACCACCTCTATTGGCGGCATGGATGCCATAGGTGAACTTACTGCTACCGACTTTTATAAGATGGGCTTCGGATCACGTCTGATGATTGACCTTTACGGCGAGGACATGAAGGCCGACCAAATCAGTACCGCCAAACTGATTGTCGAGAAAAAAGACTGGAAGTACGGTCCGGAATACAAGCAACCTGTCATCGAGTTCAACTGCCACATGGCAGCTGGACAGGACAAGTTGACTACAGGCAAATATCATTTAGGAGCTATCAGTGAGATAGAGGGCGACATTGCTGACATCAAGATAGAGGGTATTGCCAAAGTGAAGGCAAAACTATCCATAGAGGACGGCAGTCTTGTACTGAACGTGGAAGGAACACGTGACGCTGCCGACATTGAATGGGATGCCACACAGTCTAACGTATGGGACGTGGCGACTACAGAAAACTTCGTGACCCACGATGCTACGCGTGCTCCAGAAACATTCATAGAAGGCGATAATGTTTACTTTACTGATAACGCTAAAAGTACAACTGTAACTATTGCCGATGGTACAGAGGTCAAGCCGGCAAATATTTACTATACAGGTTCGAAGGCCTATACTATTGGTGGTGCAGGCAAGATTGTTGACGGCACCTTCTATCATCATGGTACTGGTTCTATTACGATGCGTAATGAGAATACTTATACTGGCGGTAACCACCTCACCGGTGGTACCACCATTGTCAGCTCACTCTCCAGCGCCACACAGGCCTACGGCAATCTTGGTGGTGTAACTACCACTGGAAGCAAATTTACGATAGAAAACGGTGCCGTGTTACAGAATACCGCTGCTGTAACCAATGGTTCTCTGATTCGCATTGTGGGTAAAGGCGTTATCAAGACCGATGCCTCATTTGCCCAACAGGCTGCCATCGGTGGCGATACACTGGTAAAATCAGGCTCTGGTGCATTCAATATGTCAGGCAATCTCGTTGTAGCACGCACCATCGTCAAGTCTGGTAATATGGACTATAGCGGTACCGGCAATACCAAACCAGTGGAACTGCAAGGCTCAGCCTCTATCTCGGGTGATGGTTTTATTCCCTCTCCCATCTACGTAGCAGAGGGAGCTAAGGCGACCCTGACACTGACAAAGACCTATTATCAGGCTTATTCCGGTTCACTGACAGGTACAGGACAGCTGACCATCAATCCAACAAACACTGTCAATCGCGTATCTATTACAGGTAACTGGACTAATTTCAAGGGTACCATCGTCTATAATAACACCTCTATTATGATGCCTTTGAAGAATAGCGGTATGCCTCATGCGACGTTCAATACGGGAGCTAATACCAATATCGGCATCGCGGCAGCAAGCGATAATGCCTCCGTCACGTATCCTATTGGTAAACTCATCGGCTCCGGAACACTGCGTCACAAGGAGGCAAACTTCGGCAACTCCAGCGGTGTTTCTGGTAATGTCACGTGGAAAGTTGGCAATACCGACCTTGGCGACTTCACTTTCAACGGCAGTATCTATGATGCGGGCGGTGCCAATAAGTCTAACTTCGAGAAAGTTGGTAACTGTACCATGACCATAGGCGGATCATGGCAGAATTCTGGTACTGTGAAAGTGACCGAGGGCTCGCTCATTGTCGGACAAGGCATTACTCTCGGTAAGGGTGCACTCACAGTGGGTGATGGTGCTACGCTTACAGGTATGAGTTCTATTTTGAGGTCAACATCGAAGAATCGTGGCTTCACCAACAGCAGTATAACCATTAATGGTGCGTTACGCGTAGGTTCAGACGGCAATTCATCGGCTGGCTATTGGTATTTCGGTACTAAGCCACTGACCTTTGGCAGCACTGGCAAACTCTATGTCGGGGTACAGAAATGTTCCACTTCAGCTACAGTTCCTGGCTGTACGCATATCTGGGGCGACGAAGCCAGTGGTTCCGTAACCTTCCAGGATGGCGCTACTGTCAGCATCTACCTTGATTCTACTTACGATCCTACTTCAAGCATAGGTACCGATGAGGCCAAGGCTGATTCCTTCATGGTGTTCAACTTTGCAAAGGCTACTGTTGGTGATGTAAAGTTTGAACTGCCGGAATTGCCCGAACACTATTATTGGGATACCACTAACTTCAAAAAGGGTTACCTATACATCCGTTACACAACATCGACAGGTATTCGTACATCGTTTGCAGATACAGACAGAAAGAATATCTACGACCTGAAAGGCCGGCTCGTCCGTCGTATGTCTACAACTACCGACATAAAAGGACTACCGTCCGGCATCTATATTCGGGGTGGTAAGACGTTTGTTATAAGGTAATGACAAGATGCAAAAAAAACTTAAAATATATGCGTGTATTAAAGAAAATGCTTAACTCTGCACCGAAATATGACTGAAACAGAATAATTAATTTTATAACTTAACTTACTAAAACCAAACGATTATGAAGAAACGTTTACTTTTTGCCTTAACGGCAATGTGCGTTGCAGTTTCTGGTTTTGCCCTTGAGAAAGGACAGTTTGTCTATACGCCTCAGGGACGTTTCCAGATTACTGGCGACAATGTTGCAAGCAGTACGTTTGCAGACTTCACAGGTTGGACAGCAACCAGTGAGACAAAAGCTGTGGATGCGAAGTTTATTGTGAAGACAGACGGCCTTGCCGCAGGCATGAACTCTGTTTCATGTGTGGATGCTCCTTCCGCAGATAACGCTGGCGAGGGTATGTATTTCAAGTTCGTTCCTACATCCTCTGATGCTGCGTATGTGGTAAGTTTCAAAATGAAGGGTGCTGCATTGGACCATGTTAGATGTCGTAAGCCTGGTGACGGATACAATGACTATCGTAGAGATGAAAACCTGGTTGTTGTGGCAGGTTCTCAGGATGGTGAATATATCTATCCGCTTGAAAGGACTGAGGATGGAAACATCGTTATTGCAAATACCGCAGAAGAGTTGTCGGAAGAGTGGCAGACTTTCAACTATGCTATCCAAGGTGATGGTTCAGCCCGCACATGGTTCATCTCGTTCACTACTCTGGCTACGACTATTGAAATTGCTGACCTTCAGATTGCCCCTGCCATGCAGTTTGCTGATCTTCGCCAGCGTGATGCCATGCTGAACAAGCTGAATGCATATAAAAACTGTTACGAGTGGTCAGAAGATGTATGGAGCCAGTATGACGGCTATGCTGAAGTGATCTCAAGCCTTGAAGCCATTGGTGATGAGAGTGGTCAGGCTGACCTTGACGAGCTCTTGGAAACAGCAAAAGAAGTCCTTGTAGAATTCCAGATGGGAAATATGGACGACTATCTGGCTGGTGGTACAAAGAATTACAATTATTTAGGTCTTGGCGAAGACAAGATGCAGAAAGTATCTACCATGGGTATTTGGAATTGTCTTCCTTCAGGTCGAGGCCATTGGTCAGTAGGAGCCTATGCTGATATGGGTCACTATGCAGGAAACACTTCTTGGTGTTGGAGTGATACGGAAGCTCCTATGGGTGTTACAACAAAGATGCAGCTTGCCCAGGGTTCATACGTCTTTGCTATTGAAAGTAAGGCAGCCCTGCGTGAACATCCTACGAGTACTTCTTGGACGATTAATGAGGGTTGGAATCCTGCATATGGTATAGCATACGTAGTTAAGATTGTGGACGGCGTTGCCACCGATACCATTGCGACTGAAGTAAAGGGATTGGAGTCTGCTGTCTTTACTCCTTTTGTAGTTACAGCAAAGGTTGAGGAGGCTGGCACATACGAGATTGGTATGAAGGCCTATTGTAAGGATCTTTATAAGACGCTGACAAATGGTTCTGTAGTGGAAGTAAAGGATGCATCCATCTGGGCCAAGACCAACTTGAAGTACAAGCGTCTGGAATATGCATACGAAGAGGATGTGAAAGAGCAGATTACAACCGGTCGTGACAATCTCACCAAAGCTGCTGAATACTTGGCAGACGAGTCTTACCTCTGGGGCAAGGATGCATTGAAAGCTTGTGCAGACACTATTGAAACAAAGATTGCTGCATTCGAAGCAATGAGCGAAGATGAGATTATTGCTACATTCGACAAAGATGTTTATTCAAAGTCGACTTCCGATTCAGCAGGTCTCTATGTATTCAAGGTATATCAGGAAGCAACCAAGTGGATTATCGCTGCTAACAAGGAGTTTGTGGCTGAGAACGACACGCTGTCCTCTATGCAGTCTACAATTGCCAATGCTGAGACAACCCTTTCTCTGCGCATCTACGACACTGCAACCGGTAAAGAGGCTCTGAAGGCTGCCATTGCAAAGGCTAAAGAGGTTCAGACTCTGATGAAGGCTTCACAGTACAACGTGGAGAATGCTGCTATCATTGTGGCAGCTAATGCTGAATTGAACGCTGCTGTCTCTCTATTCACGACAACAATCCCTGCTGAAAACCTTGTTACAATTGCCGATATCGACTTCGAGCAACCTGCTGAATTGGATTTGGAGACATTCCAGTATTATATTATCCCTGGTAAAAAGGGTTCGATGTTGCTTACATCATTCAGCGAACAGGCTGCTTCTGACCAAGTAGAGTATGAAAAGGGCTTCTGGTCCAATGGTGAGCAGTTATGGAAGGGCTATCTGCGTGTAGGTAATGGTACTGGTACTGTATCCTTTGATCCCACCATTGATGGTTCTATGGGTACTAATATCTTGAAGGTTGCCTGCGATTTCTATATCCAGGGACTTAGTGGTAAGCAGCTTGGTTTCTTCCTAAAGGATGCATCAGATGAGAACATCTTCGGCCTTTACCATAATTTCTATAATGCCGCCGGTACAACAACTAATACTTGCGACGTAGACCTGACTAAGATTTGGTCACAATCGGGTGGCAGCTATGCCGATGCTTCTCCTGCTGATGCAGTTGATACTGTGACAGCTAATCCTTTGCAAAAGACCCACATTGAGGTGATTATGGACTACGGCAAGGGAACCCAGTACTGCACAGTCAGCAGCCCCAATGGTTCGACGACTTCCGGAGAGGTGGCTATTGAGGCTATTCCCGCTAAATTTGTCCTGCAATGTGACTACAATGTTGCTGCACGTCGTGGTTGGTTCGACAACCTGCTGATTCAGCGCATCACCGCTGGTGCTTATGATCCTTCCGGTATCGAAGTTGCCAAGAGTCAACAGCCAATGGGTAATGGCTATATCTACAACCTCAATGGTCAGAAGGTTGGTAAGGACTATAAGGGTCTTGTGATTAAGAACGGCAAGAAGCAGATTCAAAAGTAATCATTACCCCACTCTACTTATTACACGAGAGCGGACCTTAATGGTTCGCTCTCGTTGTATTTTTAGGTATTTTTAGTCATATTTTTAAAAATATGGCTATTTTTTTGTGTATTTTACTTTTTTTGCGTAATTTTGCAGACTGAATAAAGCAACCGGTTTAAAACAGGCTTGAAAACAAATCAAATTATTAATAAATAGCTATTTATGAAAAAACTCTTTTTGTATGCATCCCTGCTGTGCATAAGCCTTGTGTCCTGTAAAAAGGAATACCTGGTGCCAGAGGGAGAATTGCCATCTTGGCTTGGCGAGAGTATCTACAAAGAGCTTCAGCAGTCTTCACAGCTTGAAGGCACGTTTAACACGTACTGTAAGCTGATTGACGACTTGGATTACAAGGAAGTGCTGAGCAAAACTGGTAGTAAGACTATCTTCCCAGCCAATGATGAGGCCTTTGAAAGATTTTTCAAAGGCGGAAACAACAAGTTTGGTGTTAGCAGCTATGAGGAGTTGACCCACTCTCAAAAAGCTGAGCTGCTGTTCTCAACAATGATTGACAATGCAATCCTGATAGGAACGCTGTCAAACAAACAGAACAATGCAGGCAACATGCTGCAAGGTCAGTTGGTGAAACATGCCACCAACATGCGACTCACTTACACCGTGGCACCGTTTGCTGCGCAAAGCATGCCTGCCAACAACAAGTATTTCTCACGTTTTCAGAATGATGGCCGTTCCATTTTGGCCATATTCGACAACACAGTAGCACCAATGGTGCATCTGACAGGTGAGTACATGCTGAACAACAACATGACCGTGACCGGTGACTACAGTGACTTCAAAGTCTTGACGGGTCATGACTATGTTGACGGTGATGCATACATCTTTGACCGCAAAGTGATTAAGGCCGATGTGGTATGTCAGAATGGTTATATCCACCAACTCAATGAGGTGTTGGTTAACCCTGGCAATATGGCTGAAATCCTGCGTTCAGGCAGCGATACCCGCTATATTTCACGCATGCTGGACTACTTTGCTTTCCCAGAAGCAGACATGACGCTGACCGAGCAGTATAATGAAACTTCAGGTGGTAGCAGTACGGATACTGTATTTGCTATCCGCTATCTGAGCAAGAATTCGCAGCGTTCCAAGTTGTCGCAGCCCATACGTGGTATGACCGTAGCAGACAACCGACTGCTGGACTTCGACCCGGGATGGAACTACTACAATCCTACACTGAAAGGCCAGTCTGTAGATGACGAAGCAGAGATTGCTGCATTCTTAGCTCCTAACGACCAGGCCGTGGAAGACTATTTCCTCAAGGAGGGTGCTTATATTCTTAAGAACCTGGGTGTCCCTGGTCTTGATCTGACACCAGCCAACCTCAACGCCCATCTCGATGCCATCTACAACAACGATCCATCGATTTTTGCCAGCATCCTGAATAACGTCATGAAAGGCTATCTGACCAAGACAGTGCCCAGCACATTCTCGACGGTACAAAATGATGCCTTCGAATTCCTTGACGTGACAAGAGATGACATTATCAAGAAGAGTGATGACAGCTACGATGTAACCATCGGTAACAATGGCGTCATCTACAAGATGAACAAACTGTTCGGACCAAAGCTGTATAACTCTGTGCTCGGTCCTGCATCTGTATATAAAGATATGCGCACCATGGGCGAAATGCTCAATGACCACCAGACCACTGCTGGTGTTGCTTCAAAGCTGGGTGCAGATATGTACTACTACCTGCTCTCGATGAAGGCCCGCTATGGTCTCTTCGTCCCCACCGATAACGAGACGCAATTCATCGTCATCGACCCGACATCAGTCAAGGACGATGATGGTCTGAAAGGCTTGCGCTTCCGTTTCGACCCACAGGCAGACGGTTCGTTCCATATATTGGTTAAGAAATATATCTATCAGGGAGGTCCCTATAACCAGCTCAGCTCATACGTAGAAACTGCTGGTGCTCAGGATATCAATATTGAGACAGGCTATTTCAACAGCCAGATTAAGGATCTCCTAGACTATTGCACGATTGTGATTGCCGACTCGACGGAAACTGGTAAAGGCAATGCCCAGTACGGTCTTTATGGCAACAAATACTATAAGACCAAGCATGGTGGTGCCATCGTGGTCAACGGCAACAAGGTGGCTGGTGGCCTGCAGGAGTC
>Ga0310695_10012296_pt1 | contig 12019 bp, 13 predicted proteins | sample RumenRJG_04DNA_FD_203882 | JGI IMG/M metagenome (GOLD analysis project Ga0310695, IMG submission 203882) | Bovine rumen microbial communities from Lethbridge, Alberta, Canada - RJG_04 (v2) (version 2) | ecosystem: Host-associated > Mammals > Digestive system > Stomach > Rumen | place: Canada... | reverse complement strand
TAACAATATCTTCAAAAGAAGATGAACTGGTAGGTATAATATTCATGGGAGTTCTCCTTATTTCCTGAACAAAAATAATTATAGAACTCCTTTTTCTTTTTGTGACCTACCTTTAGGAAACGCAATCACATCTGTAAGTGAATTTGAAATTTCTAAGTATTTAGATAGATAATAATTATATTATGTGTGGTATCGTAGGCGAAGTAGGTTTCATAGACCCTAGAAAATACATATTAGATGGATTAAGAACACTAGATTACCGTGGATATGATTCTGCGGGCCTAGCGTTTTTAAACGATGATATTAATATTTTTAAAGAAGTAGGAAGTGTAGATAATTTAGATTCTATTGTTCCTATAACTTTTACTAGTAAAATGGCTATCGGCCACACCCGTTGGGCGACACATGGCAAACCAACGGTTAAAAATTCTCATCCTCATCTTTCTTATAAAGGGGATTTTGCTATTGTTCATAATGGAGTTATTGAAAACTTTAATGAACTCAAAAAGAAAATGATAGAAAAAGGTATTAGTTTTAAAAGTGACACCGATACTGAAGTAGTGGTCAATCTAATTGAATATTATTATGAAGAAACTAAAGATGTCTTAAAAGCGATACAAAAAGCAATGAAATTAATTAAGGGTAGCTATGCTATTAACTTAATGCATAAAGGTGAAGATAGATTATATTTAATGAAGAACGCTTCTCCTTTATTAATTGGATATGGAAAAGGATTTACCTTAGTTTCTAGTGATGCTTCTCCTATGATTGAATACACTGATAAATTCATTGAAGTAGAAGACTATGAATATGGTTATGTCACTAAAGATGAATATTATTTATTTGATATAAACGGTAATCCTATTAGAAAAGAATTAACTACTAAAGACGCAGAGCTTGTTACCCATTCTTTGAATGGTTATGAACATTACATGCTTAAAGAGATAGAAGAAATTGAACTTGTTCTTAAGCGTTTAGAATCTACCTACGTAAACGAAGAAGGATATAACTTTGATCCAGTAATGTTAGAAAAGATTAAAGATTCTGATCATATTATCTTCTTAGGATGTGGAACTAGTTACCATGCTTCTTTAGTTGGAGGAAGATATTTTGAAGAATGCGGAACTCCTACAGCGTCATATATTGCTAGTGAATGGGCTTTCCATCCAATGTTCCCAGGTAAGAAACCATTTATTATCTTTATTTCTCAATCTGGTGAAACCGCTGACTTAATTCATTGCTTAAAAATCGTTCAAGAAAAAGGACTAGATACTTTAATTATTACTAACTCTAAAGGCTCAACCTTAGATCGAAAATGTACATATTCTTTATTGCTTCAAGCTGGTGTTGAAGTATCAGTTGCTTCCACAAAAGCATATGTTGCTCAAGTAGCAGCCTTATTACTTTTAGTGAGCGCTACTCATCCAGAATTCATCGATAAAGAAGCATTTACAAAATGTAGAAAAAACATTGCAGAAATCAGAAAAACCTTCAAAACTCGAATAAAATCCATTGCAAATGAGATAAAAGATCGTAACGATATCTTCTATTTAGGAAGAGGATATGACTACTATCTTTCTCTTGAAGCTTCTTTAAAATTAAAAGAAATTAGCTATATCCATTCTGAAGCAATTGCGGGAGGAGAACTAAAACACGGACCTATTGCTCTAATTGAAGAAGGCACTCCAGTAATTGTGTTTATTACTGATAAAGTTACCGCTGCTAGTATGAGAGGTAACGTTGAAGAAGTGAAGTCTAGAGGGGCTAACGTTTATATCATTTCCACAAAAGAATTAGCTAAGCCAGGAGATGCAATTGTAGTAGATGATTTTGATAGTTATCTTTCTAGCATGATAGTTTCTACCATTGCCTTCTATCTAGCCTACTTTGTATCTTTATTAAAAGGATATAACGTAGATAAACCTAGAAACTTAGCGAAAAGTGTTACAGTAGAATAAGTAAGCCAACGAAAGTTGATTTTTTTCTTTATCTTTAAGATAATAAGGATTATACTAAGTAAGAAAAGTAAGAAAAGTAAGAAAGGATATCTTATGGAAATTAAAGATAAAAATCGCTTTATATTAAGTGCTAAAGTAGGGCCTAAGGGTCAAATTACTATCCCTATGGAAGCTAGAAAGATGTTTGATATAAAAGAAGGAGACACTTTAATGCTTATGGGTGATATCAATAGGGGAATTGCTATTTTGAAAACTGATGCCTTCTATAAATTGATGGAGGATAAGAAATAAATGAATGCTATCTCTATTAAGAATCTTAGAAAAGAATACAAAGATATAGTTGCTGTTAAAGATTTAAATTTAGATATCAAAGAAGGAGAACTTTTTTCTTTATTAGGAGTTAATGGTGCGGGTAAAACTACAACCATTAAAATGCTCTCAACTTTAACAAAACCAACAGGTGGTAATGCTTTCGTGTTAGGACATTCTATTTTAAATGAGCAAGATAAGATTAAAGGACTAATAGATATCTCTACTCAAGAAACCGCAATTGCTAGAAAATTAACAGTTGAAGAAAATATAACTTTTTACGCTAAAATATCTGGTCAAAATAAAGAAGAAATTGAAGAAACTAAAAAGTATGTGTATAAGTGTTTCGATTTAGAAACAGTAAAAAATAAAAAGGCATATAAACTTTCTGGAGGATGGCAAAGAAAATTATCAATTGCTTTAGCTCTTGTTTCTAAACCAAAAGTATTGTTTTTAGACGAACCAACTTTAGGGCTTGATGTTATAGCAAGAAGAGAACTTTGGAAAGCTATCAAAATGCTTAAAAAGGATATGACCATTATTCTTACTACCCATTATATGGAAGAAGCTGAAGCTCTTTCAGATAGAATCGGTATTATGAAAGATGGAATGCTCATGTTTGTGGGTAATAAAGAAGAACTCTTTAAAAAGACAAACAAAAATTCTGTTGAAGATGCCTTTATAGAAATAGTTACAGGAGGAAACGAAAATGAATAGTTCATTTAGAAGAATCTCTGCTTTAACTATTAGAAACTTGAAAGAGATTCTTAGAGACCCTCTTTCATTGATTTTTACTATAGGCATGCCTCTATTTTTAGAGATATTATTCTATTTTATATTCCACAAAATGACAGCTCAATTCCAGATGATGTACTTAGCTCCAGGAATTGTTGCCTTCTCTCAAAGCTTCCTCTCTTTATTTGTTGGAATGCTTATTTCTATAGATAGGAATAGTTCTTTCCTAACTAGACTTTATGTAACAAAAGCAAAGTCCCATGAGTTTATTATTGCCTATATCTTATCTGTAATTCCTATCGTATTATTCCAATCTATTTTATTCTTTGGAGTAGGAGCAATCATTGATACTAGTATTTGGAGTATTGGTATTTTGTTTGCAATATTGATGAGTGTTTATACGTCTATATTCTTTATTGTTACTGGTATCTTAATAGGGACTATTTGTAACGAAAGAGCGGTAGGAGGCATTGCTTCTATCTTTATTTCAGGACAATCATTATTATCAGGTATGTGGTTCCCTTTAGACGGATTTGATAAAACAATAATTACAATAATGAATGCTTTACCATTTAGAAATGCTAATATGTTGATTCAAAATACTATGTTAGATATTAGTGATGGTCTAAACCAATTATTATTCCCTATGTTGATAGTATTAGGTTATACAGTTTTAAACTCAATAATTGCTATCTTCTTATATAAGAAGAAAATGACTGCTAAATAAATAGATATAAACTTGCTAATTCTACAGTTATAACTGGAATAGCAATAATTGATCCATATTTAATAAAGTCCATAAATGTGAATTTAACTTCATATTTATTTACTAGTCCAGAGAACATAATACCCGCTAAAGCGCCTATTGGAGTTAAGAATGCTCCGATGTTACTTCCAATAATCGTAGAATAGATTGCCCTTATATATTCGTTATAAGGTAACCCAGTAGGTAAGTTAGCAAATAAGATACTCATAGGGATATTATTAATTAAGTTACATGCAAAGAATGAAGAATATCCATATACAAAAATAGTAGGACCATGCATTAAAAATTCACCCATTTTTGTAGCGATACCCTGATGGTTAATAGCGACAACAATAACAAACATAGATAAGAAGAATGGAATAAGTTGATAAGGTAATCTTAAGAATGTTTCACCTAGAAATTTCCAATTCTTTTTAGTAATTAATCTATTAACTAATACAAAGATGAATAGTGATCCACATGAAATAAGGGCTACTAACCACATCTGTACATTAATGTAACTAGAGATTACTAAGAATACCAAACACACTAATAAGTGTATTAAACCTATGAAGATATCTATTTCACTTTCAATTTTGTATTCTTCATTGCTTATAGAAATAGGTTCCTTAAGTTTTCTAAAGAATAATAAGAACAAAATGCCTAATTCAACAATACTTCCTAATAAAGTTGGAATAGCCATTACTCTAAAATAATTTAAGAAATCTATCTTTGCAGAAGTGGCTAAATAGATGTTGGTTGGGTTGCCAATAATTAACATTGTAGACCATGTGTTCGCGGCAACAAATTCACTAACTAAATATGGCAAAGGATTGATCTTTGCCCTTTTACAAAAGAAACAAATAAACGGAGTAAAAGTTAAGATAACAATATCGTTAGAGGTGAATATAGTTAATATCGAAATTATTGCAAAAAAGATAAAAAACAATGCAAATTGACTACTTTTTGCTTTTTTACTTGCTAGTACAGCTAGATATTTAAACAAACCAAACTCATCTAAAAAGACCGAAATAATAGTCATTGAAAAGAAGAGAATTAATATCTTAATTGGGTTAACTGCATTGTCAGAAGTTAACTGTTTCCAGACTTCATTTATTGGTGCTAAAGAACTAGCTAAAAGTATAATTGCTCCCACTAAAGAAATAATCCAATAAGTACCAATCTTATATCCTTTAATTCTTATGGAAGGAAATAACACTATAGATAGAGTAATAGTGGCAAATGTAATAGAAGCAATAATAATAGTTGCTAACATAACAAAAACTATTATCTTCTTTTTTCTTATAAAGTAAAAATAATTTTTAAATTATTTGTTGTTAAGCAAAATGTTCCGCTATATCAATAGCTAAAGAAACAGTTTCACGCATTGATGTTTGTTTCTCTTCAACAGTTAATTCTTCTTCTTCATTAATAAAATGATTAGAAACAGTTAATAATGATATAGCTCTCTTATTATGTCTTTGAGCAGTATAGAATAGTGCAAATGATTCCATTTCAACACCTATATAACCTTTAGTTGCCCAAATATCTCTCATTCTTTTGGTTTCACCATAGAATGCATCGTTTGTAAAAATAGTTCCTCTAACAGTTTGACGCTCATAGTTTTTAGCGTATTCCATAGCGACATCTGCTACTTCTTTATCTCCTTCACAATCTATAACGTTTTTTCTATCAAGTTGATAAGCAAAATTACTACGTGTATGAGCTCTATCTGCTACTAAAATATCACGTACGTGTATAGAAGGATTAAAGGATCCAGCTGTTCCTACTCTAATAATTAAATCAACATCATATCCAACATATAATTCATGAGCGTATATACCTATAGAAGGTTGACCCATACCGCTAGCCATAACGGAAACTCTTTTACCATGAGGAGTATAACCTGTATATCCAATGATTCCTCTAACGTTAGAAACTATTTTAATGTCATGTAAAAATCTTAAAGCGATTGATTCCGCTCTTTTAGGGTCTCCAGGCATAATCACGACTTTTGCAAAGTCACCTTTGTTTGCGTTTATGTGTAATGTTGGCATATGTCTCCTTAATATAATTGTAAACAATTGAATATTAATAAATCAAAATGTAAACTTAATTCATGGTTAAAAATAAAACGCTTGTATTAACGATTCCTCATTATAAGATTCTATATACAGTTAATTATTTGAATGAGAAACATTATTATCCTTTATCTAAAGGTGTATGGAAGATCTTAAAAGGGGACATCGATGAAGAAACAATGCCTTTCATTGGATGTGAAAGTTTTGGCACAATTACTTCTTATTCAAGTAAGAAAATATCTAGATTGATTATGATGCTTTATCGTTATCATTATTTATCAAAAAAGTATGATGAGAAGACTAACGAACTTTATTTAGAAATTTCTCCTTTAGGTGTTTCTTATTTAGGCAAATACCTTGCAAAACACAAAAATTCTTTCAAAAAGAAGGAAAAAACTATCGAACACACGATTATTCAAATTGATTAAAATAGTTATGACGTGTATTTAAAACCTAACATTTATGAACCTCTCCCTGACAATTTTGGGAGATTTTTTATATTTGAAAAATCTATTCTATAATTGAAATATTGTTATATTAAAAATATAATTTTAGTGTTTGAGAGGTATTATTAATTATGAAATTCATTTGGGAAATACCTAATTCATTAGGTTCTATGATTGCAGCACTAAGCATTATTACTGTAATCTTTGCTTTATTTTTCTTCGTTTTATTCAAGGTTGTTCATCGTAGAATTCCTCTCATAATTTATTGTTTTTCTGTTGCCCTAATTTATGCAGCTTACTTAATGTGCTTAGATGTTGTTTTATACGTCAGCATAGCCATTTTCACTATCAATCTTATTCTTACTTTATTTACTAACATGGGTGATTTAAGAAAATTCTTGGCAAACCCATTTGAGGTTAAACAAGCAAAAAATGCTGGTTTCAAAGTAGAGAAAATATTTGATAGAGATGCTTTATACAATGAAGTTGAAAAAGCTGTTATTTCATTCTCTAAGCAACAAATTGGCGCTATTATTACCTTTGAAAAAGGTACATCATTAAATGACATTATGAAAAACGGTGTACCAATCATGGCTCCTGTAAGTGCTGAATTGTTAGAAACAATTTTCTACCCTGGCACTAGATTACATGATGGTGCTGTAGTTATTCATGGTAATGAAATTGTAGCAGCAAGTGTTTTCTTTACACCAACTACTAAAGCGTTTGCCGGCAAATATGGCTCACGTCATAGAGCTGCTATTGGTATTAGTGAGATTAGTGACTCAGTCACTGTGGTCGTTAGCGAAGAAACAGGAAGAATCTCATTCGCAGTCAATGGTACCTTAGAGCCAGTTGATCAAACTAACTTCTTAAGAGTGTTAGACAATTTACTCAACGATAATAAACTGTAGGTTATGGACAGTAAACATATATATGATTTTTTGATTAGGATTCAATCGATCGCTAAGGTCGGTTTAATTTACTCTAAAGATCCTTATGCAATTACAAATTACAAGGAGATTAATGAACTTTCGACTAAATTTTTAGAAGAGTTCATGGAAGTTGAGTTTGACCGTCCAAATTACTTCCAAAGAGATATATATCCAACACCTAATGTTTCAGTTAGAACTGTAATTTTAAATAATGAAAAAAATAAGGTTTTGATGGTAAAAGAAACGAATTTGCAGGCTTATTCACTTCCTGGAGGATGGGCTGATTTATATGATTCGCCAAGTAAAACCGCAAGAAATGAATGCCGTCAAGAAGCAGGGGCAGATATTGATATTGTTCGTCTAGTGGGTATAACAGATAGAACTCCGTTTAAATCCAATACCTCTTTACCAGAATATGTAGTTATTTTTGAAGCTAGGCTCAAAGGCGAGCTCGGCGAACACGAATATGAAACTGATGATGTAGGTTGGTTTGATATTGATAATTTACCTTTGATTTCTCGTAAAACTTCCAAGGAAGAATTAGAGAGAATGATAAAAGCTGCAATTAGTGGAGAAACTATTTTTGATTAATATCAAAATCACCTATTATAACTAAAGATAATTTTGTTAGAATAAAAACGATGCTACATTGTTTTTCTTTAACACCAGTTCAAATAATATTCATTGTAGTTGCTTCAGTCGTAGTGCTACTTATTTTATCTTTGGTTTTAGCGATTTATTTTATAAAAGTACATTCAAAAAAGAATTTCAAAAACTATTATTACAAGAAGATTTATAGCATAGCTTTAAATAATGACTATTATTTGATTAACAATTTTGCATTTAGAGTGGACACTAAAAACATTCTTGTTATTGATCACTTACTATTTGGCAATAAATTTATTTATGTCATCATGGATAAATGCTATGAAGGTGATTTAATGGGCAATGCATCTGATCCAGATTTAGTTTTAATCCAAAAAAATGGTGAAAAGACATATGTTGAGAATCCTTTCTTTTCGTTTGGAAAACTATTATCTAAGTTTTCTACCTCCACTGGTATATCAACAACTTTATTGATTGGAATAACTTTGATTAATAATGATTCAAGAATGAACATTGAAACATCAAGTAAACAATTCTTCATGATTCAAAGAAAAAGATTACCTAAGTTAATAAAGAAGATTGAATCTAGAGATGTTGGGTTAATTAACGCTGAAGGTTTACAAGAAGCAGTATTAACAGTTAATGATTTAAATAGAAAAGATTTAATAAATTAAAAAAACAGCCGAAGCTGTAATAATTAAGTGGAGCAGGCGACGGGAATCGGACCCGCATAACTACCTTGGCAAGGTAGTGTTCTACCACTGAACTACGCCTGCAATTAATTTTCGCTTAATTATTATAGCAAAGTAAGTTGAAAGTGCAATATAATTTGTAAGGAGATTTTAAAAATATGATTACTGATAAAGAATTAGCAAATATAATCTTCCCAGATGTAACTGATACATTAGAAGATTTAGAAAAGAAATATCCTTGTAGAGATTTGCCAGCAGGAGCGGAAGTTACTAGATTCGCACCTTCACCAACCGGATTCTTACATTTAGGTAGCTTATTTACTAGTATGATTTGCCGTAAAGTAGCTACACAAAGTAAAGGTGTTTTCTATGTTCGTTTAGAAGATACAGACACTAAAAGAGAAATCCAAGGCAGTGGTAAACAACTTTTAGATCAACTTCATATCTTTGGTGTTAATCCAGATGAAGGATATTTAGGAGACCACGAAGAAGGAAAATATGGTCCATATAAACAAAGCGATAGAGCTTACATTTATAAAGTAGGTATTAAGCATCTTCTTTCCATTGGAAGAGCATACCCATGTTTTTGTTCTAGCGAAGAATTAGATCAAATTAGATCAATTCAAGAAAAAGCTAAATTGATTCCTGGATATTACGGTCAATTCGCTAAATGTCGTTTCTTAACTAATGACGAAAGAGTGGAACGCATTAAAAGAGGAGACCCATACGTTATTAGATTTAAATCTAATGGTAATCATATTAGAAAGATTAGAGTTAAAGATTTAGTTAGAGGGGAATTTGATATCGCTCAAAATGATCAAGATATCGTTATCTTTAAGAGTGACGGACTTCCTACATATCACTTTGCTCACTGCATGGATGATCATTTTATGAGAACCACAACAGTTATTAGAGGCGAAGAATGGATTGCCTCTTTACCAATTCACGTAGAATTATTTGAATCTATGGGTTGGAAAGCACCTAACTATTGTCACGTACCTGTCATCATGAAACTTGATGAAAACGGTAATAAACGTAAATTATCAAAGAGACTTGATAAAGAAGCTGCTGTTAGTTACTTTATTGAAGATGGATATCCTAGTGAAGCAGTTATTATGTATTTAATGACTATTGCTAATTCTAATTTTGAGGAATGGATTTTAAATAACAAGTTCTCTCATATGGAAGAATTTACATTTAATTTCCAAAAGATGTCTCATGAAGGTGCTTTATTTGATATTGGTAAATTAAACTTCTTCTCTAGAGAAGTTTTAGCCAAGATGAAGATAGATGAAATCTATGACTTTGCTTATAACTACGCTAAAAACTATAACAAAGAATTATTAGAAGTTATCGAACAAGATCCTAGCTACTTCAAAGCTATCTTAAATATCGAAAGAGATAGAGAAAATCCACGTAAAGATTACGATAAATTAGGTAACTTAGTGGAAGGTATTTCTTTCTTCTATCATAAAAAATATTTGGAAATTGCAAAGAAAAACATTGCATTTAACGAGAAATTCTCTCATGACGATATTAAAGAAGTCTTAGAAGCAATGAAGTTAAAATTATCTTTAGACCAAGATGAACAATGTTGGTTTAATAATATGAAAACAGTAGGGGAAACATTAGGATACGCTCCAAATGGAAAGCTATATAAACAAAACCCTGACTCATATAAAGGTAGTGTTTCTGATGTTGCAGAAATGTTAAGAATTACATTAACCACTAAAAAGAATTCACCAAACCTCTATTATGTAATGAAGGTACTTGGTAAACAAGAGTGCGATGAGCGTATTGATTACGTTATCTCCTTACTATAAAAACTATTAAATGCTATAATCTTATAGCTGGCCCCATGGAGAAGTGGCTTAACTCATCGCCCTCTCAAGGCGACATTCACGGGTTCGAATCCCGTTAGGGTCACCATCTTTAAAAAATTGCTCCAATACGATTATTGGGGCTTTTTTAATGCAATTTTGACCAAATATATCCCTGTTTTGGTTGTTTGGAAGGTTTTAAGGTGGGATGGTGGGAGTCGAACTAGGCCAGGATTCCCATAGAAGTGCATAGGGAAGCACACGAAATCAGGCTTGTTGGGGGGAATCGAACTACCTTAGCACAACATTGATGCGCCCACACGCCTTCCTTTTATTAATGAAGGATCAATGCTATAATCTAAATCACATAAGGAGGACGATTTAAATGAGTCCAAACGAATATAACGAAGATATTTTTTCGTTGAGGGAGAGGGAGACTATCGTGACCGATATTCGCTCCAGTTATTCCTTCATTTTCAATCAGCTTGTCCAAATCTACAAATTCCACCATCAACACGAGAAAATATCCGCCAAGGCGGAAGAAGTGGCGGATGCCGTGGAGACCCTCCACAACGAAGGCAAGATCACCGACTACCTCTACGAGAACTTCAAATCCTGCTATTCCCAGTATCCGACCATGTTGGTTGGGAACCTTGTGAAGGAGAAGGAACGGGTTGGCGCAGACAAGCAATACGAGAGGCTCAAGAAGCTCAAAGGTCTTTTGAAGCTCTATATCGGTGATCTGTCCGAGGAGATCAATGACCTCATCGAAGAGGAATTCGACGCCGAGAAGAGAAGCATCATTAGAAAGTATTTCGGGTGAGCATGAAGACAATCAAGAATATCCGTTTGGGAATAAAAAACGAATCGAAGTTCAAGCACGCCTTTAGCCTGGTCTGCCAATTCATAGACGAGCAAGGTTGGAGTGGTGCATGCCATCCTAGTGTGGCGGTGCTTTTTGCAGTATGCAAAGTTTTGGGCATCGAAGCCACCCCTTGCATCGGCGAAGCTGGACTGTACGGAGGTGCTTTCGACCATTCCTGGCTAACCATCAACGATAAGGTGTTCGATGCCGCCATCATATTCCCTTTGAACGAAAGCTACGCCACCGGACCAATCTTCGATGGCTTCGACCTGTGCGAGCAAGCCGAGGCGGAAATCAGGTATGGCGTTTATTTCAGCGGTTTGGATGAGCAAGCTGAAGCCATAAATAGCCAAAACCTGTGCGATTATATCGATGCCGCACCCAATGATATGCTTTGGCGATTGATTTCTCTCATCTGCGAGGATATCTGTGCCAAGTTCTCAAAAGAGCGATTGAGAAGCGAACTAAGCGAATGCCATTGGAAGTATGTTAAAGAAAAACACTAGCGTTTATCGACATTTTTGATTTGCTATATTAATAAATGAGCAGTCTAGAATTTTCTCCCTAGGTGTTCCTGCATGGTGAAGCCGAGCTTGGTACCTTGGGCTCGTTAAAAGGAAGAGTACAGTACGGTTGTAACTATATAACGACCAAGTCCGCCCCCGACTTATGGGGGCTTTATTCTATGTACATTAAATTTCTTTAAGGCAAACGCATCAAAATAAATATCGAGGTTAAGAAAGTTGGGCCAGAAATGACTCACTTTTCAATTGGCGTTAGTTTTTATTTATTATAATAGACAATATTATATATTTAGTATTTATTTTGAT
>Ga0310695_10012295_pt1 | contig 12020 bp, 7 predicted proteins | sample RumenRJG_04DNA_FD_203882 | JGI IMG/M metagenome (GOLD analysis project Ga0310695, IMG submission 203882) | Bovine rumen microbial communities from Lethbridge, Alberta, Canada - RJG_04 (v2) (version 2) | ecosystem: Host-associated > Mammals > Digestive system > Stomach > Rumen | place: Canada... | reverse complement strand
CGAGGTTATTCAGGCTACCCAATTCGAGAACGACGACCTCCAGCAGCTAATCGACACATCGGACTGTACATTCCTAAAGACACCCGCAGGCATCTGCACCGAAGTCACCCTGCCCATCCGCGAAATATATACCGAGCACCAGAACGACAGCGTGAACAAAGCACAGCTCATCCTGACACGCTACAACAACAAGCCCGACTCAGAATATTCGCTGGGAATCCCCGGCACGTTGCTGCTCGTGCGCAAGCAGAACATGTACTCTTTCTTCACAAACCGCGAAGTGGCCGACTCACAGACATCCTACACCACCACGTTCGACGCGACGTACAATACGTACACCTTCCAGAACCTATGCCGCCTCATCTCCTACTGCCAGCATGAGAAACTGAACGGCATGCGCGAGACCGGACTCTCCGAGACCGCGTGGGAAGCGGCCAATCCCGACTGGAACCATGTGGTGCTGATTCCCGTCAAAGTGAGCTCCACGACGAACAGCCAGGGCGTGAGCCAGCAGGTGAGCGTTGCACACGACATGGACATGAACAGCGTGCGCCTCGTAGGTGGTCCCGGCCAGCCCATCCAGATGCAAGTCATCTATAGCAAATATCAATGAAACGAATCCTCCTTGCTCTCTGCCTCTTCGTGTTCGCTGGTCTGCCGCTCTGTGCTGCCGACGCCGTAAAGCAATCTCAGAAGATGCCCCGCCATCCGCGCCTGTTAATGATGCGCGGCGAGGAGAAAGGCATCATGAAGGACGTGAACAAGGATTCCATCTGGCTCTCCATACACCGGAGCATCGTCAGGCGTGCCGACGACCTGGTGACCACCCACACTCAGCCTGTCGAATATAAACTCACAGGCCGACGTCTGCTGGGCATCAGCCGTGAGGCACTACGCCGCATCTTCTACCTCAGCTATGCCTACCGTACGGAGCGCGACAATAAATATATAGTACGCGCGCGCGAAGAACTGGCCGCCATCGCAGCCTTCCCCGACTGGCATCCCGACCACTTCCTGGATACAGGCGAGATGACACTGGCTGCCGCCATTGGCTACGACTGGCTCTACGACCACCTTACGAAGGCCGAACGTGCCACACTGGAGCAATCCATCATAGACAAGGGGCTGACTCCCTCGCTGGACACCAAGAAATGCTGGTTCATCACGTCCGACAACAACTGGAGCCAGGTGTGCCATGCCGGCCTCAGCTACGGAGCTGTAGCCGTATGGGAGCATAACCCCGAACTGGCCTCGCACATCGTGAACCGGGCCATAGAGAACCTGCCCCGCTCCATGGCCGCCTATGCCCCCGACGGAGCTTATCCCGAGGGATGCGGCTACTGGGACTACGGCACCTCGTTCAACGTGCTGATGCTCGACCTGCTGCGCCAGGTCTTCGGATCCGACTTCGGGCTGGCCAGTCTGCCCGGCTTCAAACAGACCGGTGCATACATCACCCACATGTGCACTCCGTCCATCAAGTGGTTTGCATACAGCGACAACGGCACCATAGCCTCCGCCTGCGAGACGCCCTTCTGGTTCTATCGCGAGACGGGCGACACCAGCATCCTCTTCAATCAGATGCGCATCATCCACCGCAAGGAAGCCGAGAACGCCATCAAAGGCCGTCTGGCGCCAGCCGCCATCATATGGGGCCATCAGGTGAGGCTCAGCACTCCCCCACAGCCCACGTCGCTCGCCTGGCACGGTGAAGGCAACAACCCTGTCTTTGTGACTCGCAGCGGCTGGGGCTACGACGACTCCTTCATGGGCGTGAAGGCTGGCTCGCCCAGCGTCAATCACTCCCATATGGACGAAGGGTCGTTCTACTTTGAATCACACGGTGTGGTATGGGCTGCCGACCTCGGCACGGAGGACTACAACTCGCTCGAACAGGCCGGGCTGAAGATCTGGGACATGAAGCAGGGCTCGCAGCGATGGAGCGTCTATCGCTACCATAACCTGCAGCACAACACGCTCACCTTCGACGACGAGGAGCAGAAAGTCTCCGGCAAAGCACGCTTTACCGAGGTCGTCACCGACTTCCCGGGCAGCGCCACCATCGACCTGACACCCGTATATGCCGACAAGGTCAAGTCGGCCATCCGCCAGTGCACCCTGCGCGGCATGGACGACCTCTACGTGGAAGACCGCATCGAGACAGGGGCAAATGACACACAACTCACCTGGACGATGGTCACCGAGGCCGACGTGGTACAAGCCGACGGACGCACGCTCTATCTAAGCAAGAAGGGCCAGTCGATGCGCCTCTACGTGTGGGGAATAGAACCTCCGCAGTGGAGCATCGCGCCAGCAAAACCATCGCGCGACTTCGAGCACCCCAACCGCGGCTATACCATCATCCATTTCACCACATCGCTCAAGGCCTCCTCGCGTAACACCATCCGTGTCAGCCTGAAACGTCCTTGAGGTGGGACCGGCAAAAAGCCTTCGTCACTTCTTAATATCGTAGGTGAACACTTCGTGAATCTCGTGGTCATAGCCAGGATAGAATCCCGATGGCATGCCGAGGATGATTCTGGCCCCACGATTGTAGAGCACATGCATCTGCCGGCGCTCGCGGTCGAACGTAAGTCCCTCTATCTCTCCCTGTAGCACTACATCGTCGAGCGACTTCTCCTCAGTGACGAGAAACGTGGTGCTGTCCTCGCTCCATACCGCCTTATATACATGGTCGGGCTCATTACAATCGGCATCCCCATCGTCGGCCGTGAGATAGCAGGCCCCTTCGTGGCATGCCACTCCTTGTATCCATTTCACAGGCTTGGAAAGCCTCACGCGCCCCAGGTAGGCACCGCTCTGCAGGTCGTATCGGTAGAGGTAGCGTCCCGTTTCCTCATCGGGCCATGCACACATCCAGAGCGTGCCCGACTCTGCATCGACAGCGATGCCCGAGCACTCCGTCTGTCCGCTCTCCGGGTCGAAGTCGAAGGTGCGCTTCAGCTGCAATGTCTCACAGTCATAGACAGCCATCTGGATGTTCGAAGCCTCGCCGTCGAGGAAGAGCTCCACCCCGCAGTACAGCTCGCCGCGATAAACGTCGATGTCACCGATATGATTCACCTCGTGGACATAGCCTTCGGCAAAGGGTGATGTATTCTCGGCCACGACATTCCACTTGCGGTCATACTTCGTGAGCGTCGTCGAGCCACTCACGTAATAAAAGTCATTCTCATAGGCCACTCCCTGCCGCCCCGCCACCTCATGTCGTCCGACGAGCGTGTAGGCTTTCTCCTCCGTATCCCCGTCATTGGCGTGTCGCGTCTGGCTGCAAGCCGCCATTGTGAGCAGCAGTGCAAGCATGATTGTACGTCCCGTTGTCATACCTTTCTCTTTTTTTCTGCAAAGATACACAAAAACGCGGGATTATGGGACCCACGGAGAGAGAAAACCATATCCTTATTGTAAAATCGAGATTAGGGATGACAGTTTGGTCGGAGTACTCGGAATAATCGGAGTATTCAGAGCCGTCGCTCTTCCAGATAGCAAAGTCACACTCGGACATGGACAAGAAAAAATGGATTTCTCTTGTCCATGTCGCTCATTTGATGTACCTTTGAGCAAGCCCGAAAGTACTCCCGCTCGGACGAGCAAAGCAAAAAACTTCGCCTTACATTATGTACTATGCCCACTAATACGTAACTTTGTATCGCGAAAGAAAACTAACCATTCATTAAAGTATTACGGACGACACCCGCGGCACCATCCGTCTCACGGGACTGCGTGGAGAACTCCCCCACCTCGACAACAATAACGATTGGAAAAAAGATAAGGAAGTATGAAAAGAATTAGTATTACGCTTTTGCGTTTTGCTCTTTGCATTCTGTGCGTGGCCGCATGTGCGCCAGACAAGGGCAATGAGCTGTCGCTCACGATTAAGAAGTCGGGCTGTCGCATCACGATGGACCGGACTACGGGCTCGGTCGTCTATCTGGGCAGGGAGGAGAACCTGCTCGCAAACGATGCCGAGACGCTGTTTCGCATCCGCTTCCGCAACCCGGACGGCACGCCCCAGGATTATTCGGCCGCGGATGCCGCGACATGCAAAGCCAGCAAACGTGGAAAGCGCCTGACCTTTACCTACACAGGCTTCCCGAACAGCGACCTGCGGGTGACATTATCGGTGAAAGCGGACAAGAAGGACGGCCTGTTCCGCTTCTCGATGAAGGTGAAGACGGACGAGCAGATAGAATGGATGGAGTATCCATGCATCACGGTAAGAGAGACCTCCTCGGAGGACGAAGGAATCCTGTGGCCATATAACGAAGGAGCATTCATCAGCGATGCATCCAAGCATGGGTATATCGAGCCGGAATACCCAAGCCAGGGCAACTACGGCATGTACCCCGGCATGGTGCTGACACCATTCATTGCACAGGTGACCCATCGCGGCGGTGTGTATCTCGGTGCGCACGACCCCGCACACAACACACGACAGGTGGACTTCCGCAAGACGGAAGCAGGGATTCACCTTCAGTTCCGCCTGTATCCCGGGGCAGAAAGGGGCACGTATGCCTCGGGCGAAGAAACCGTCCTCGGCATGTTTGAAGGCGGCTGGCGCAATGCCGCAGACATCTATCGCCGCTACTTCGACAAGCACCACAAAGGCTTTGTGCGCATCGAGAAGAACAAGAAGTTGCCCGAATGGTACTTCGAGCCATACATCGTACTGACCTACTGCGTCCGCGGCCACCACGACATGGACGAGATGTCGCCCAACAAGCTGTTCCCCTACGGGAACGCAATGCCGATAATCGAGGACATTTCCCGACAGACGGGAGCCCCCGTGCTGGCACTGCTGATGCATTGGGAGGGTACTGCCCCCTGGGCGCCGCCCTACGTGTGGCCGCCCTACGGAGGAGAAGATGCGCTCAAGGAATTCGTCGATCGCATGCACGAGATTGGAGGAGAAGTGGGAGTCTATTGCAGCGGCATGGGATGGACACAAAAGAGCAATCTGGTGGAATATGACAAGACGCAGGACTTCACAGACAGACATCTGGAGCAGTACATGTGCCTGGCGCCCGACGGGAGCCTGCCGCCCTCCAGGATTTGCACAGGACAACGGAGCGGCTATGACCTCTGCCCATCGACCGACTTCACGAGAAACACCCTTGCAGAGGAAATGAGGAAGATCCGGGCAGCTGGAGTGGCCTACGTACAGATGATGGACCAGAACCACGGAGGGACGCCCTACATGTGCTACTCCCGCAGTCACGGCCATCCCGCAGTGCCCGGAAAATGGGAGAGCGAGGCTGCAAACGAGCTGTATGCGCAGGTTCTCAGAGAAAATCCCGGGCTGGTTCTCGGATGCGAAAGCGCTGCGGCAGAACCCTTCATCCCGCAGCTTATGTTCTCGGACAACCGCTGCGGCCTCAATTTCAACGGAGGACAGCCTGTACCGCTCTACGCGTACATCTATCATGAATATGTCACAAACTTCATGGGAAACAACGTGTGTGGCGACTATATCGTCAATTGCCGTCAGACTCCGGACATATTCCAGTATCGCCTCGCCTATTCGTTCCTCGCAGGAGATTTCCTGACGGTCGTCATCAACGACGAAGGAGAAATCCTGTGGGCATGGGGACAGCGTGATTTCTCGCCCGACTACCGACCCGACCGTGAGGCGGCGCTTTCCCTGATAAAGACACTCACCGAATGGCGGAAAGCATGTCCCGAATACCTGCAGCTTGGACGCGCTCAGCATCCACTCCCCTTTGAATGCGCGACATCGCAGATATTCACCAATGCCGGCGCAGTCAATGTGCCCGACGTGCTGAGCTCATCCTATTCACACGAGGGAAGAACCATTCACTTACTGGTAAACTGGAAAAACAGCGAGGCAACAGTTCGCTCATCGGAATTCGCAGGCCGCGAGTACGCATTCCATCCCGACGGCGAGCGGAACCGCTGCACGGATGGGAGCATCGTCCTCCCTCCCCTGTCGGTCGTTGCGGTTTATTGAGCGAATTGCCGCTTTCGGCGGCGAAGAACGAAAAAAAGAGGAATTCCCTTGCCCATGTCGCTCATTTGCCGTACCTTTGCATGCGTAAATAGCAAATCAAAAACAAATTCTATAACCATTAAATCCTATTATGACAATCAATGAGTACAACTTTGCCGGTAAGAAGGCAATTGTCCGGGTCGATTTCAATGTGCCCCTGGACGAGAACGGTAAGATTACGGACGACACCCGCATCCGCGGTGCGCTGCCCACACTGAAGAAGATTCTGGCCGACGGCGGTGCCGTCATCATCATGAGCCATATGGGCAAGCCCAAGGGTAAGGTAAACCCGAAGCTCTCGCTGAGCCAGATTAAGGATGCAGTGGCCGAGGCACTGGGTGTGCCCGTGACATTCGCTCCCGACTGTGCTAAGGCTCAGGATGCTGCCAAGGCATTGAAGATGGGCGAGGCCCTGCTGCTGGAGAACCTGCGTTACTATCCCGAGGAGGAAGGCAAGCCCGTAGGCATTGACAAGGAAGACCCCGCCTACGAGGAGGCCAAGAAGGCCATGAAGCAGAGCCAGAAGGAGTTTGCCAAGACGCTGGCTTCGTATGCCGACTGCTACGTAATGGATGCCTTCGGCACGGCTCATCGCAAGCATGCCTCGACGGCCGTCATTGCCGACTATTTCGATGCCGACTCGAAGATGCTGGGTCTGCTCATGGAGAAGGAGGTACAGGCTGTGGACAACGTGCTCTCGAACATCAAGCGCCCCTTCGTGGCCATCATGGGCGGCTCGAAGGTGAGCACCAAGATTGGCATCATCGAGAACCTTCTGGGCAAGGTGGACAAGCTGATTCTCTGCGGCGGTATGACCTACACCTTCGTAAAGGCTCACGGCGGCGAGATCGGCAACAGCATCGTGGAGCTGGATAAGCTGGACGTAGCCCTCGGCGTAGAGGAAATGGCCAAGAAGAACGGCGTGGAACTGGTGCTGGCCGAGGACAGCGTGTGCTGCACGGGATATGACTTCTCGACCTTCTCCGTGAAGCCCGGTGCTCAGATCAAGGTATTCCCCTCGAACGCTATCGAGGAAGGCTGGGACGGCCTCGACGTAGGACCCAAGAGCCGCGAGAAGTTTGCCAAGGCCATCGAGGGTGCCAAGACCATCCTCTGGAACGGCCCTGCAGGCTGCTTCGAGTGTGACGACTTCACCGCTGGAAGCCGCGCCATCGGCGAAGCTGTCGCAAAGGCTACGGCCGAGGGCGCTTTCTCGCTCATCGGTGGCGGCGACTCAGTGGCTTGCGTAAACAAGTTCGGCCTGGCCGACAAGGTATCCTACATCTCCACTGGCGGTGGCGCTCTGCTCGAGGCCATCGAGGGCAAGGTGCTCCCCGGCATCGCTGCCATCAAGGGATGATTTTGGATTTGAGATTAGAGAATAAGGATTAGGGACTGATAGGGATTAAGGAATAGGAACCAATAAAAACGAGGCACAATGAAAGCACTGCGTTATATCCTATTCCCTATTCCCTGTTCCCTAATCCTTCTTTTATTTCTATACGCCTGCACGAAGCAGGAAGTCACCCTCTCGCCCGAGGAGGAGGCGCGCGCCGACAGTCTGGCGCTCCGCGTGGGGGTGATGCCGGTGCTCAACTGCCTTCCGGCCTACTATGCCGACAGCCTTGGTCTCTTTGACGACGAAGGCGTAATCGTCAAACTGCTGCCATACACGGCCCAGATGGATATCGACACGGCACTCACAGCCCGACGCGCCCATGTGGCCTATTCCGACCTCATCCGCGCCCTGCGGCTGAGCGGAGGGCAGACACCCGTACGCGCCTTCCTGACCACCGACGAGCCACTGAGCCTCATCACCGTCAAGGGCCGCCGGGTGAACAAGATTCACCAGCTCCGCGAGCGTATGATAGCCATCAGCCGCCTGTGCATCACCGACTACTGGTGCGAGCAATTCATCGACAGCAACGACGTAGCACGACCCGACTTCTACCGCCCGCAGGTGCACGATGTACGCCTGCGCACCGACATGTTGCGCACGGGGCTCATGGACGCAGCCATCCTGCCCGAGCCCTACACATCGTGGATGCTTGCCACTGGCAACATTCAGCTGGCCGAGACGCCTGCCCAGGGCGCATCGCTTGCCGCATGGGTCTTCATCGACTCACTGCAGGCCGATACGTTCCGAATGAACCAGGTAGGCCGCTTCGTCCGAGCCTGCCGCAGGGCCACCGAGATGATCAACCAAGGGGAGAGAGCCGACGTCGTGAGAGCCATCCTCTCGCGCGAATGCCGGGTGACGCCCGAAGCGCTCGACTCCATCCGCCTCCCCCAGATTGCCCCAGCGCGCAAGCCCTCACCAAAGGACGTGGATGTCGCCGCCCAGTGGCTCAGAACCAAGAAACGACTGCCCAAGCAGGCACGCCCAGACAGCCTCATCTACGAACTCCACACCGACCGACAGAGCCATGATTGACGAATCGACACTGAAAGCCATCCACAAGCAAGCCAGCGAGGCGCTGATGGATTACCACATCGCCGAGGGCCTGCACGGCATGTCTGTCCTCATGCAGGAATGTGCCGACCAGCAGCTGGCACGCACGCTGGAGTCCATCCGCCTGGACTATGACGGCATGATGGACTTCCTCTCCGAGGGAGGCACAGACGAGGCACACACCCGCATCCAGGAAAGTCTGGTGCAGCAAGCCCTGCACGTGCTGGACAGTATCTCACGCGCCATACGCCTTCAACAAGGCGAAGACCTCTACGCACAGGCATACTCGCGCCTATTCGCCACCTACGGTCCCGACATCACACAGGCCCTGCGCCTGCAATGGAAAGCCCAGCAGGGAATGACCGAGCGCTACGAGACACAAGACCTGCTCTTCGACCTGCTCTGGACCATGCCCCAGTGGGACTCACGGCAGACCGCCGAATGGTTCGAATTCCTCTCCCGCATGGATACCCTTACCCAGCAACATCTCCTGGGCGGCATCCTGCTCTCTACATGGGAATACTTCGACAAGGAGAAAGCCATCCTCCTGCAACTCATGTGCGAGTCCGAGCACGACGAAGTGCGCGCACTGGCCGTCACGGCATGCGTGCTCCTCACCCTGCGCTATACCAAGAGGATAAAGCTCTACCCCACCCTGCGCCTCAATCTGAAGCAGGAAGACACGACGCGCGCCATACGCTATCTGCAGCGCGAACTAATTCTGATGAAGGAGAGTCCGAAGGTAAATAAAACCATCAACCAGGAACTGAACCGGCTGGACTTCCAAAAGATGGGGCCCCAGCTCTTCCATCAGGAACTCGAGCGCATCATGCGCCGCTACGGGAACATGTTCGCCATGGGCATTGACATGGACCTGAACAAGGTCACCCTGCTCCACAGCTCACGCTTCCTGCGCAGCATCTCCCACTGGTGGGCACCCTTCGACGAGAGCCGCCCCATCGTGCAGGAGTTCTTTATCCGTAAGGATGGTGAGATTGCCAACGGAGTGCGCACCATGTTCGAGCGAAGCACTGACTGCAGCGTCAATCGCTATGCCCTCTGCGAGGCAATGATGAACCATGTCAACCTGGACAATCTCGACCAGCAGCTCATGCAGTTCGAACAAGCACAGCGAGAACAGGATGAGGATGAGGACGACGGCGAGTCCTTCACTGAGGAGGATAAGGAAAAGGCCCTGAGAGCATTGCGCTTCCGATTATGCCTGCGCAACATCGTGCATAACATTTACCGTTTCTTCCACCACTCTCCCCTGGCCGGGAAGGTGGAGAACGTCTTCGAGATGTCGCTTCTCTTGCCGGACAACGAGTTCCTTCGCCCGGCATTCCGCCGTAAGCATATGCTCGACCTCTGCCATCTGCTCCTGCAGTTCCAATATAACGACGACGCCTTCCGCTATCTGCAGGAAATCGTCGAGCAACAGGGAGCCACGGCCGAGCTGCTGCGCATGATGGGCCAGTGCCGCCAGAACACTCACAACCTGGAACAGGCAGTCCAGTATTTCTCACAGGCAGACATTCTCGAGGAAAACGACCCGTGGACACTCAGCCAGATGGAGATGTGCTACGTGAAGATGAAGCGCTTCGACAAGCTTTGGGAGATACTCACACGCTTCGACGTCCTCTACCCCGACAATCCCAGCGTTACGCGCCGCATGGCCGGATGTCTGGTGATGCAGGGCAAGCACGCCGAGGCACTGAACTATCTCTACAAACTGGAACTAACCGACCAGAACGACCCGACCACCTTGAGTCAGATAGCTGTATCCTCGGCCCACATCGGGCGCTTCGACACAGCCCGCAAATACATCCTGAAACGACAGCAGGCCAAAAAGCCTCTCACGAAGGAAGAGCGCCTCATGGCAGGATCTGTGTACTTTGCCGAAGGCGATTGGGCCCAGGCACTGGCCATGCTCGAGCAAGCAGACCTGGCTGCCTATGACAGCTATGAACCGGCCCTTGCCTCACTGGGCATATCCATCGGCGACATCCGTCTGATGCGCGACATGATTGAAAGAGGGAGAAAGGGTTAGGGCAACCCACAACAGCCATGAAAGACGAGGGGGCGACCTGAGGAGATCGGGTATTATGAGGTCAGTACCCCAGTTCCCGCACGATTTCGCTAATCTGCTGCATTGTGGTCAGACGCGTGGGAACAAGCGGCAAACGCAGGTAGTTACCGATCATCCCCATCTCGGAGAGCATAGCCTTCACGCCTGCGGGGTTTCCGTCAACGAAGAGCAATTTGAAGAGTTCCGTAAACTTGTGGTGAATGTTGCGTGCCGAGTCATACTCGCCCCTGAGTGCCAGGCGCACCATGCGGCTCATCTCGGCCGGCAGCGCATTGCCGATCACGCTGATCACTCCTACAGCGCCCAGTGTGATGAGGGGGAAGGTGATGCCGTCGTCGCCGCTGATGACATCGAAGTGTGCCGGTTTGTTCTTGATGATATCGTCCATCTGGGTAATATTCCCGCTGGCCTCCTTTACCGCCACGACGTTCTCAAAGTCAGCCGCCAGGCGCAGTGTGGTCTCGGCCGTCATGTTGACTCCCGTGCGGCCCGGCACATTGTATAGTACCACAGAGAGCGGGCTGGCTTCGGCAATGGCTTTGTAGTGCTGATAGAGTCCCTCCTGCGACGGCTTGTTGTAATACGGGCATACACTCAGTATGCCATCGATTCCGCGCCAGTCGGCATGCTCTATCTCGTCCACCACTGCCGCCGTACAGTTGCCACCACATCCCATGAGCAGCGGCACACGTCCGGCCACTCGCTCCACGAGATGCTCCTTCAGCTGTAGCTTCTCCTGCTTCGTCAGCGTAGGCGTCTCGGCCGTCGTACCCATAATGCAGAGGAAGTCGGCCCCTCCCCTTATCTGATATTCGACCAAGCGGTTCAGTGCATCAAAGTCAATGCTCCCATCATGCCGGAAAGGGGTTACCAGCGCTATGCCAAGTCCTCGGAAAAGATTCTGTATCATATCTTATGCGACGAATCTGAAAACGCCTGCAAATTTACATCTTTTCTGCGGGATATGCAAGATGTCTCAGGAATTATCTGTAATTTTGCATGAAGAATAAGACAATGATGAACATGACTGAACAGGAACGCATATTGGAGCTCAGGACAATGCTCCACACACACAATCACAATTACTACGTGCTGAACCAGCCCACCATCAGCGACCAGGAGTTCGACATGCTGATGCACGAGCTTATCGACCTCGAGGCACGCCATCCCGAAATGGCCGACCCGAACAGCCCCACGCAGCGAGTGGGCAGCGACCTGGCCAATGAGTTCGAGACCGTGCGCCACAGCCGTCCGATGCTCTCGCTGGCCAATACATACAACCGACAGGAAGTAAGCGAGTTCTATCAGCGCGTGCTGAGCGGACTGCACGGCGAGCCGTTTCAGATATGCTGTGAACTGAAGTTCGACGGCCTCAGCATCAGCCTGCACTACGAGCAGGGACGGCTGGTGCGGGCCCTGACGCGCGGCGACGGTGTGCAGGGCGACGACGT